>Ga0207867_1000102_pt1 | contig 101483 bp, 116 predicted proteins | sample HigsolmetaAR206D_FD_184838 | JGI IMG/M metagenome (GOLD analysis project Ga0207867, IMG submission 184838) | Ionic liquid and high solid enriched microbial communities from the Joint BioEnergy Institute, USA - AR20-6-D (SPAdes) (version 2) ...
TACATGCATGTAATACATTATATGACTTATATATCATTAGCCTACTATATAACCATATCTGTATATAACTACTATATGCTCATATCATAGACACTCAACCATAACCTAACCTATCCAGCGCATTATTAAAGATCAAATACATACAGTAATCACATTGCCATTTTTATATAACTAATGTATTGCAAACCATGGTTAATCATGTTATATTCAAGACACGTTAGGCAAACAAGTAACAAGGGTCTAACGAAAAAAATAAAAAATAAGTATTGACAACAACAAAGAAGGCTACTAAAATTAAAATTGCCTTGATTGATTAAAGCTTATATAAAGCTAATCAATCAAACAAAAAAACTAAAAAAAAGTATTGACAATCACAGAAACGGTTGCTATACTGAAAAACGTAATCAACCGATTTAATAAATCGGTTGAGAAAAAAAGTTAAAATAAAGTATTGACAAGCTAACAAGTACGATGCTAAAATAAAGATGCATCGGATAAAGGTTAAAAACTGATGCAATATTTATTGAGCATCTACTGTGTTAGTGTCACAGTAAAACAGTAAAATTGTTCTTTGAAAACAGAATAGACACGAAGCACCTTAATAGGTGTGGACACGGGACTTGCCTGAGTGCAAGAGGGATAACGCCCACTACTGAAAAGTAATAAACGCCATGAGTAAACACGCGCAACCGCGCATATTTGAAAATGGGTAAAACGTTTATTACTGAGTAGGTGCGGTAGGAAGCCGAAGACGTTCGCATTCTGCGAGCGCATTAAATATAAAACCCATCTATCCAACCTATCTATAATCCAAGTGCCTTTTTTGGTGCTTGGATAAAGCACCCAATCCCTATAAGGATTGGATGCTTTAAAACAAGCATCAAAAAAATATAGATAGGGGATGGATGACATGAAAGAAATTAAAATCTATGTCGCTAATCTTGGAAAATACAATGAAGGCGAATTGGTTGGCGAATGGTTCACTCTTCCTGAAGACGTTAACGTTATCCGTAAGACGATTGGTCTTGACTATGTGGAAAATGGCAAACTGATTAAAACAGGCTATGAAGAATACGCCATTCATGATTATGAAGCGCCGTTTGATATTAGCGAGTATGCTTCAATTGAGCGCCTTAATGAAATTGCCAAGCGCATAGAAGAAATGAACGAATTAGACGTTAAAATTGCATGCGCTTTGGTTGATAACGGCATTGTTAGCGACATTATGGATGCCTTTGATGAAATTGAAAACGTTAATATCTACTATGATTGCAATGATATGTCAGACGTCGCTTATGCCTTCTATGAAGAAACCGGAATGATGGAGCAAATCCCCGAACAAGTTCGCTATTACATTGATTGGGAATCCGTTGGGCGTGACATGGAGATTAACGGCACATTCTTCTATCTTGGTAATAATACTTATGGCGAATACATTGAATAATGCTAGAGTGGGTAAGGTAAAATCCTTGCCCATTCCATGGATTATTCAATGTAATCCAAAAAAATATAGATAGGTGGGGATTTAAATGATTGATGCTTTAATTGAAAAAACTTTTATAAGGGTTGAAAAATTCAAACCGTATGGAAGAAGATATGCCGACAGAATCAAAATACATTGCAAAGATAAAGTTTATGTTTTTTACACATATTTCACTTACGGCATTGAAAATATGGAGAAAGAATTATCAGACAATGATTTTTATCAATCTTTATCTAGGCGCAATAAGTGGAATAAGGCACGAAAAAAATTTTTTATAACCTTATTAGAGGAATGGAACAAAAATCTATATCAAATCATTGACGCTTTTAAAGTATTTGCCAATCCTAACGGCACAAGCAATGACCATCAATTAATAGAATTAGGTATTGCATATGGCTTGTTAAAATCATTAGAGATTATGACTTACAGAAATACAGAACTTTATCAAGCCATGGAGTATGCAAGGATTTTAGAAGAAAATTACCGCGATGAATATTGATATATGCTAAAGTGGGCAAAAAAATTTTTTGCCCACTTCATGGATATATCAATATTTAAATATAGATAGGTGGGAAAACAATGAGTAAAAAAGATTTACAAAAAACTATTTTGGGCAATGATGGTTTTATCATTGCTAAAAATGAAGATGATAAGCTTGATCATCTATTAGCCAAATCTTATGACTTAATCATCTTCTATAATATCCAAAATAAAAAATTGCTTGATGATATCAAGTCGGTTTTTATTTTGGATAATGACGATAAAACAAGTTTGGTGTTTAAATTATTTAATGGTGATTGCTTTATTACTGAAGAAAAACAATCTGAAGCTATGCGCGTTCTTTCTAATGTGTATAACTTTTTTAAAATGATAGCGCCCAAAGGCTATCAATTCGAGACAGATAAGCCTTATATAGGTTGGGTTAAAGAATATTAACATATGCTAGGCGTCACAAAAAAAATTTTTTGTGGCGCCAATGGATATGTTAATATCCAAAAAAAATATAGATAGGTGGGGTTATGAAATGAAAAAAATTTTTTTAATCATTGGTTTAACGTTGTTTGTTGCTATCGGTTCACTTGTAACAATTGCAGAAATGACACCTTATCAAAAACCACCTTATGACGATGAGTACACATACCAAAATATTTTAGGTTTTACAATCGTTAGAGACTATGCCAATAATAATAAAATCGTTGATATCTCTTTTTAATGGCGAAAAAAATTTTTTTATCAATCCACTGTGTCAGTAATACACTTATTAACTGACACAGTGGATTAAAAGGATGGGATAACGTGATATTAATATCAATCGTCTGTGTATCAATAATGGCGATTAATATAGGATTAGGAATTATCATAGGGAATTATAATAATGAGACTATGAAAGATGGTATAATTAAGTAATGGGTGGTGAAAAAATGGGAAAAGAAAAAATTTTAAACGAAAGAATTGATAAAAACGGCACTAGGCATCAAATAGTAGAAACAGTTTGTAACCGCTGTGGTGGTGCAGGTGGTTCTGAAAAATGGAGACATACGGGATATACCTGTTTTAAATGTGGTGGCAGTGGTCGCATGAAGATAAAAAGAAAAATTTATACACCTGAGTACGCTAAAAAATTAGAAGAAAGACGCGAAAAACGGAGACAAAAAAAGATTGCAGAAATAAAAGCAAAAGCAGAGGAAGAAAATAAAATCAAGCTCAAAGAATGGGGATACGATGGCGAAAAAATTTTTTTAGTCATCGGCGATACATATGCCATTAAAGACGAATTAAAGAAGGCAGGAGCAAAATTTAATTATCAAGTTAGGGGATGGTTTTTTACAGAAAAACCTAGTCAATGGAAAACAGTTGAACTAAAAACAGATAAACTGGTTTGGTATAATGATTTTGGACAAGTACATAAAAAACAATATATTGATATTATTGACTATATTAATGAAGAAAAAAGCAAAGTTGAATATCAAAGCCAATTTGTAGGGAATGTTGGCGATAAAATCGAATTAGAATTAACAGTTATATCATCATTTTGGTTAGAACCTAGTGAGTTTTATTATGCTAATCAATATATTAACAAGCTAAAGGACGAAAAAGGAAATGTCTTCATTTGGAAGACAAATAAAAATTTAAAAGAATTTGCCGATGAGGACGGAAAAATAATTTTAAAAGGCACGATTAAAGAACATAAAACGTATGGAAACGAAAAACAAACGATATTAACAAGATGCAAGATTGTAGAGGGAGGGAGACAAAATGAAAATTAAAATGAATTATGATGAGTTATTAGAGAACGTGAAAAAAATTTTTAAAAAAGCAGGGGAATGGACGGCTAGTCAAGGATATGGAGAAGTGCAATTATATGCAAGATTCAATCCTGAAACTGGATATGTTGAAGAATTTTTTGACAGATCATTTTGTGGGAATAGTACTTGGATAGAAGGGGAAAATATTGTTCAAGTTTGGGTAGAAAAATGGTTCTATCCTCTAGAAAATGAAGACCTGAAAGAATGGCTTACTAATGAATTTTACGACAATCATAAGCTATTTAATGAGTTTAAGAAAAAATATAAAGAAGAATTTGATATAGAATTAGATGGTATAGAAGATGACTCATGGGAATATTGGGAGTTTCAAAAAATTTTCCCCGATGAATGGGATGAGCTTATAAATAAATGGGAAGATGAATTATTAGACTTTATGGCTGATGAAATAGAATATAATGATAACTTTAAGAACCTACTCAATAACTTAGAGCAAGAAGGATTTAACATATCGAACAATAATCCAAGGACTAGCGAAATATGATCTAAATGAGCAAAAAAAAATTTTTTACAATAAATAAAAGCGTGGTGAATCTAATGAAATTTTCCTTTGCTAACTTTACATTTGAAGCAAAAACAGTCAATTAAGTCAGAAATAAAGCATTTAAATTAATGCATGAACATAATATCAAATCAGCTAAATTAATTGCTCACGGTAGAATTGGAAAACAGTAGTAACGCATATACATACTGGTAATCCAGATGATCTTAAATGAGATTAAATCAGAACGGGCAAAAAAAAATTTTTAAATATCGTTGCCGATTAACAAGGTAATATGTTGGTTTAAATGGAGGTAAAAAATGAAATGGGATGAATATTTTTCAACTGAAGATGAATTAATTGACGCATTGCGGAAGCTTGATATTATTGAGTATAAAAGAAGATTTCTTAAAGGATTTATTTATCTAGAATCATTTCAGCGTCAGTTGAATAAAGGGAAGCCCCTTACAGATAAACAGCTTATCCAATTAAAGCGTCTTGCAGGCGAATTATATAAATACTATCATTGGGAATAAGAATTAGAACAGTTTTAATTATAAAATTATAGCCGTTCACGGGGCAAAAAAAATACCGTGATTAAGAAAGGGGAAACAATGAAAATAATAGAAATAGAAAAGCGCAAAAAGCATCAGCACATTATAGGTAAAGAATTGCAAGAAAAAATTTATGCTATGACCAAAGAAAGCGCCAAACGTGCTTTAGATTTAATTATTGATGATGATTTTGAGAAAAGTTATATGGATGATATCACGGCAATTTATAATTTAGAAAATGGATTTTACGATATTGATGCTGGTGATTTTGTTTATTATGTAAGGCTTGAGGATGCAAATGACGATTACGATTGAACGCAATGGTCATTTAAACATAGATATTTTTTATGGCGCAAAAAAATTTTTTAAGTAAACGTATTTTGACGGAGGGAAAATAAAATGAGAATGAAAGCTTTGTTTAGTAATGATTATAAGTGTCCGAAATACCTTCATGATTGGGATGAACAATTTTATAAGCTTAAAAATGACAATAAAACAAATAGACAAAATGCAAGAGGAAATTTTAGTTACGCACATCTTTATAAAGAAAGAAGCAATTACATTGATAAATATTATGAATATGTTAGAACTGTTATTTTAAGTTAAGTGCAAAAATTTTTTTCATTGTAAAAATTAAGGAAGCTTACATATAAGCTTCCTTAAAACAAACATCAAAAAAATATAGATAGGTGGATATAAAAATTATATAGCAATCTGATTTAATGTCAATTATACTAAATTTTTTTAAATACACATTGACTGTGTTACTAATACAGTATATAATAACCACAAATGTTAAGGGAGCGTACATAATATGAAAAAATCAAGCGTGCCATGGTCATTAAAACAATTTAACCGAATGTATAAGAAAGGTAGTATCTCATTTGATCATCCAATTCAACGCAGGGGAAATCAATGGAATAATTTACAAAAATCTTTGTTGATTCATTCATTGGTATCTGACTATCCAGTGCCAAATATATATGCTGTTGTTGATGAATTAGACGGGAAGAATGTCTATTTTATCCTTGATGGCAAGCAACGACTAATGACCATCAATGAATTTTTAAATAATGAATTTGCGTTACATGAAGATACCCCAAGTGTTACGATAGACGGAGAAGAATATATTTTGGCAAAAAAAATTTTTGCAGACCTTGATGAGGAAGTTAAGGAAGAATTAGAATCGCGGACACTGACAGTAACTAAATTTGATGAAGTCGATGACGATGAGATTGAAGAAATATTTTTCAGATTAAACAACGGCGTCAATTTGTCTAAAGATCAAAAAACAAGGGCAAAACTTGGTTCAACACTTGTTAAATACATTGATGAGCTTTGCAACCATGATGCGGTAAAAAAAATTTCAGGATTTACAAAGAATCAATTTAAAAGATCAGAAGATCAAACAATTATATTGCAATGCTTAATGTTGTTATCTGATTTTGACTATAAGGATTTTTCCACTGATGAAGTCGGCAGATTTGCAATTGAGATGAGAGAAAATTTTGATAAAGGATATAAAAATTATATCGATCAGCTAAAAAATATTTTTGATTATGTCGTTAATGCATACGGCGACAAAGAATCGTTTATGTTGAGAAAAATAAATTTCCCGATGACAATTTATCAAGCAAAAAAGGCGATGGAGAAAGAAGTGCCTGTAAATCTTTTTAAAGAATGGTCTTTAAAATTCAAAAAGGACTATAAGGAAGTTGAAGAATTCCCGTATAAAGAATATTGTGGTCATGGTACAACTAAGAAAATAAAAGTCATTGGTCGTCTTGAGGAAATGGATAATCATTTCAATGCCTTTATAAAAAATTTCTAAGCATTTAAGGGAGCTAAATGCATCCCTAGATTTTTTTACTTGTGTACTGTTACAATGACACAGCGTGAAACTGATACAACAATGGATGGCGATTAATATGAATAATAAAAAATACAAAAAAGTTGTCTTGCAAGCCTTAATCCTTTTTATGTTTGCTATTGTAATGTTATGTAAAATAAGTGTATTCGCTAAGAGTGAAGATGATAAAAAAACACAAACTACCTATCATGGAATTGTAAAATATAATTATAACGGCAAATCTCACGTAGACATTATCGATGGAAAAGAAGATGAGGTAGTCTTAAAATACAAAAAAGAATACACGGAAGGACAAATAATAACGATTGTAATAAAAAATGGCAAGGTCACTAACGATAAAATTACTCAGGGGAATGATCTAAAAAAAATTGTAGATAAATATGAATATGAGATAAATCAGGAGAGAGAAAGGATTATTGAGATGAAGTAAGATGTTAACCTGATATACAAGGTTAAACGCAAAAAAAAAAAAAAAAAAAAAAAAAAAAAAAAAAAAAAAAAAAAAAAAAAAAAAAAAAAATGTTATCAAGCGCCGATAAGAGATAATTAAAACGGTAATAAAAATCATCAGGAGTGTGCATCATGATCAGTATGAACGTAGATGAATTAATTGATATTGTTATTGACGCAATCGAAAAATCAAAGCATAAGGTTATAAACATTAAAGACGTAAATAAGATTTTACAAAAGCATCTTGGCAATTCATATACAGAGGAAATATCAAATGATGTCAAAAATAAATTAATCAATCATAATAAGCTAGATTTCTTTAAAGAAGGCAATTATTATCATCAAGATAAATGCTATTATTGCGTTGGAAGTTGGTTATGTAAGAAGGGACTATATGAAAATCCCATCCTCGCAAAGAAACAAATTGGGCTAGAGTCATACGAAGAATAAAAATATTGCAATGCAATAATGAGCATGATAATATAAACTAAAAAATAGGAATTGTTGGTTAATGATAAAACTTTATACTATTGGGCATAAGTTGCCATCAGGAATAAAACAATTTATACCAAAATTTGATTATTGGAATTATGTTGTTGTGGCTAAAAAGAATAAGAGTAGAGATGCAAAAGAGGTTATTAGCAAATTAGAGGATGACGATAATAAAATTATGGAATTTGAAACAGACGAAATAAAATCAGGATTTCATTAAGAGAGATATCAGGTGGTTACAAATATGGTAGAGTCTAATTTTGGTGAAGAAAATAAAATAATTTTAGGTCTTCAAGAATATTTGCCAGCAGTAAATGCTATATTAAAGGGCGAAACATCAGTTATTAGTAGAAAAGAAAATGGTGAAATTTATTTTGGATTAGAAATTAGAAGGGGTAAGCAGGTATTTAGTATATTAAGACCATATGTAAAGAATTCTTTTAATGAATATGCTATTAAAGAAGACTGTTGGTATCTAATCAACAATGAAAACCAAAAGGTATATGGGAAATATAAAAATATTGGCGAAGCAATTGGTGTTATTAAATCAGACTATATAAATTAATTACTTTTTATAACAAAATTGGATAAAAGCGTTATAATATAGAAAAAGACACCTAGGAGGGCATCAAGTGAAAGGCGTATTGAAGTCTAAAAGGACATGGATGATTATTGGAGTCATAATTGTATTAAGTTTTGTCTATAATATCGGCTCAAATAGCGCAAAAGTACAATTAAATGACAAGAAAGTCTCATATGATCAATTAGAGAAAAAAATTTCATCAGCCAAAAAAGAACTGAAGGATTATAATAAAAAAATTAATGATCTAAACGCTCAATACAAGGAAAAACAAGATGAATTTAATAAAGCGAAGGCTTTAGCAGATAAAAAAGATGACTTAGAAAAACAAATTGATGAATCTAAGGCTAAGCTTGATCAGATTAAGGACGATATATCATCTGCACAAGATGAGCTTGCTAAGCTCCAAGGAACCATTAAAGAGAAAAAAAGTGCGCCTATAAAACTTTCAGCAGGGCAATTTACAGTAGGTAATGATGTGCCTGCAGGACGCTACAAAGCCGTGCCTATCGGAGAGGGTAGTAATTTTGTAGTCTTTGATTTAGACGGAAAACCAGTTGTCAATACGATTTTAGGAAGCGATTCTCTAAGCGTTCCGTCATATGTCTTTAAATGCGAAGACGGTTATGTTATTGAAACGCATGCACCAGTAAAACTTATTCCACTTGAAGAATAAAAATATCTTAGGCTGCCCATATTGGGTAGCCTAATTTTTATATTTGGTTCTTGACAAAAAGCAACTAGATGATATAAATTAATAGTGTAAGTGGTACAGGAACACAGTAACACAGTAAATCGGTAAATGATTGGAGGTTATAAATAATGTTGGCAAATGTAATTGAGTTTCCGAAAGTGGACGATAAGAATAACGAAGTATATGACGTTTATCAGGCGTTTTTACAGTCAAAAAGCAGAAAGTCTCAAAGGACTGCCAATGAATACAAAAGAAGAATTGAAGAATTTTTTAAAATCATTCTTGATAAAGAAATGAAACAGGTAACTATTGAAGATATCCAAGCAATTAAAAATAAAGATGTTGAAAAGTATTATGTCGAAAAATTACTTGAAAAAGGGAACTCGCATAATAGTATCAAAACAAAATTGCAAAGCGTATCGAGCTTTTATAAAACATTAATTAAAAATGATTTAATGGTGAATCCTGATGTTCTTAAAGTCGATTTAAAACCGAAAGTTAGGCATCATGAAACAATGACGTTTGATGAATTGAATATGTGCTATGAGTTTATGAAGAACGAAAAAGAAAAGGGATTAGAAAAATATTTATTAGCCAAAACGCTTTTTACAACTGGTAATCGTAGATCAGCAACATTCCGTATGACATGGAAGGATAACATTTATCGCAAGAAAGACCCAGTTTCAAATAAAGAAGTATGGATAATTGGCGTTGAGGACAAGGGTGGTAAATGGATAGAAAAACCGATTTCTGATGAGTTTTATAATGAATTAAAACAGTTGAATCATGGTCAGGAAAGAGTATTTTCAATATCTGAAAGAACATTTATAAGAGCGTTAGAACGATTTTCAAAGGTGATAGGAAAGCATATAACAATTCACAGTTTCAAAGCAACAGGCGTTACGTTAGGATACAGAATGACCAAAGATATTAATTTGTGTAAACAATATGCTTCACACGAAAATATTGCAACGACAGACATATATTTGCGTGCAGAAGAATCATATGTAAACCAATTGAGTTATAATATGAGCAGAGAAATTGATGACTCAGTGTTATTTAATATGACTCATGAAGAACTACTGGAATTGATCATGAATAATGAGGATATTAAAAATGCGATTTTGATGCGGTTAGGTTAAACCTTGACCGCATCAAAATGAATTCTTCCTTTATTGACTAAGATATTTTTAAATTATATACTTAAAACAAAGTATTGCAACGTTTCGTGTATAATTTATGAATTAAAAGGGGAGAATAAAAATGAGGGCGATGTTAGATTTGCAACGACTTAAAAATAGAAAAGGAAAACATAGAAAAATTTATGAAAAAGCTCATAGAATAATGAAACAAGGCTGGAAAACACCTGATCTTTCGGAAAAAGAGATTTTGGATATAGCAAATAAATATCCAACCTTAAACGTAAAAGTATTGATTAATAATGATATTGTTGTTCGTAGCATCAAGGACTCTTGGTTAATTATTGACGAAGGACGGTTTTATACTTTATATCATAAAGGAATCGTATTTGAGGGAAGGAAAGCAAAAGAGAGTTATCACCTACAAGATGTTTTTTACGACTTAAACTATATTTTTGCAAGTATAGTATCTCACGATGAATATAAAATGGGGATTAAACAAAAAATGGAAAATAAAACGCTTTAATAATATGGATAAATATATTTTCTAATGAATTATTTACTAAAAAAAATATAAAAGCAAATTATTAAAAGGAGTTGCACCCATTAAATTTATGTATTAAAATTAAAGCATAAGGGGGAAAAGATAGTAGACAAGTGAATAGACAGGAGGAAAATTGGGGAATGGAACATGTTATTTTTGATGGGCGTATAAAATCAAAAATTAAACGGTTTATTAATGGCATTAATTTGATTGATACGTTCAAAAAAGATGTTGAAAAAAATCTTGTTAAAAAAATTGATAAGGAAAAGGTCAATGCTATCTTAAATAACGATAAAGATTTGGACATTTTAACCAAAGATGAGGCTATACATTTGTTTAAGTGTCTATATAACTTTACAAAAGATGAAGAACTTAATCCGATTATTCTATTTGACGATAACAGCAATGAAAATTATAGTGATTTACTGTACAACAAACATTTTAAAGAAAAGTTCTTAAAAGAAAAATATTCACAAGAGACAGCAAGAGTAAAGAGAGTATTGTTTGGCAAAATATCGAAATTGGAACGATTTTATGGGAAAGATATTTATGACTTTAATATTGAAGAACTGGAAGAAGTATGGAAATTTTTAAAGGCAAGTACAATTAGAAGTCTCCAAAACCATATATCAACGATTGAGCAATATATTGATTATGCTATTCAGAACCACAAAACAAGGTACAAAGTAAATTTGGCAACTACCTTTGATAAAAGGGAGAGAATAGAGCCGTTTCTTGATAAAGAAGCAGCAGAAAATATGATCTTTACCAAAGAAGAAATTGACGCTATTAGCATGTATGCTGACAATGCCCAAGATGGGGCAATAATTGCCTTGATTTTTGAAGGCGTAAGTTATAAAAACAGATTTGAAGAACTTATTAATTTAAAAAGGGAAAACATTGATCTAGAAAATCAGGAGATTCATCTTCCTCAGCGAATTATTAAAGGGAGAAATGGGGAAGAAGACATAATTATCCCAGAAAGAACCATTAAGATTAGCACCAATACAGCGATTTTAGTTAAAAACGCAATGAACGATGAATTTTATTATAGCATCAAAGGCGATACTGTTCGCCGATACAAGTTAACGGATAGTGAATACGTATTAAGAGGAACGCGAGGTAACAAACAAATTAGATGGGAAAACATTAATCAAAGAATCTTGAGGATTGCAGAAATTAATGGATATGATTATTTGACAGCCAGAACAATTGCTTATAGTGGACAGTTATATTATGCAAAACAACTCCTAGATCAAGGAATGAATATTGATGACGTTGTTCAAAAAATAATTTATAGATATGGCATTAACAATAATACGTCTTCTCAATTTTATTTGAAAAACAGAATAAACAAATATTTAAATATGGATAAGCAGTAAAAAAACATAAAATTACAAAAATGAGACATTTTACCTAAGACTATTGCAACGACTGAATAAATCGTATATATTATACTGGTCAATGAAAAATTTATATTAAGGCAAATGGTTATGTTTGGTAACCAAATTCATAAAGCGGTTGCCAAACATAACTAAATGCTAAACTAAAGTATTACTAATGATGAAAGTCGTTGTAATATTTTTTTGGATTGAAAATAGGAACACACGTTCCCCCAAATGTGGTAAAATTAAATTATTGATAATAAATTTATAAACTGGAAAGGGTGTTGGCAATGAAAAAGGCAAGTTATACATTACAAGACTTAATGAATATGAGGGGGTTTTATGCTTTAACACAAGGTGAAGGAAGAATAGAGCAAATGCTTTTAGACAATTGCAATAGACTCAAAGGAAAGGTTATTGGCTTCATTGAAACCCGTCGTTATGTCTTACATAACGAATTCGATAAACAGGCTTTATATGAATTTGTTCAGCTTGTTCAGGAATATGAAGTAGGAAATGAGTTTTTAGACATGTTTGTTCGACATAAGATTGAACAAGTAGTCCGCGATTTTGTGCCACTTGATATGGTAGCTGGTTTTGTGGATGCAATATTAAATCGAATTTCTTCATTTGGTGGTAATATCGATAGGGTATGCGAATGGATAGAAATTTATTTGACAAAAAACGATGCCGTCCCCGTTGCTAAACTGTATGACGATCTTATGAAGGAAATGGAGGAAGGAGTTGTATATTATTCATATGCTTAATGACAATGAAATTGAAGTTATTGACAAAGTAAATGACATTATTGAATCGGCTGAACTTGAACTTCAAAAGGCTTTATCATTTAACAAATTGGGTGTTGAAGGCAAAGAGATATTTAAAAATGTGCTCAGCTATACTGATGAGCTAGAAAAGATATATGCGAACATATCCAATGAGCACATTAGATTTATTGTGTCTGAAAAAATCATCATATACTTTAAAAGATTTCTCAGTGTACTAAATCAAATTATCTAAGGGGCGTTAAGACGTGATTGAACAGGTAGCGAATATTATGCAACAAATTAGCAATACGACCAAAAAAACTGATAAAGAAAAAATCATCTTTGAAAATAAGGACAACAAACTATTTTTAGATGTGTTGAACTTTATTTATAACCCGTATATCAAAACTAATATCGCTAAGAAAAAATTGGCTAAGAAAATAAATGGTGATAAGTACAAACCAAGGCCACTCAGTGGCTTTGATGATTTTATGAAATACTTGTCCAGTTCTACTGGAACAGATGAAAATATTGTCACAGTGCAACATTTTATTGATTCGCAACCCGAAAATGTTCGTTGGTTATTGAAAGCAATAGCAACGAAAGATTTAAAAATCGGGGTGACGCGATTAACGATTAATAAGGCTTTGGGATACGATTTTATTCCAAGTTTTATTCCGATGTTAGCAGATAAATATGTTGATATCAAAAAATCCAATGGTCAAGAAAAAATTATCGAGAATTGGCGAAACTTCATTGGTAAAAAAGTAATTGTCACTAAAAAACTAGACGGCAATCGGGCGTTAGTATTTGTTAGAACAGATGGTGACGTTGATATTTATTCGAGAGAAGGGCATTGTCTTTGTGGGTTTGATGAATTAGAAGCGGCATTTAAAATGTTTCCAAAGGGGTTTATTTATGATGGCGAAATGCTTGCAACGAATGAAGAAGGTTTGAATTCAAAAGAATTATTTAAAAAAACGTCAAGTATAATCAAGAAAAAGGGGCTTAAAACAGGTATTGAATTTCATGTTTTTGATATTATTCCAATTCATGCCTTTGAACACGGTGGGTGGGATGTGCCTTGTGAAAAACGTAAAGAATCATTAGAAAAAGTTATAAAAAGAATTAATCATCCATTGGTTAAATACGTTGAGCCTTTATACATTGGAGAATTCAATAAAGAAATTATTGAACGCTTATCTCTTGAAGCAAAAAGAAATGAAGAAGAAGGTGTGATGATTCAATTAGCAGAAGCGCCTTATGAGTGTAAAAGAACAAAAACAATATTGAAATGTAAGGTTTTCCAATCTGCTGATGTTCGTTGCGTTGATATTTATGAGGGTAAAAGCGGCAAAAATGTAGGTAGGTTAGGTGGGTTAATTGTCGATTACAAAGGTCATCACGTTAGAATCGGCGGTGGCTTTTCGGATGAAGAAAGAACCCTATTTTGGGAAAATCCGAATCTTGTAATAGGGAAAATAATTGAAATTACTTTCTTTGAAGAATTTGAGGACGAAAACGGTAATATTGATTTACGATTTGCTCAATATAAGACGATTAGACACGATAAAACAGAGCCAAGTTATTACTAAGGGGATTAGTTATGGATGAATTAATCGGTAAATATGCTTATAAAAAATGTGGATTCTTTTCAGGTATAATTGGTAAAATCGAAAAGAATAGCAACGGTATAACGCCATATAAATTAGTATTTGATGGAGAAAGTGCTGTTGGATTCGTAAAAAAAGATGATGTTGTTATTGTTGATCTAAAAGATCAAAACAAATTTTAACGTATTTGTAATATAAAAGTAAAAATAAAGTATTGCAATTTATGATAAAATGGAGTTGAATTACAGCACTTTAAGAAAGGGTTTGATGTTATGGCGAAAAATCCAAAAAAGAGAGGTGTCATTGGCAAGATAGCCCTAATCATTGGTTCTGCTATTGTTTTTGTTGGGATGCTCATTTATATAGTAAATGAGCATAAAGAACTAAATAGGGCTAAAGCAGAAATTGAGAGCTATAAGCACAAAGTAGATTTATTGGTAAATCAGAATGACAAATACAAAAACGAATTAGATAGTGAAAAGAAAATTAATAAAAACCTTGCTGATGACAATAAAAAATTGTCGAATCAATTAAAGCAAGAAAAAAGCAGGGTAAAAGACCTTGAAAGGAAATTGAAACGCGGAAAAAAGTTGTAAGTAGCAAGTACAAAAACTGGTTGAAACTCCGTGTGCTTGCTACTGGCTACTCATTGATTTCAGATGAGTTGGGGCATGATGGGGATAAACTAACTGCGACTGGAACAGTGGCGAGAGAGGGAATTATCGCAGTTGACCCAAAAATCATCCCATTAGGTTCATACGTTTATATTCCCCGATTTGATAGAGTTTTTCGTGCTGAGGATGTTGGGGGAATGATTAATGGATATCACATCGATATTTATATGAGAAATGGTGATATCGCTAGAAAATGGGGAAAACAATATATTGATATTTATGTAAAACCTAACCACTGAAATCAATGTAAAATGTTTTGGAGGGGGTGATATAAATGTTGTTTAAAACATTTTTTAAAAGGAGAGATAAATATTGGGAAAAATAAAAATTGCCTTGAATAACTTTATTGCAGGTGCAGGAAAATCCACCATTGCTAATTATCTTGAATCTGAATATGGGTTTAAACAATATGCATTAGCCGATGGAATTTATGAAATTGCATATCGTTATTTTGATATTCCTAGAGGAACTAAGCCACCAAGAAAACTTTTGCATCATATAGGCGAATCATTGCGCCAATATGATAAGTTACTTTGGATTAAATATACGCTTAATCGGATTGAGCAGGATAATCATAATCGTGTTGTTATTACTGATGTAAGGAAGCTATTGGAGCATGCATATTTATTAGAGCATGGATGGGATCATTTGATGGTTTATTGTGAACCAGAAATTGCGCTTCAACGCTTAATCAAGCGTGATGGAAGGGAAAATGTTGATAAAGAATTGGTTATAAATAGCCCATTAGAAAATCAATTAAGATCATTACTTGAATCTAATACCATGAAGATAATTGATAACACAGGGGACTGGAATGAAGTTAGAAAAAGCATAGATAGATATATACAAGAATTAATAAACAAAAATCAAAAATAAAGTATTGCAATGGCATAAAAAATAGTATAAAATAAACATTGCCTAAATCAATATTAATCAAAAAGGATGATATTTAATGGCTAAAATTTATCCAACGAATATTTACAAATCGGATAATGAACAAATTGTAAATTGTTTTGCCTTCTTAATGAAGCATATGGATGAGAATGGAACAAAAGAATATCAAGCTACTCACATGATTGTTTCTCAATTTTTAAGGTTTGTGTTAGAAACTGAAAATGTTCTTGGATTTGGGTTATTTAATGACGGGAAAACTGCTATTGTAGTTGAATTTGATATGCCTGCTGATGGGAAATATTATGAAGTTAAACTTGATGAAGACAATACGCCATATATCGAAATTGAAGATTAAACAATATACACAAAACTAAAGTATTGCAAATAAAACACGTATCATGTATGATTAAGAGGTGTCATCCCTTGAAAGATAAACAATATGAAAGTTTGATTTCTGCTATTTGTGATGCTGATTTTAATCGCTCCAACTTTAAGCTGAGGGAGTTTTATACGGTAAACGATATGCTTGAAATGATGAGAAAGGAAGATGAGTGATGAAGGGTGTCCTTGAATTAGTGGTCGAAGTTGATTATGACAAAATTTTAGACGAAAAAAACTTACAAGGAATATATGCTTTTACTGGTAAAAAAACAGTTCGCGAAATGATTCAACGTCATATGGATGATATCAGTGGTCTTTTGCAAGAAGTGATTAAAGATTTCCCGTTTGTTAAATATGGTATGCGAGCTAGACTTGTTAATGATGCCCAAGTTGAAGAACATCAACAGTCTAAACAAGAGAATGAATCCGAAGAAGGCGATAAGGAAAACGAACCTGAGGTAAGTAATCAAGAAAATGAAAGCCTAAATGAATCAACGCAAGAAAAGCAAGATGAATCGACGATTGAAGAAGAATTAAACGATGCGATTAATCATGTGGCGACAGAATTAGGTATACCACAAACCATTAAGCTCAATGATACTGCTTTTAATGCTTTAAATGAAAAAATGAAAACTTTGAGCGGAAACAATGACGGAACTATTGCAACGTATCAAGGTTTCCCAGTAGAACGCGAGGGGATGGATACGCCGATTGTAATTGTATATAAAGAATACAGTACAAATGAAATTAAACAATATGCAGTGACAAAATAAGGAGGAAAACGTTTGTTAATACTATTGCTAATGCTTTACTTTAGTTATTTGGGGTTTATTTTTCAGACGGCAGGTTCAATTTTGTTGGTATTTGGATATTTGCCGCAAATTGTAAAGCTGATTAAAACTAAAATTCCAAATGGTATCTCATTGCTTTTTTGGACTATGATCGCCACTGGATGTACTGCGATATTAATTAACATGATTATTCAAGGAACATCGCTTTATATCGAGATTACGCAAGCTATTAATGCTACTTTAGCTTGGACAACATTGATTTTAGTTATTTATTATAGGAAATTAAATGATATGACCATCAAAGTTTCTATTAATGTTATTTTCGTCTCGATGATTATTGCTATTTATTTGATTTATATTTTGATGATGTCCGATATTAAAACGTTTGGAAATGCATTACAGTTATTTGGAACTGCTTGTCTTCTTACTGCGTATTTGCCACAAATTCTTCACTTGTATAAAGTCAAAGATGCAACTGGCATAAGCAGATGGTTATTCATTACGATTGGTACTGGTTTGCTATTGATCACGTTCAACATGTTTATGACTGGAACTTCCATTTGGATTATCTTAACAGAGTATGTAAATATCGCGCTTATCTCTACTCAATTTTTGATGACAGTATATTATCAGCGTAAAAATAAAAAACAGGCTTAAAGCCGTTGATCATAGATTAATACAAAAAAACAAGTATTGCAATATATAGGAGGATAAATTCATGACGGAGCTAAGCAAGGGTAAATCATTTGTAACGGTCGTCGGAAGAGTAAAAATTGGGGATAGAACCTTTAGTGGTCGTCAAATATCGGAGAAAAGTGGATATGAGTACGCAAGAGTCAATTTGGGAATTGAAACAGAAGAAGGAAACATTGTTTATGGAGAAATGATGGGTGGATACTTCCCAAATAGACTCGACAATAAAATCTATGCTGTTTCTAAAGAAGATAACTCAAGAATGGAAATTAATTGGAATGATCGATTTAATGAAAACATCATTGAATCGGTCGCGGATTATAGGGTTTATAATATTGGGATTAAACGCGATGACAATGGGAAACTTATTGTGAAAAAGTTTTTATCAGCTTACGATGTTCATGATTATCTTCAAGAAAATCTTGAGGATGGGATGTTGATTGTTGCTAAGGGAAGTTTCGCATTTAGTGAATATAAAGGTGAAACACAACGTAGATTTATGATTAAAGATATTTTATTGCCGTATCAAAAAGAAGGCAAAGAAATTAAAATGCGTGCGAATTTTGTACAAACGATTCTGCTTGATGAAAATTCGTATAAAAAAATTTCAAAAGAGGATATGGAAGAAGGGGAAGTTGTTATTAGTGCTCATGTAGTCGATTACGTTGGCAAAAAAGATGGCAAGGAAATTAAGAAAAATATTGCGTTCCCAATCCCCATAACTGTAAAAATTAATCTAGAAAAACCTGAATTAACCAAAAAAATCCTTGATACATTGTTTAAGGTCAAAAAGAATAAGGTGCGCGAATTGACAATCGAGGGAGATATTATTGAGGGATATGAACAGCAACAAATTGATGAAAAGGATATTGAGCTAAGCAAAGATATTCAAGAACTTATTGATCTCGGTTTATATTCAAAAGAAGAAGCGATTAAAAAACTAATGGTAAGAGGGAATAGAGTAAGCAAACTTGTATTTACGCGCCCGTATTTAATCAAAGACAAGGACGACGATAATAAATTGTTGCTCGACAAAGACGACGATAAATATAAACCTGAAGACCTTATTGTTGAAATTGAAGATGAGGAAGAAGTTATTGTTGATGATGAAAACCCATTGGATAGTGAAGCTGAAGAATCTGATGAAGATTGGTTGAAAGCCTTGGGAATTCAATAATGCAAAGGGAGCTTTAACGCTCCCTTAAAAATAAAGTATTGCAAAATGAATAGAAAGAGGTAATGTGAATATGTCTATCTTCCGTAAACCGACAACTAAAAAAATTGGTCTGAAAGTATTGGTCATGGGCGATAAAGGCGTGGGTAAATCCGTTTTTGCATTGACGTTTCCAAAAGTTTATGCTCTTGATGCCGAAACTGGTATGGCGTTCTATGAAAATCATCCAATTTTCGGGAGGAATCTATTACAAATTGCAAATACACAAGATTTCAACGAGCTTTCGGAAGCGATTGAGGAACTGGAAGAACTTGTTGAAGAAGATGAGGATGCCGTTGGAACACTTGCCATCGATTCTGAAACAAAGTTTTATCAAAATCTAACCGATGCAGTATTAGCCGTTGAAGAAAGAAAGGCTAGAAAAGCAGGCAGAGACGTTATGGATTCGGCTATTTCTGTTCGTGGATGGGGTCGTGTTAAATCTGTTGCAACGCGCTTGCAGAATCTAAAAATTGACTTGTCGGCTAAAGGCGTGAATATCGTATCTATTGCTCAGATTGATGATGTAAAACAAAAAGTTGGAGATCAATTTGTAAAAATCGGAGAAAAGCCCGTCATGCAAAAAAACAGCGAATACGATTATGATATTGTTATTAAACTTTTCACTGAAAAAGATGTTAATGGTGAATTTATTTACAAAGGCGAAATTCTCAAAGATAGAACTGGCGTGACAAAGGTCGGTCAAATCATCGAGAATCCATCCTATGATACTTGGAAAGATTTTGTTGAAAGCCGTCAGGGAGCAGACAAAATCAAATCTAAGCTTTCAAAGGACTTAGAGAAAGCAGAAAAAGCTCTTGAAGCTGAAGACTTGGAAGCCGAAAAAACGGTGGTTGATAAATTGAAAGAAATCATGGCTATGTCTCCTGAGCATCAAAACAAGGCAATTGAGCTTATTAAAGAAGCAAAGATCGCTAATCCGTTGAAACCAAAAGATGCTCAAGAATTAAAGAAATTGGAAGACATTGTTGCAAAGCTCCAAGAAATTTAATATAATTAATATGCTAAGTTTAATAGGGAAGTTATTTATATAACTTCCCTATTAAATTAAAGTATTGCAATATAATTATTTGATGGATAGTGTGGTGTAGCAATAACATGACTCAAAATAACAAAAACAACAAGCCGATTAAATGCTATTATTGCAATGAAATTATAGAAAAAGATAGTGAATTGGTTGAGAAAAAAATCCCATTGGCGACTAAATCAGGTGTGAGAAATTATAGGAGAAAATTTCATATTAAGTGTTTAGAAAAGTTTCTTGAAGAATACGAGGATAAGGAGCTTAGAAAAGCAGAAAACTCGGATTGGGATTTGGTATATCAATACTTTAGGAAAAACATTCTTGGATATGATAATTCAACGCCAATTTCAGATCAACATGCAATTCGTCGCTTATTGGGATTGCGTTTAGGTCAATACTATCCATCGGGGAGTAATACAAGGATTTTAAAACGTGGGTATGATTTTAAAACGATACTAATAACTATGAAGGTTTGCAATCCAAAAATACAAGCTTACCTTAAAACAGCCACATTTAAGAATAACAAGCATAAAATTGATGCTATTATGAAATTCATTACCAATGAAATCGATGATGTGTACAACAGAATAAAAGCGCAATCCAAAGAGAAAGAAAAACTGGACAAAATTAAAATCGAGCAATTTGATTCAAGAAACAATTATGAGCGCAAAGGTACAGGTCAAAAGAATAAAAAGGCTGAGGAACTATTCGGAGGATTGTTATGACAGTTAAAGATAGCTTTAGAGAGGAATTGATTAAATCTAAAAACGTTGCTGAAAGCTATGTCGTTCTAAGTATTTATAAAAATCCCGACTTGTTTTTTGACGCCAATCTTGAAGTAAACGACTTCCATACGCCTGAATGGAAATTCTTTTATGCGCTTGCAAGGAAGCTCATTAAAGATGAAAAGAAAAAAGTTATTGACGATATTGTCCTTGGTCTTTGTGTGTCAGGGAACAAAGAATTAGAAACAAGATATGAAATGTTTGGTGGTTGGCAAACCATCGCAAATGGGATGACGTTTGTTCAGGAAGAGAACTTTGATAGTTATCTTGCTGATATTAAGAAATACAATGCCCTAATTCGTCTTCATGATATGGGATTTAATATTAAAGATAAATTTGATCAATTTAAGAAAATGGACGCCGAAGAGATTCAGAATGTATTAGAAGGAGCACTTTCTAGTGTTTTCGCCGATATTGATGAAGGTGATAAAGTCGAGGATTTAAAAGATGGGTTATGGGAAACAGTTATTGACGCTCACAATGGCGTTTCAAAAGGATTCCCTTATGCATCGAAATTATTGAATGACCTATGCAATGGAATGGTGTTGGGAAATTTAACAATCGTTGCCGCAAATTCAGGTGTAGGTAAGACATTCTTTACTTTAACCCAATTATTGCCAAACGTTATTGAATTTGGCGAGCCAATTTTATTGATGGTGAACGAGGAAGAAAAATCTAAATGGCAACGAGAGCTTATTACATGGGTTATTAATAATGTGTTGGATGGAGATTTTCAAAAAACGCGATTTTATCAAGGTGAATTTAACTCATCGGAAATGGAATTATTGAAAAAAGCTGTTGATTGGCTAAACGAAAAAGTTGCTGACGGGTTAATTCGTTTTGTCAATTTCACCACATTTAGCATGAATAAAGCTATCAAGGTAATCAAAAAGTATTCGTCCTTGTATAATATCAAGTATTTTGTGCTTGATACACTGAAATTGGATAATGATGATTTAACACAAAATAACAATAGTCAAGCATGGTTACAATTGCAACAGAATATAGTTCGACTCTACAACGTAATCAAGGCTTCAAATAAAAACCTGCATATTTGGGCTACTTATCAGTTGGCAAAGGGCTCTGTATTGAACAGATTTTTAACCCAAAATAACTTGGGCATGGCTAAAAACGTTGTTGACGTTGCTAGCACACTAATACTTTTAAGACGTGCTTTTGATTCAGAAAAAGAGGGTGGAAGAAACGAACTAAGTATAAAAACAGATAAAGGCTATACAAAAATGAAGCAAGAAAAAGAGTATTTTGTTGTATTTGTAGATAAAAACAGACAAGGTGGAACGCACTATCAAATTGTTATGGAAGCAGATATAGGAAGAAATATTATCAAAGATTTTGGGACAACTAGGGTTCCACAAGAAATTTAACATTGTATTTGGGAGAGGGATAATGAATGGACAAAGACATGGATATTGATTATGTCGATTATTCAATTGTTGAATTGAAATTGAATACCGTTAAAAACATTCTTAAAGACGAACTTCAAAAATTGGTCATGCTAATTCCTAAAAAGTTTAGGGATAAATTTGAAAAACATGCTTTTATTGCAGGAGGATGTATTTATAGTCTTTATAATCATCAAAAACCAAAAGATATTGATGTTTTTCTTACAAGCACTGAATTGGCTCATGAATTACGCGATTATTTTTCATCCTTTAATGGATTAAAAAACAATAATGGGGTTATGATCGGGAAATATCGAGACAATAAGCTTGTTATTACTGATAATGCTATTACGATTGGCAAATATCAGATCATTACACGATTTGTAGGGCAATGTGAAGAAGTTGTGTCTCAGTTTGACTTTAAGCACAATATGTTTTATTACTATCGGGATGAAATCAAGACATTATCAAATATAAGCTATTTAGAAAGTCGTAAACTTGTTTATAACGAACAAAGAGCCAGAGATATATGCGGAACAATTATGAGAGTCAATAAATTCGTCAAAAGAGGTATGACCATTGATCAAGAGGAAATGGCAAAAATGTTATTGAAATTACATGAAAAAGGTTTTAACGAACGAGAGGTAGAAATACTCAAAAGCAAAAGTAAGAGTTTTGAATCTTAATATAAAGTATTGCAGTAAAATGGTGGTATGGTAAATTGAACGCTCAGGAATTAAAGGAATTTCTAAAAGAAGACTTGAGTAGAGTGGAGAAAGTTTTAGAATCCATAGGCTGTCATAAGATTTGGAGAACTGGAAACGAGATACGATGTGCGCCACCTATTTCAGAAAATCATACTGCAATATCAGTGAATATAGATACATTATTCGTCCGTTACTATCGCAGGGAAGAAACATTTAGAAGCGATTTGATTGGCTTAGTCCAATATTTTAGAGAGGAATCATTCGCAGATTCCTTTAGGTATATCAAATCGTTATTTGGCTTAGGCGGGAAATTCACAAAAGAGAAGAAGCGCCGTGACCCATTGCATATATTTAAAAATATTCGCAAGCAACATCATGAAGTGATTGATATAGATGAAATAGAGATTCCCAAGTTCGGATTAGAAACACTAGATGAATTTATACAAGTGCCACATATTAGCTTGTTTTATGAGGGTATTATGCCCCAAACTGCTGAGCTTTTTAGAGTATGCTATGACCCAAAATTAGATCGAATAATTTTTCCACATTTTTCTTTTGATGATAAAAATGCAATTGTTGGCATTACTGGACGAACAACAAAGAGTAAAGAGGAAATAAAGGAATTACTCATACCGAAATATTGGAACTACATTAAAGGCTATAAGAAGACTTATAACCTATATGGCTTCAGTCATGCCATTGAATATGTTAAAAAGTATGGGATACTTGTTATTTTTGAAGCAGAAAAATCGGTTCTAAAAAATTTCACTCAATATAGAAATGAAGGTTTTTCGTGTAGTGTAGGAGGACATGAAATATCGCCCTATCAGGTGCAAATCATCATGAAGTATTTGCCACCTGAAGTTGAGGTTTGTATAGCTTTTGATAAAGACATTATGTTCATGAAGGACAAAGATGGAAACATTGAAGATGAAGAAGGGAATTTACTTGGAGAAAAGTTTTTGATAAAAGTTACAAGCATGTTCTCTAGATATCGAAAAGCAAGTTATATCTTTGATGATTTGAACTTATTAGGAGAAAATGACTCACCAATAGATCAAGGGTATAGAGTATTTCATAAATTACTGGAACGAAGAAGATATGTTTTTTAATCAATTTCAAAGGAGAGAATGTCATTGGCTAGACTGTCTCACGATCAATTAGAGGTCATTAAAAAGAAAATGGGCGTAGATGACTTGTGGTCTTATTCAAAAGTATCGTCATACAATCAGTGTCATTGGCTGTTTAAGCTGAAATATATAGATAAAATCAAAGTTGAAGGGGATAACATATATACTTGGTTTGGCAGTGTGGCACACAACATTATTCAAGGGTTTTATGATGGATTATATCAATATGATCAAATGATTGATGAATTCAATAGTAAAGTTATTGAATGGCAATTACTTGACGACCAAAAGTTAAAATTTAATTCTGATAAAGAAAGAGACGGGTATATTGAAAACCTAAGACATTATTTTCAGCACACTGAGTCATTCCCATATAAAGTGGAGAATGAAAAGCCTGTTATCGCCGTATTTGATGGTATCGAAAAATATGTGTTTCAGGGATATATTGACTCAGTATATATGGACGACGAAGGCGTTTTAAATATCGTCGATTATAAAACGTCAAGTATATCAGGGTTTAGTGGCAAAAAACTGTTGGAAAAGGCGAGACAGCTTATTATATATGCAATCGGAATTATGCAATTTAAGAAGATTCCTTTGGATAAGATTCGTATTCGTTTTGATATGATGAAGTATTGTAATATATCGTACAAGCAAAGAAACGGAAAGGATAAAGTAACGAAATCTGAACGAAGAACATGGGTTGCTCATATTGCAAACAATTTGAGAAAAGACCTAGAAGATATTCCAAAAACAATCGAGAAACTTGAGAAAGATATTGAAAAACTAGAAAGGAAAATGAATAAGAAAAAGATAACTGATGAAGAAAAAGAAACACTATCTAAGCAAATAGAGGATATCCAAAATATGATTAATGAATTGAAACCGCATTGTTATAATGTTATCGAGATCAACCAAATGGTTGAGGATGCTATTAATGCAAACAGCCTTAACAATATGCCGAAATTCATTCAAGAAAAATACAGGGTATCCAATTGCTATATTGATATTGAGCTAACCCAAGACATTATTACTGAATTTACAGAAGAACTAATTAAAACATTAGATGAAATCGTGACGGCTATGAAGCAAGAAGACCATGACGAAGCCTTTAAAAGGGGTTATATCGACGAAAAAGAATCATATTATTGCAATGTTCTATGCGATATGAGGGAATATTGTAAGTATTACAAAGAATATAAAGAACATAGCGCGATGTTCTTAGATAAAAAAGAACAAATGAGCGATGAAGAACTTCTAGAAATGCTCGGATTACAATAAAAAGCGTAATTTTTATTACGCTTTTTATATTGCAATACTTAATATGATGTGTTATATTTACTGTGTAAGCAACACAGGAGGTAAAATGAAATGGCTAATATATCTAGGACAGAATTAAAATTAGAGGAAAAAATAAAGTCAAAATACATATCTCCCGAAGAACGAATTCGATATTATAAGCGCTTCTTTTATTCATTATTTGGTGCTCTTATTATCATCATATTAATAATTGCTATTTGGAGCCTGTTTATATATATTACGCATAAGCCTACTGTTTTTACAAAAACATATCATAAAATAGAAAGCGCCAATGTCAAAAATGGTGCAGTTATTGATACAAAAGATAATGAAAGTGTGATACTGACATATAATAATGGCGATGAATATAGTTTTGAAGTCGGGAATTATTGGTCTATTGGCAAAGAACTATCTATACCGATTGATGTTGAAAATGGAACAGATAGACCTATGCTGTTTTTAGATGTCGATGTGTACACTCAAGATGGGAAAAAATTAGAACCCATTGATACTGATAAAAAGGATGATCTGACAAATACAAAATTAGCGCCTAATGATATGACACATGGGTATTTATATTTTCACTATACACCAAAAGAAAATGAAACTTTAATAGTGAAGTTCAAGAAAGAAGTTTGGGGAATAAATGTTACGTATCGTTGCCATGATGCGGATAAATATGGCGAATGATGCAAAAATGAGTAAAAGCATATAGCTTTTGCTCATGAATATAAATATAAAGTATTGCAATTCAATATTTTGTATGATAATATCGAATTGCTAAAGAGAGAGGAAAGATAAGTTATGGAAGATGTGCAAATGAAATATATTATCGAAGGAAAATGGGAGGACATTAAAAATTATTTATTGAACCATGACGTAAACAATGTACAGGTTAAAATCGAACTTGACTTGAATCAGTTGTTAGAAACAAACGATAGAAAGGAATTATCGCGCAAAGATGTTGTATTGAAAGCTAGACGAGATATTAAAAACCTATTGTCGCCATTTTATCCTTCAGGTTTAACGCCAAAGATTAAAACATTTGGTTTATGGTTCGATTGGCTGAAAAAAACGAAAACATGCGAATTTGTAGTCAATCCACATAAAAGAACAGTGGTCGCATTGATTAAAGATATCGATAGTGGCAACGTTATCCATCGTGGCATTGCCAAGTGTCATCCTGATGATTGTTTTAATGCTGATATTGGGAAAGCTATTGCATTGCGTAGAGCACTTGGTCTTGAAATCCCAGAAGAATATTTAAATGCGCCAAATCCTAAAGGACTATTTAGGGGCGACATAATTATCCTACATGACCATGAAGGCAAACGTCATAAAATTAAAATAAATTCTTTTACTTCTATTGAATATTATTATCAAGATGAAATATATTTAATATTCCCATTTGGCGATGATGATGTACGATATGAATTCTGTCCGAAAAATGGCGATCGTGTTATTGATGATTCCAATCGCGAATATTATGAGATTTAATAAATAATTGATATGTACATAAAAGGAGAACGTGTCATGACAGAATTATTAACCACTGGACAAATGATTGATCGTATTAAAGTTGGAGAAGTTGCTGAATGTGTTAATGCTCCTAGCGAATATCTCGAAAAATGTGTTAAAATTAACAAATACGGCAATCTTCAATATTTAAGTGGACAAGATTTTAAAGCAACCCTTTTCATTATGAAAGACGCAAGATGGCGTATTATTCCAGAATATATAACATTTGATGATGCAATGGATGCATTGCTAAAGGGTAAATCTGTTCTGCTTGAAGTAAATAGTAATAAATATATATTTCATCCAAACGAACCTGTGCAGGAACAAATAGGGTCGAATTTAACATGGTATGATTTATTTACAGGTAAATGGAGGATTTATCGTGATCAAAATTGAACATTGAACATATGATGATACTTTCGCGAGCTTGTGCAGGACTAAATTATTGATCAAAAAGGAGTGTGTCTATATGTTAAAAAGTAAGGGAGAACTTTTGAACAAAGGATGGAAAGTAATTGGAGAAGTTTATGGGCTAGAATATTTAGCACGCGAAAACGAACATGGGGAAATACTTTATATTCCTGTTCGTGATGAACATGCAATAGTTTTTGCTCAGTCAATTAGTAAGGGATTAATAAGATTACTATATGATTTTATTTCTAGTAATAATGATTTAGAAAAGAATTAACGATTAAACAACTTCATTATAAGAAATGGAGAAAAATATATGAAAGATACTATTAGAGGTGTAATAGAATTTATAAAATTACAACCAAAATATCTTTTAGGGCTTGTTATTGCATGCATTGTTTTATTATTTGCACCTGATGCCTTTTTAAAATATATTGGCTTGTATAAATTTGCTCATGAATATCGAATGTGGATTAGTATTGTATTTTTAATTGCTGGTAGTTTATTGATGGCGCATATCTTAGATGATTTTTATAGAACAAAAGTATTGGTTAAGCGTAAAATTAAGGAAGGCAGAAAATACTTACATAATTTAACAAATCAAGAAAAAACAATACTTGGGTCTTATATCTATTACAAAACGAAAACAATGAATTTTCGATTAAGCGATGGTGTGGTACAGAGTTTGGTTAATAAATATATTTTATATCAAGCTTCAAATACAGGTGCTCATAATCAATACCCATTTAATATCTATGATTGGGCTTGGAATTATTTGAATGAACATCCTGAATTGGTTAATATCCCTATGGATGAATTGGGCATTTAATAAAAACTAAATTTCATTAAGTTGTTCATTAAACACGACTGTACAGAAGGATGATATAAAAGTGGCGCTCCCAAAGTGTGCATTTTGCCAAAAACGCTTTAAAAAATCAGATGAAATTGTTGTTGTAGATGGAAATTATAAAGAATCTGTTCATATAGATTGTCACTATAATTACTTATCTCATCTTCATTTGAATAACATTATTAGCTTAGATGAATCAAAAGAAGTACTTAATGAAGAAGAATGTTGATTACGTTATGGTTTTATAAAGCATACCTGATAATCAGGAGCTTCTTTTCTTGACAAAATAAAGTATTGCAATATATAATGAATCGTGAATATATCCTTGTTGGTGGTGACAAAAAGTAATGGGCAAAAACTATACCGTGTATCATTGCCATACTGACTTGAGCAACCCAAACATGGTTGAAGTCGTTAATAATTACAAGCAATACATAGATCAAGCAGTAGAGTATGGCATGAAAGCAATTGGCTTTTCAGAACACGGCAATGTTCTTAGTTGGTATAACAAAAAGATGTATGCTGAGCAAAATGGGCTAAAGTACATCCATGGCACTGAAGCGTATATAACAATGACTCTAGAAGAAAAGAAACGCGATAATTACCACATGATCTTGATAGCTAAGAACTTTGATGGCTTTAAAGAATTGAATAAACTAATTTCTACTGGTTTTGATCGAAAAACGAATAACTTCTATTTCAACCCACGTATTTCTTGGGATGATATTAAAAACACTAGTGACAATATTATCATTACAACAGCTTGTCTTGGTGGCGTTATTTGGCAACTACATAAACAGTCTGAAAAGGATAAATCAGCGAGAGATAAACTAGACGAAGTAATAGACTGGATGGCTAGTAACAAACATCGTGTATTTCTTGAAGTTCAACCACACTATATGGTTGATCAAATTATTTATAACAAAATGCTAAAGGCATTGGCTAAAGACACTGGCATGATGCTAATTGCAGGGTCAGATACCCATGCCTTAAACGATGAATACGATAAGGCTCGAAAAATCATGCAAAAAGCCAAGCATATTAAGTTTACTGACGAGGATAAGCTTGACCTTGGCTTCCATTCATACGAAAAGATTTTCGGCATGTTCCAAAAACAAGGTATTTTTACAGATAAACAGATAGAAGAAGTCTTGGAAAACACAAATGTTCTTGCCGATATGGTTGAAACTTGGGAAGTTGATCGTTCTAAGAAATATCCTCAGTTATATGAAAATCCTGAACAGGTTTTTAAAGAAAAAATAGCTGAGGGAATTAAAATTAGGGGTATCGATAAACTTCCCATTGAAGAAAGAAAAAAATATGCTGAACGTATTGCTCATGAATATGAAGTTTATAAAGCAAATGACGCCATTAACTACATGCTATTAGAGTATGACGTGAAGTCATACGCCCGTAGCAAAGGTGTAAGATATGGTTTTGGTCGTGGTTCTGTAAGTGGAAGCATAATCGCGTATTTGCTTCAGATTACACATATGGATTCTATAAAGCGAAACTTAAACTTTGCACGTTTTATGAGTAAAGAGCGCGTATCGTTGGCTGACATCGATACGGATTTCGAGCCAAGTAAACGTCATATTATTCAAGACTATCTTTTAAATCACCCGAAATTGTATTGTGCTCATATAGTCACGTACAATACGATAGCGCTTAAAGGCGCGATTCGTGATGTAGGTAGGGGACTTGGCATGCCCTTAGCAGTTGTAGATGAAATTGCTAAAGGTGTTGATGAAAACGAAGATTATTATCGAGAAAAATATCCAGAACTCTTTCATTATGTTGATTTGGTTCAGGGTGTAGTAACTTCTATTGGCGCTCATGCTTGTGGTATTGCCGTATCTCCAATACCATTGGACGAACATATGGGGCTAATTACCACCATTGACCAAGAAACAAAGCAACCAGTCACCTTGACTCAAATCAATATGAAAGAAATAGATGCGCAAAATTTTGTCAAATTGGACGTGCTTGGTCTTGACACTATTGAGGTATTGTCAAATACGGTGGATTATGCAGGTTTGAAATGGGAAGATATATTTCCAGAAAATCTAGATGCCAATGATGAAAAAGTATGGGATAGCGTGATGGAAAGTAATGTTGGTATTTTCCAATACGAATCAGACTTTGCGCATCAGATTTTCAAAGATTTATTTAGCAAGGAAACCATCGAAAAGATTAGAAAAAGAAACCCGAACTTCTCTTATATCGACTTGTTCAGTTTAGGAAACGCTATTTTACGTCCGTCAGGAGCGTCATATCGTGAAAGTGTTGTTCGTGGTGAGTTTTATGACAATGGGCATACGGCATTGAATGAGTTTCTTAAACCAACGCTTGGTCGATTAGTTTACCAAGAACAAATTATTGAGTTCTTGGTTAAATTCTGTGGTTATACCTATGGTGAAGCAGACGTTGTTAGACGGGCAATAGGTAAAAAACAAAAAGAAACGCTGGATAAGCTTCTTCCAGAAATTGAACAAAGGTTTATCGAAACAATGATTAACAAATACGGCGTCAGCAAAGATGAAGCCATAAAGATTTCCAAACCATTTATGCAAGTTATTATGGATGCATCTGACTATGGTTTCTCAATCAACCACTCAGACGCTTATTCATGGCTTGGCTATGCTTGTGCTTGGGCGCGTTATTATTATCCTCTTGAATTTATCACGGCAAACCTAAACGCGAACATTGGTAAGCAAGAAAAAACGGCTAAGCTGGTAGAATATGCAAAATCAAAAGGAATTGATATAAAGGGAATTAAATTTAGATATTCAAAAGCAGGGTATATGTTTGATAGAGAAACAAATGCCATTTATCAAGGCATTGAACCGATTAAATATCTCAATGCTCAGGTTGCAGAAGGTTTGTATAAGCTAAGAAATAGAAAATACGATTCGTTTACCGATCTATTAGTTGATATAAAAGATGGTGGCATGCTTTCCTATTTGAAACATTATGATGAAGAAACACTACAAACAATGGAAAAGTACGGTGAATTAATACCAATAGAAGATACAACCGTTCCAATTAATGCAAAACAAATGAAAATTTTGATCTGCCTTAATTTCTTCGATGAATTTGGTGGCAATAAAAAACTGCTTAATATTTATGAGTTCTTCGATAAAATATATAAGAAAAATTTAAAAATTAAATCTAAAAAAGAGCGTTATGAAAAAGTATTGCAATACGAGCGAGAACTTCAAGACGAAACCTTATCCCTTATTGAACAATGTGAGAAAGAATTAGAATATCTAGGACATATTGAAACACACAAAGAATCAATTCCGAAAAATATGTTGTTTATTACCGAAGTAAATAAATATAAGAGTTATGTTCGTGGTAGGGGATATCAGTTTGCTACTGGAGAAACGATTCCATTTAAAATTAGCTCTAAAGTTTATTCATACGTTCCATTTAAAGAAAAGGACGTTATTAAAATAGCCCATGCAGAACTAAAACCGAAAAAGAAAAAGGTTGATGGTAGATGGGTTAACTCAAATGAAAATGAATTGTGGTTAAAGACAATTACATTCGTTAGAAAGGGAAATGATAGCGATGACTAATATTACTTTTCAATTTAAAAATAAAAGAACGATTAAAGATATATTAGTTGGCACAATCTTAAAAAAACAACATAGTATGTATATAGTTATACAAATTTTTGACGATAATTTATGTGGCGAAAGTGGATTATATACACTAGTTAATTTAAAAACAGGAATAAATTTATATCATCTTCGATCATTAAATGATTTAATTAAAAAGATTGAACAAGATGGTGACTTTGAGATCGTTGATCATGTCGAAATAAAAGAATTAGAATAAAAGTATTGCATTATTTTGGTCAGATGATATAATGTTTATTGTCAGGAACGAATTTATATCATCTGACCAAAACTAAAGTATTGCAATGGAGGTAAAAATGAAAGTATATATTGCAGGCGACATGCTAACAAAAGGCTCACAAATGCTTCGAGCATTGGAACGCGATCAAATTAAAGAAATTGGTTTTGATTTTTATAATCCTGCTGACAATAAATCGATTAATGATAAAAAGAACTTGGATAGCAATGATGGATTAGCTGAGAAGATTGTTGAACAAGATACTAATGCAATTATTGAAAGCGATATTGTTGTGATCGAGCCACAACCATTTGCCTATGGGACAATGGTTGAGTTAGGGCAATTAAAAGGCATGAAGGATATGGCTAAGATGATTATTGAATTAGCAGATCAAGAATGTGGTGAATATTCAACTCAAGAGATACTTAACCATATTCTTCAATTAGCCGAAAAAATCCTTAACAAAAAGGTTTTTCCTCATTATGAAGATATTAGACGATTTAAGGGTGTTGTTGAAAAAGAAGACCGCAGAAGTTTGGGTATTAATCAATATGTTTACGGAGTTTGCTTAGACCTTACTAATGGAGTCGGCTTTTATGATTGGGAAGAAGTTATTTCTGAACTGAAGAAAATCAAGCATGAACATATTTAAATTAAGGGTGATTTATTTATGGGAAAAATGGATGAACAAATTATTGTAGTGCCGCGAGAAAAGCTTTTTGAAAATGAGACATTGACATTTCAAGGTTCGTTGGTGATACAATTCGATCGAATTATGGATAATATGGCTTCACATTATCAAATTATGCGTAGGGGAGACGCAGAAAATAATCCTAACTTTAAACAACCTATTCCATATGCATTAATTATCCGTGGCGATCAATTGTTCATGTATAAACGTCTTAGTGGTGGTGGTGAATCAAGACTGTACGACAAGCTTTCTCTCGGTGTGGGAGGGCATATGAACGCCGTTGCGAAAGATAGTTTTACCGATATACTTTTAGATAATTTATATCGAGAGCTTAAAGAGGAACTAGATATCAAATACAATGATATGGATACATCTTACATTGGTCTTATCAATGACGATTCAGATGAGGTCGGGAAGGTACACATTGGGATTTTGACTCTTATTAAACTGGACAAAGAAGCAGAAGTAACGGTTAAAGAAACTGATCAATTAGAGGGGTATTGGATTGATGTAAAAGAATTAAAACGAAACAAAGAGATTTATAATAAGTTGGAAAACTGGTCAAAAATCGCATTAGATATAATGGATTGATTTAAACAAACTATAATCCTTTATACATGTACTGTATGTTGGAACGTTGATATACAGTATCAGCGTTCCTTGCTTATTCATTTGTATAGAAAAATTATTTAAAAACTATTGACTTAGCTGTTTTAATGTGATACTGTTTAGGTGTCACATTAAAACAGAAGGATGTGCTTTTGATGAAATTTAATCGTGATGAAATTTTAAAAGTCATTAGAAGTGGCGCCAAACCTTTTATCACATATGACATTTCAAAAGAAGAATTCATTCGTAATGATTTATCTCCAATTAAAAAATTCATTAATGAAATTAAAAAGATTGGTACTCCATTAAAACAATCTTGTTTGCTTTATACAAGTGCATATGATAACGTTCCCGAATAATTATTTGAGATTCCTGAAGTTCGCGGATATGTCGCCAAGTTATTCAAACAACATCCATATATCTTGTATTACATCAATACCAAGTTGGAAGGTCATCACTGGCTTTTGTCGAGCTTATTCGATATTGAAGCCGTACAAGTAGGAGAAAAATTAAACTCATATGACTTAGTTAGCAAATATGGCATCCAAAATATACCTAAATTTCCCATATATATCACATATGATGAAAATTCATTGTTGAATATCTTTCAATCAATTATTTACCATGGGAAACAAATTAATGATTTAGATGGCGCACAAGATGTTGTTAAAGAATATGCGCTAGATATTACTGGTTCATACGATATTCTACATAAATTAAAGATGTAAAGGAGTTATGCCTATGCTTTTTAAAACCTATGAACAAGCTAAAGCTTATAGAAATAAAATGAAGAAGGTTTCTAGTGATTTTCGCATCCCGTCAAAGAGCAATATTGTAATTTCATTTATTCAAATTAAATATATCCGTGGACAGGATAAATGGCATCCTATCCAGTATGAAGGTACTTATGTTCAGACAATTAATGATCGTGGTGCTACTAAGTATTTGGTTAAATTAGAAGATGGTAAAGAAATGATTGTTGAACGTGATTGGATTATAGATAAGAAGCCAATTGAGAAAAAAGAAGAAAAGGAAGCTATTACAATCAATAATACGGCTGAAGAACATGACGAAAATAAAGAGGATGAAGCAACAGAAACAAAAGATGAGGAAGCCAAAATTGATGATGAAGCATTGAAGCAGGACGATAAAAATGCATGACAATAATTTGTCAAGAATCAGTATGTAAAGGAGAGTATTCACTTGGGTGATAAAACAAAGGAGTTACTTCAACTTCTAAAAGATAATCCTGATAGAAAACTTATCTTCATGTATTCATTTGAAGTTTCTGATTATCATTATACATTGGGACACCAGTAAGGATTATACTTGATGAATATGTTGTTATCGATGATAGAGTTTGGTTAAAGAATGATAATAAAGATGAATTATTTGATTATATGGCTGAAAAAATTATAGACAGCCATTTTACTGAATCACCTCTATCGGATGAACAAGAAGGATGGGTTAACCAACAAGCCCAAAATGAAATAGATAATCTTCCGTGGGGAAAAGTTATTGTTGTATTTATAAAGCCGTCGCCATTATGATAAATTTATAAAATAACATAATAATTAAACCAAAAATTGACATGCCCATATGGGCATGTTATACTTTTAATACTCCAAGTCTAAGATAAAGTATTGCAAGGAGGACATGAATGGCTACAATTAAAGGCACTGCAAGATTGAAGAAAGTTCAATTTTCTAAAGGTGATTTCGTTATAGCATATTTTGAGCCGATATCAATTGAAGAAGGAAGCGTTGAGGTTCATGAAAAATATAATACCTTTACCATGAAAGGTGATATGCCTGCTATTAAAGAAGGAAATGAGGTCTCATTTATAGCGGAGGAAGGTAAGAGACATCCTGATTTTGGTATGTCTTATAACATTATATTCATTCGTCAAAATATTGATCTAGATGAAAATGATCAAGAGTCGGTAAAAAGATTTCTAGAAATTATACTTACTGAAAAACAATTAAAAGCATTATATGAAATTTCTGATAATCCGTTACAACTTATTAAGAATAAAGAAATCGATAAGCTAACGCAGGCTAAAGGAATTGGCGTAAAAACCGCTGAAAAAATCATTGATCATTATGAATCGCAAAAAGACTATTCATATGCATATATGGAGTTAGGCAAATTTGATATTTCCCCAAAAGTTATTAAAACTATTGTCAAAAAAATAGGAAGTCCTGAGTTAGCTGTTAAGACAGTAAAAGAAAATCCGTATCAAATCATGGATATTGTGAGTGGCTTTGGATTTAAGAAATGTGATGAGATTTATTTGAAAACGGGTGGAGAAATTAATAGCGAACTCAGAATTAAAGCATTTCTAAAATTTACGCTAGAGGAACATGCTAAAAATGGACATACTTGGTGTACGCCTGCGCATTTAATTAATGCCACAGTCGAATATATTCCAAACGTTGATAAAACATTGATTGGGAAAATATTGCTTAACGACAAGGATTTTTATGTTAGCGATGAGAAGCAAATTTCTCTTAGAAAATATCAAAAGTTAGAAGAAAATATTGCTAAAGAATTGCATCGTTTAATGAGTATTGAAAACAAGTTTGACTATAATGGATGGGAAGATGAAGTTGCCAAAGTCGAAGAAGAACAAGGATGGCAGTTTACTGCACAACAAAAAGACGCTATGAAAATGATGCTGGAAAGCAACGTATCGATTCTCCAAGGTTATGGTGGCACAGGTAAAACGACAACTCTAAAAGCCGTAGTAGATATTTTAGAAAAGAAAGGTTATCTATATGCACAATGCGCACTGAGTGGAAAAGCGGCAAATAATCTTTCTTTGGTGACGGGTAAGGAAGGCAGTACGATTCATCGTCTCCTTGGATATGACCCTGAAAACAATCGCTTTCAATATAATTCTGATAGTAAGTTACCATATGACATTATAATCGTCGATGAAATATCAATGGTTGACGCTAGACTCTTTTATCATTTATTGTGTGCTATACGAGACGGAGCAAAATTAATTATGGTCGGAGATAGCCAACAATTAGAGTCCATCGGCATACCAGTTATGATACCGATGATTGAAAGTGGCGTTATTCCGACGACAACACTAACACAAATACATCGACAAGCCGAAAAATCTGCTATCATTACCGATTCTATTGCTATTAGACAAGGTAACCAAGTTGTTACCGAACCATTAGGAAGGATAGTCCATGGTGAATTGAAAGATTTAGAATATGAAATGTTGCCTAACGACGACGACATTTTCCTTGCAGTGATGAAAGAGTTTTATAAATTAATCAAAGACGACGAATATGATATTAACGATATTCAAGTATTTTCACAAATAAAGGATAAGGGCAGAAATTCGTGTCTTGCCATCAATAAAGCGTGTCAAAGAGTTTATAACCCACCATCCGATAATAAAAAAGAGGTCAAAATAGGAAGCGATGAAAAGGGTTATATTTTACGTGAAGGTGACAAGGTAATTAACGTAAGAAATAACTATAACGCTATTGATTACGACAATAACACGAGATTGCCTGTTTTTAATGGTAATATTGGTATCCTTGAAAAATTTGATTCAGATGAAGACGGCGAAGAATTTATGGTCGTTAATTTTGAGGGTATTGGCAGAGTGAAAATTTATAGAGAAGATTATGGCACTATTGAATTAGCATATTGTATAACTGTTCATAAGGCACAAGGTAGTTCATCGAAAGTCTCTATTATTTCATTCCCATACCACTACATGTTAAATAGCCGACAACTAATTTATACAGCAATCACACGCGCTAAAAAACATTGCGTTGTTGTTACAACAAAGAAAAACCTTGTACGCGCTATAAGGAAAGATGCAACGATTAACAAGCGTACATATTTAGCAAAATACCTTAAAAGGAAGCTTAAAATGGAGGTTAATATTTAGATTGTCAAAATATAGTATTTTTTGGTGTAGACATATTCTATATATAGTGGTATAATGTGGATTGTAGCGCCATATTATCTTACCACACTATTAAAATAAAGTATTGCAAGGTGTTCGGCATGGTAATTGTATATGAATCATTAACAGGAAATATAAAAAGGTTTGTCGGTAAACTCAATAATCTTTTGCTGAATGATAAATTTATAAAGTTAAATCGAAGTATGGAAATCAATGAACCATATGTATTGATTACTTGCACAACTGGTTTTGGTCATATACCAAAATCAGTTCAAATTTTTCTTGAAAAAAATCATGAGAATTTACAAGCAGTTGTAGGTAGTGGAGATAGAAACTGGGGAACAAGGTTTTGCCAAGCATCTAAAGATATTTCATTAATTTATCATGTTCCTTTACTACACACATTTGAAAAAAGTGGTCTTCAAACAGATGTGGAGATTGTGGCGCACAAAATTAATGAATTAAAAAGAAAGGGTGAGTAAAGTTTGTCTAAATGGATTGAATTAAACAATGAAGTAAAAATCAGGGATAAAAATGGTCAATTCCAATTAGACAAAGATAAGGAAGCAGTTCATTCTTATTTTGTCGATTATGTAAATCGTCATACACAATTCTTTCATTCATTAGAAGAAAAGCTGAAATATATGTTTGAAAACAATTATTATGATAAGAGTGTTTTTGATAAATACACCTTTGATCAAATTAAAGAAATCAACGACATTGTTTATGGAGAAAAGTTTAGATTTAAATCTTTTATGAGTGCCTTTAAATTCTATAATAACTATGCCCTAAAAACAGATGATGGGAAAACTTTCTTGGAACGATACGAAGATCGTATTGTAGCCAATGCTTTGTTCTTGGCTGATGGCAATTTTGAATTGGCTAAAAGGCTTGCAAAACAGCTTATCAAGCAACATTACCAACCCGCAACACCTACTTTTCTAAATGCAGGTCGAGCTAGATCGGGACGACTCGTTTCTTGCTTCTTGTTGGGCGTTCCTGACAGCACAGAAGGCATTATGTATGCCGTTGAAGCATCAGCCCAACTGAGCCGATTTGGTGGAGGGGTGGCTCTTAATCTCTCTTATTTGCGTGGTGCAGATGAAGATATTAAGGGCATTGAAGGCGTTTCTACATCTGTTGTTGGCATTGCAAAAATCCTCGAAGACGTTTTCTTGAAGTTTAACCAACTTGGTCAACGTCAGGGTAGTGGGGCAGTTTATTTGAACGCTTTTCATTCAGATATTATTGAGTTTCTAAATACTAAAAAAATCAACGCAGACGAAAAAGAACGGCTTAAAGTATTGTCTATTGGTGTTATTATCCCAAGTATTCTTTATCGTTTGGCTAAAAATAACGAAGAATGGTTTGCGTTTTACCCACATTCGGTTTATAAAGAATACGGCATCCATCTTGACGACATGAATATGGATGAATGGTACTATAAGCTTCTTTCTAACCCGAACGTCCGCAAAAAACCGATGGGGAAAGCGCGTAAATTCTTTGAAAATATCGCTCGTACTCAAATCGAAAGTGGATATCCCTATATTATGAATAGAGATATTGCCAACAAAGTTCATTTGCTTAAAGATATTGGCGATATCAAAATGTCTAATCTTTGTGTTGAAATTGCTCAAGTGCAAACGCTGAGTGACATTCAATCGTATAAAGGCATTGATACATTTGGATATGATATCAGTTGTAATTTGGGTTCTATTAATATTGCAACTGTGATGGAAGATAAAGACATTAAAGAAGCTGTTAGAACTGCTATTGATGCGCTTACAACTGTTTCTATTAAAACATCTATTGATGAAGTCCCTTCGGTTAAAAAGGGTAACGATGCATTTCATAGTATTGGACTTGGTGCTATGAACTTGCACGGGTATTTGGCGAAAAATCATATTATGTACGAATCTGAAGAAGCGAAGGACTTTGCCAATACCTTCTTTATGATGATGAGATACTATGCGTTGCAAAGAAGCATGGAGATCGCAAAAGAACGTGGTAAAGCCTTTGAGGGGTTTGAAAAATCTGAGTACGCTAAAGGAACGGCTTTGAAAAAATATATCGAGAACGATTATTCTCCGAAAACCGAAAAGGTCAAAAAGCTCTTTGAAGGCATTTATATACCCACCCAAGAAGATTGGAAAAAACTTAATGATGATATTATGAGATACGGCATCTTCTCAGCGTATTTGATGGCAATTGCTCCGACAGGTAGTATTTCATATGTCCAAAATGCTACTCCGAGCGTCATGCCAATTACGCAAAAAATTGAAACACGGACATATGGCGATGCAACTATTCACTATCCTATGCCTTATTTGTCGCCCGATACCATTTGGTACTATAAAGAAGCGTATGATATGGATATGTTCAAACTGATCGATCTAATGGCTGTTATTCAAGAACATGTTGATCAGTCTATTTCTACAACACTTTTTGTTGATGCTAATAATATTACGGATGGTAAACTTGCTAGATATATTATTTACGCTCATGAAAAAGGGTTAAAAACTCTTTATTATACCAGAACAAGAGCGTCTTCTAATGAAGAATGTGTAACTTGCGTTGTTTGAAATAAAGTATTGCATTTATTTAATTGATATTGTATTATATAGGGGACAATGCAATATTTCGTCCCCTATATAAAATTAAATTATTGCATGGGAGGAAATATGATTGAACTACAATAAAAAAGGACAGCCATATGAAATTATTGATCGTTTTCGATTGCATCGTGGTAATAAAGAAATTGAATTTTGCAGAGTAAAATTCGCTCGTACCAAACATGAGCAAATTGTTGAATTTAGTACGATTAAAAATGGAGATTTTGAGGACGAATCATTGGCAAAGAAAGAAGATAAGAAGATCGAAAATAACACTGTTAAAGAAGATGATCAAAATAAAGCGATTGCTTTGGGAATTTCTCCTGAAGGGGAAGAAGTTCAGATTTTCGATATTGATAAATTCGCCAAGGAAAATAAGCTTAACGCTGATGCGATTCGTAAATGTATCGAGGGTAGTCAGGCAACACATAAGCAGTGGAGGTTTAAAAAATTATGAGTAATTTGGTAGTGCCACATAAAGCTGTAAACTGGAATGTTGAAATTGATAGTTTTACGCAGATGTTTTGGGAACAAAACGTCAAGCAGTTTTGGGTTGACACTGAATTCACTCCTACAAAAGATAGGAAAGATTGGAGCCACCTTTCTGAAGATGAAAGAGACGTTTATAAAAAGGTATTGGCTGGACTAACTCTCTTAGATACCAAACAAGGGACAGTTGGCATGCCTAAAATTGCTGAGCATGTTCAAGAATTGCAACGTAAAGCTGTCTTGTCTTTTATGGGCATGATGGAAAATATTCATGCTAAATCATATTCGACTATTTTTACCACACTATTGCCCAATGATGAGATCGATGAGGTTTTTGAGTGGGTCGAACAAAATCCGCGTCTACAATATAAAGCTGATCAAATCTCTTATTATTATGAACACATTGAAACCGATAAAGAACTATACTTGGCAATGGTGGCGTCTGTATTCCTTGAATCATTCTTGTTTTACAGTGGTTTCTTTTATCCGTTGTATCTAGCTGGCATGGGAAAAATGACTGCTAGCGGAGAAATTATTAATTTGATATTGCGTGATGAGTCAATTCACGGCGTTTACGTTGGTTTGTTGGCTCAAGAAATTTTTCATAAACTAAGTCCTAAAGACCAAGAAGACGTTTTACGTGAGACAAAAGCAATTATGAATGAATTGATGGAAAATGAGATCAAATACACTGAAGAATTATACGTGAAAATTGATCTTGATCATGAGGTGTTGAAATTCTTGTATTACAACGCTAATAAAGCGTTGATGAATCTTGGACTTGAGCCAATGTTTGAGGAAAAGAAAATTAATCCGATTGTACAAAATGGTCTTAGCACTGAAACAAAAACACACGATTTCTTCTCCATGAAAGGTAATGGATATGTTAAAGCTAAACATGAGCCGTTGACAGATGATGATTTTATTTTCCCTTGGTTGACTACTTGATTCATTTATTGATTAAAATAAAGTATTGCAATAAAGGAGTAGTTAGGAATATGAAATTGGTTAAATTTGAGCAAGACGGGTGCAGGTCATGTCAAATTCTCGACAACATTCTAAAACAAGAATTAAATGTTGAACCTGATGAAGTATTAAACGTATCTCATGACGCAACAGCAGTGGAGAAGGCAAGTGAATTAGGGATTATGTCTCTTCCTGTTTTAGCGCTTTATGACGATGATGGAAATGTCATTGATAAAGTGGTTGGAACTAATATTGATGCCGTTAAAGAAATTTGCAAAAAACGTGGATTGCTTTAAATACATCGGGAGATATTTTCTCCCGATCATACATAAAAACCAAAGAGTAAGGGATAGAGTAATTTGGCAAAGAGAACAATTAGACAAAATGTAGAAGCTATTTTGAGAAAATTTGAACGGGCGCGCAATGATGACAAATTATTGATCTTGCTTTATTGGAAACATATTGATGGGATTAACTTTAAAATGTTCCCGCGTGAGTTTGTAATGAAGGAAACACCACCTGAATCAATTACTAGGGCAAGAAAACTTATTCAATAAGAAGGAAAGTACCTTCCGAAAGATGATATTGCTTATTGGCGAAAAGAGAAACAAGAAAGTATGAGAAGGGCAATGATCAATGGCAGAGAAGTCGTATAAATGACAGGTGATATATATGGATTATTTTAAATGCCGTTTAATTGACCGATTGGTCGCCGAAAAAGTAATGGGATATATCATGGTAAATGAAGAACATGGAATTGTTAATAAGCAAAATGGCGAACCACCAACAGAATTCTTGCCATCCACTAATCTAAAATATGCTTGGCAAGTATTTCAGAAATTCGTGAAATGGAATTGTAGTATTGAGGTCGCATACGTTCCAGAAATTAAAAAATACCGTTGTTTAATTGACACAGAAAATGCAACGAGCAACAAGAAATTAAGAAACGTGTTTTTATTTGCTGAATCTGCTCCACTTGCAATCTGTAAGGCGGCATTAAAGTCTGTTGAAGCTTAAAAGAAAATTGCATTGATAAAGCCGAAATGTATATAATTAATATAATTTAATAGAGAGGGAGAGTTATTTTGAGTAATTTTCTTAATCAAAATACAAAAGTTGCGCATTTCACTCACAATGATATGGATGGCGTTGGTTGTGGTATTTTGGCTAAGCTTGCCTTTGAAAATGTCGATGTTAAATATTGTGGATACGACGAGATCAATGATAGTTTAATGACATTCATCAATGAAAACTTGTATGATCAATATGATTTTGTTTTCATCACCGATATTTCAGTTAATGAGGAAGTTGCGAAAGCTATCGACAATAAATTCCCTGAAAAAGTTAAGTTGTTAGATCATCATGCAACAGCGCAAAATTTAAACTCTTATACTTGGGCTTTGGTACGGGTTAAAAATGAGAAATACGATTATAAAGAAAGCGGAACAAATTTATTCTTTGAACACCTGTTACAAAACGGATTTTTTAAAGATAAAATTTATTATGATGCTCTGAGTGTTTTTGTTGAAAAGATTAGACGGTATGACACATGGGAATGGAAAGAGAAATACGATGACCGTACAGCATTGAAATTGAACGATTTATTTTGGTTGATCGGAATTGATGATTTTGTACAAAGTTATGTGGGTAAATTTAGCGATAATGAATTATTTAATCTTTATGATGGCGAATGGCTTGAAATGTTCGATTCGTGGCACATGAAAGTATTGGAAGTCGATGAGAAGAAAAAATTAAGCTATATTAATCAAAAAGAAAGTGAAATGTTTATTAGGAAGATTCTTGATTGGAATGTTGGCATTGTATTTGCTGAGCAGTATATCAGCGAATTAGGAAATACTCTTAGTGAACGTCATCCTGAAATTGATTTTGTTGTTATCATTAATGCTGGTAAGGGCAAAATTTCATATAGAACGACAAAAGACAATATTGATCTTGGACAAGTTGCAAAGCTTTTTGGTGGTGGAGGACATCCGAAGGCTAGTGGCAGTGAATATCCTTTAGAACTTAATTACATCTTTAGTGAGCTACTTTTTGGCGATGAGTCCAATAAGAAACATATTTTATACCTTATTGAAGGCAATGGTTTGTTTGGCAGATTAAGGAAAATTATTGACAAATTTTCATGAGATTAGTAAAATAAAAGGTGAGGGTAAGCCATCTTCCTTACTCTCACCTTAAATTAAAGTATTGCAATTTAAAAGGTGGGAGGTGCGTATTATAGGAAGAAAGGAGAAGTAGGGTGGACAATATTGTAAAAGACTGGACATTATTAGAACTCGTTGAGTTCCTAAATTCATATATTAGGGTTAAAAGGAATTATCCTGAAACATGTCGATCGTATGTGCAACTTGCACATAGTGCATTAAATGAGCTAAGAATCAGAAGCTATTTAATTGCAATGCCTTACATAATCTAAGATTGCATGGAGGTTATCGGTATATTGAACAATTTAAACCTGCTTTGGTTTTATAATAATCCAGATGGCTTTCATAAAAAGAAATTTACGATTGGCGACAAGGTAATAGTTAATGGTTTTGACGACAAGGTTTTTGAAGTAATAGAATATGGCGATTATATATTTTTTGATGGCAAATCGTATAACACTAAAACAATCTATACCATTTGGGATATAGAAATCGATGAAGTTTATTACGTATATGAGGAAGATTTAAGGAGATATAAAGGATTAAATCAAAATACCAAAAGCAATAAGCCTAAGCAAAATAATAATCAATTAAGTGAATCTACTAAGAAAATAATAGACAACTATCTTGATGAATACAATGATCTAATGCGACTTTACATGACTTTTGGCGATATTGAATATTTGACTCGAAGTGATGAAATTATGAAGAGGCTAAGATCGATGTTTAAATAAAAACGTACATAAATAGGGGGATTGGACGTGCATCTTAAATTACAGGACTGTATTAAAGACCATAATAACTTATACAAAGGGAGTATTTTGGTTGCACAAAACACCAAAAACGGTGAAATGTTCTATTACTTAATCATTGAGGATTTGTCGGATTTTAGATATACCTTGTTAAATATGAAGACTAACAACATTGTTAATATAAAAGCTGATGAACCTAATAAATTGATCGATTGCTTAGTAAAATTAATGCCCGAACTTATGTTTTTAGAAGCATTACCTGAATCAAGTTATATGGTAGTAAGAAAATAATCAATCTATGGTTTGGTGAATCTGATGCAAAAACAAAGAATTTATGAAACGCTTCATGAATATATACAAGATTTAATAAATGATGGTTATATCGACGAAGATGGCTTCCTGTTAAAATGCATGTATTGCAATAAAGACGATGCATTTGAGAGATGTAATGAATATTATGCTGAATATGGTGGCATTGAAGAATATGAAGTTTGGTGTAAAAGATGTGATCAAAAAGTAGGACATTGGGCTTTTGGGAACTGGTGTTTTTATTAATATTTTCTTGTTATAGGGTGAGGAAATATGGGGATGTATACCGAATTGGTTTGTGCTTTTGAATTGAAAAGGGATACTCCAGAAAGTGTTATAACCATTTTGACCTACATGTGCGAAGGCAAAGGGAAGGAATTACGTGAATTTATGACACTTCCTAACCACGAACTTTTTAAAACAGCAAGATGGGAATATATGCTAAATTCGGATAGTTATTATTTTGACGGACGTACAAATAGCATAATTCGATATGATGATATATCCCGTAGTTACTTTGTGACAATTCGATGTAATTTAAAGAATTACGATAGCGAAATTCAAAAATTTATTGATTGGATTAAGCCTTATATTTATGGGGCTGGTCGTAGAGATAAGTTCATAGGTTATTATCGTTGCGAGGAAAATAGAGACCCTACCTTAATTTATATTTAATAAAATCCATATTTCATTAAGTATGAGTAGGAGATTAACCATAATTTAAGGGAGTGGAATAACGTTAATGGTAAAAGTAATTGAAACCAATGTCTTTTATGATAATGCCAATGGCACACCTATCGATTTTCAGTCGAGAGTTATTGAAGTCGATAGTTGAGTTCTTTTGTGAATGAAATTCAAAGTGGTCAAAGTGTTTATAGAAATGCTGTCATGGGCGATATAAATGGTTATACCCTGCCACCAATCAACGAGATTCAAATTACTGGACTTACTTCAGACGACAATCATCTAAGATGTTTCTTTTTTAATGCACTTGGTGTCAAAGTGTTAAAATTAGCTTATCTGATCAAAGAACAAGAACAAACACAAGATCAACAAACTGAACAACAGCCAGAGCAACAACAAGAAGAACAGCCACAAGATCAAGGACAGGAGCAACAAACGACTATCACTGAATAAAATACTTAATGGAGGTCACCATGCAAAAATTTACAATATATAAACATTACAAAGGTGGCAAATATATCTTTTATTTCATTGCTATTCCAGCCGAAGATGATGCTATATTCGACAATGAAGAATATTCGACTTTCACTGCCTTTGATATTGAGAATAGACGATGGATAACTTTATATCGGCGTGGTAACATTGTATATTCTCTTACCGATAAATACTTGGCAATATATCGTAATATCCATGATAAATATGGTGTTTATCTTTATGCCAGACCACTAAATAGCTTTTTTGAAATTGTAACAAATAAAAATGGTGAATATGTAAATAAATTTATGGAATTAAATGATTGAGAGGTATCGTTATGGCTAGTCCAGTTGTTACGCCACATGTTGAAGTTGTTACGCCACATGTTGAACCTGTCGAACCACCTGCTGAACACGTTGAAACGAGCAATACTGAGACAAGCAAAACTCATACCGTGACTACTTATATTCCACATCACAACCATACTAACCATACTATTCAAAAAGATGACGGACATGATAAAACAGATTCTTTTACTCATGATCTTCCTGTTGTAGGTTTTTCTATTCTATGTCTTATTGGCATAATGGTTTTGATTACATCTTTGATTAAAATGATAAATAACATGATAAAAGGAAATTAATTAACATAAAGTATTGCAATGAAAGGATAGTTAATGATGGATAAAGTGAAAATTGATTTTACCACTGAAGAAATTTTGGTGTTGCTTAAAGCACTGATGATTTATCGATCTGTTAATGGAGTCGTTGATGATTTAGCAGATCAGCTTATTGACAGACTTAAAAATTATAAATAGAGGATGATGCTATTGCAGTATTTTATTATCGATTATGACGAACTACCAATTAGTGTTAATAATTACCTAAAGCCTTCTACCGTTGTTAAAAACGGAAGGGCGTTTGTTCATATGTATGAAACTAAAGAAGCAAAGGACTGGAAAAAGAGATTTAGAGCATATTTAAAAAGAGAAGTTGAAAAACAGAACTGGGACATGTCTGTTACAAAAGATGGACATTGGTATTTAGATTGTGATTTTTATCAGTCTCGAATCAACCAAGACAACAATAATTACTACAAAATCTTATGTGACTCATTAAAAAATATCGTTATCGTAGATGACAAGAATGTTTTGACCAGAACTCAACATGTTATGTATGATTCAAAACATCCTAGATTTCGTGCTATACTGCGTAAAGTTGATTATATAGGTGTGTTTGAGAATAGTGATTATTACAATCGGTTTGTAGAAGAAAATTGTCGTCTATGTAAAAAAGGTATGGACAAATGCCCTATTTTAAAGAAGGCTCTTGAGGGACGGATTCAAGAAAGCATTGTTTTTGAAAATGGTAGTTATATTTGTAGAAAGAGAAAGGCATAAAATTTGCCTTCCTCTTTTATTTTTTACACATTTTTATTGTATAATTAAGAAAAGAATTGATCGGCAAGGAGTGTAAACATGAATGAAATTGAAAAAATATTCATTCAGGATATTAAAACAAAGAAACGTATAGGTAATAATATCTTTAACCGTGTAGCAACAAGAAAGGGTGGAAGAACACAAGCTCTCAAAACACCCTATACGTTTATGACAGCAAAAGAAAGAAAACAATTGAATGGAGAGGTTATAACATACAATATGAATGACATTATTAGTTATCACGATTTTATGAAGAAAAGTTTTGATGAACGTGTTGAATTAATGAACAGATGGAGGAAAATGCATAAAATAAACGACATATTAGAACAAATGGGCATTTCTCGAAATAAATATTATAGGTTATTAAATATACTTGGCATAGAAAAGAAGTCGTTTTCAACTACAAAGCAAAAATTATCAGATGAAGAACTCAAAAAATACAAGAATGAATTGATTCCTTTTGATCGCTTTAAAGGTCTAATAAGAGAACAAAAAATAATTCTCTTACAGAGTTATTTAGATAAATACGGTTCTCCTAGTCAATTAACTAGTAATTGGGAAGGCGCAGATTTAAGATATATCTATAACGTCAATCGATACTTAAATAAATTAAAGAAAGAAAACAATGAGATTTCAACAAATCCATCAGGCAATACTACAAAAACTGAAGACAAACTTGATAATAATATTCAAAATAAAGATGTTAAAATGAATCAAAACCAAGAAAACAACCAGACCATTAATGAAAATACATCCAGAAATACTGCTAATAAAAACTCGTCCAATATCACAATAAACACCGATGCATTTGATTTTAAACTAAAGGGCAATTATGATGCCAAAACAATAATAAAACGTTTACAAGTAGTTATTGATCTTATCGACGACGATAATCATACATTTGATATCGAAATTAATATTAAGCAGAAACAATAAAAGGAGGGATAATTATTTGTTTAAAGACAGGGGTTTAATTAAATGGGACGGATTAATTTTGCCTGAGCACAAGAAAATGCTTCAAGAATGGAGAAATAGCCAAGACGAAATACAAGAGAAGCCACAGTTAAGTGAAGATCAATTAGAGGAAATAAATAGGGAGATTTATAAAGCTATGAAACAAAATTATTACATTGCCTTGTCGGTTTATCAAAATAAACGAATTAAAAATGTTTTTGGGTACATAAAGAAATTTGAGTCGGCACACAGGCATTTAATAATTGATGATGGTTTCTTTAATAAAACATCTAAAGTCCCTCTTGATGATATTGTCGGCGCTAAATGCGAATCTCACGACATTATAGCAGATTAAACAATTTTATACAAAATTGTGATTATTTAATTAGTTTAATATCATATTCTTATTAATTTTAATTTATTCATTGACATGTCCGTTCACGGGCATGTATAATTATTTTTGGAGGGTATGATACTCTCCACCTCCTTGTGTAGAAAGGGGGTGAGAATGATGGATAGGTTGAGCGTTATTTTTACCCTTGCCACGGCAGGGATTAACCTAATTATCGCATTAATCAACTTTGCGATAATTATCCTGTCGTTGATCAAGGACAAGGGTAAAAATAAAAAGAACCAACACCGAAGCAGACGGTGAAGGTTCCAAGCTCACAAGGTAAGGAAGGGATTTTTCCTTCCTTACCACCCATCATTCTATGTTTATCATACCCTCTTTATACATAAAAATCAAGGGATGTGTACATAATGGTATATGCGGCATTTGTTATATCTGTAATTGCTTTGATCATTACCTTAATCAGCTTATACCTTGTTATTAAAAAGTGATGATGTATGATCAACAAAGAATTTAATGACGTTTTGTCAAAGATCATGAGCACCAAGCAAGCTTCTCAGCTATGGGGAATTCATCAGGACTCTGTAAAGCGACTTGCTAAGCAGAAAAAAATCATTGCACGAAAATTAGACCCCGAAGACCCAAAATCACCATATATCATTTGGAGAGATCAACCAAACCCTCGAAATAAGAAATGAGAAAGGTGATTTATGTTGATTTATATTATTACGTAAAATCGTAATTTGACGAAATCATAAAAGAATACGGTTAAATCTCCGTCTTCTTTTTCAGAGTACGTTAACACTAATCAAAAATTAACATACAACCCGTTTTTATCAATCCAAAGAATATAGTTATGAATCAAAAACAGTCGCTTAAAAATAGTCGCTTATAAACGAAAAAGAGGACGGGAATTAAACCGTCCTCTTTTTCAAAGTCCTCATAGGTAAGATAACTTAACTAAGCTTGATGAAGCATCGTCTTAATATAAGATGATGCATCATCTAAAAAGAAAATGTTTCAATTCCTCATAGGTAAGATATAAGCTTAGTTAAGCTTTATTTTGAGACGATAATAACACAGATATACACTTTTGTCAATACTAACTTATAATATAACAATAAAAGTCTGTTTTCAGAATGTTAGCCACATAAAAGAAAAAAGGACGGTACTAACCATCCTCTTTCTTATCGATGCTTTTCTAAAAACTTTAATGCTTCATTAGGACTATGTGTTTTAAGAACAATATTTTTATTGTCAAAAATTACAAAATACGGCGATTTATTCGTTGTAATAAATGTAAATGTATCTTTTGCTGATTGTAAATTGCTTTCATATCGGGTTAATTCAATGTTATCGATTCTTCTTTTTTTTGAATTCACTATCGGGAATTCTGTATCCAATCTGAAGAATCGAATAATAACCCTCATCGTCTGCCAATAGATTTTTATATGGCTTATTTCTATTGTTGTCTCCGTTTACGATTGAACACCCTGATACAATAAAAATCATTATGAGTAAGGCAAAAAGTATCTTTTTTATATATAATATTTATTCACCTAAAATATGGTTTTGTAAATATAGTGACCACTTATCAGCGTAACCAACTAAAGTAGCCCATGTATTAACACAAATTTGTGCATATTGGTTTATAACAACTGGAACCCAACTTGAGGGTACAGTATATGAAAAAGTTTCACCTTTTGTATACTTATCAAAAGATTGAGAACCTGTCGATTTACCATATCTATTTAATCCACGTTGACCTACTATAACATGTTGATTTGTTATAGCAACCTTCCAATCTAAAATATCCCAACCACCCGTTACTTTAGTCAAATCATAGTGTTTAGCACCTCCATGATATACTATATTGAAATAAACTCTACTATATGCCCTAACGCTTAAAGTTGAATCTGCTTTACTTCTACCCTGATCACCTGAATCGAGACCAACTGAAACAAAGTTGGTGGTTGTTACAGGAACAATTTGAGTGGCTGAATACGATTCAACGATCGTTCCATCACTTTCTTTTTCTTTCTTTAACAATTGTACTGTGTTTAATACATTAATATTTTTACTTTTCTTTTCTCCTACCAGTTTAGCAGTTTTGGGGAGATATTTCATTATTGTTTTATCGTCACTTATCCCCTTTTTAGCACGTTGAGTTAAAGCATCTAAATCCTTTATCTCTTTATGGACTTCTAATACCCTAACTTTATTATTAGAAACCTCTGATTGTGAAAACTCTTTAGCTCCTGCTATTTTTGCCCCTACAAAAGACAACGTTAACAACAAAGCCCAATCATCAATGATGCCTTTTTCATTTAACTCCCTCCTTGGTTAATTTTTCCTCAATAATACCATATTTTAGTATAAATAAATACAATTAAAAAATGACGGGCTGTTTCAAAATTTGTTAAATATCGACATTTGAAACAGCCCGTAACATTAATTATTTAACCCTAATTGTCTTACCCACATAAATCGTATAATTCTTATCAAGTTTGTTCCATGCTTTAATTTGATAAATAGTCGAGCCATATTTTTTAGCAAGTTTAGCCACAGTATCACCTTTAACTACTTTATGGTAGACAGGCTTGCTAACAGGCTTACTAGATTTTTTATTGTTAGATTGTGTCGTTTTTTGATTCTTGGCTTTAGTAGTCGAAGCTGGTTTATTGCTTGGAACCTTCAAACGTTCTCCTACAACAATATAGTCTTTATCTTTAATGTTATTCAGCTTTTGAATTGCACTAACAGTCGTATGGTATTTTTGAGCGATACCACTGAGAGTATCACCCTTTTTAACGATATATATCGTCGTATTATTGGTAGTAGTTGTTTTCGGTTTATTATTGGTTGTTGATTTAGATTTGGAAGCCGAAGCAGTGGATGGGGCAGACTTAGAACTAGATTGAGTTTTTGGATTGGATTTATTGTAAATAACGTCCATATCTACATATCCACTAATACCATCAACCTTACCGTGATCGGTATATTGCCACATGTCATACCCTTCAACACCGGGGTCAGATACGCCATATCGCGCAATCCAAAGTTTATATTTCGGAAGAAGTCGTCTCATATCAAGCAAATTATCATAAAAGTGTTTATTCGTGTACAAAATAACTTTTGCGCCAGTCAATTTATGAAGGTTATCAAGAAATGCGATTACAGCATCGGTTAATTGTTTTTTATTGAGATTACCCCTATTGGTTTCAAGATCGAGAGCAAGACCTTTTTCAAATTTAACACCAATTTTTTTAACATTGGAAGCAAAGAAATTAGATTCTTTCATGGCTTCGTTTAAATTTCTAAAGTTCGCAAAATGATAAGCCCCTACTTCAAGACCTGCTTTATGAGCATTGATAACATTGGTTTTAAAATAAGGGTCAACGACACTGGTTCCCTGAGTCGCTTTCACAATAACAAATTTAATATTATCGTCGTCTTTTGCGACTTTCTTCCAATCAATATGCCCTTGCCAATGGCTTACGTCAATGCCACGTTCTTTAATTACTGCCACTTAAACCATCTCCTGTTTATTTTGATTTATTTTTCATAGGTGATTTTTAATTTCGGTTTATTATTGCCGTCATGGACGCCTGAAAAGATTCCATAATAATTCATGCTAGTAGAATTGGCAAAAATACTAATTCCTTTATAATCGCCATCCCTAATGCCTTCCGCAAAAGAATTGGGAAGATCAATCCATTTTCCCTGACCTCTAGCGCTATATGTTGCAGTCACGGCACGATATTTTGATTCGCTAAATGTATCAGGCTTAGAAGAATGATTATGATACCCAATATAAACTGTGCCACCTGAGTAGTAATACCAGTGCTCAGCATACAAATAGAGTTTCACATCGATAATTTTTGCTCCTGCAAGCTCGTTTCTAATACGTGACCCATCGTCAAAACCACACAGGCTTCTCATAATGCCCCAAGGTTCAGTGACATATTGTCCTTGGCAAAGTTTTTCAGCCCGATAATCGGTACGTTTAGTTCCTGATTTTCTATATGTTTGTGTCCATATACAATCCCATGTTTTTGTATATTGTTGGGACGTTAGATTCTCCCATTTCCCGTTACGCCATTGCTTTACATCGACTTCTACCCATTGTCCATTACGATATTGTTTGACGCTAACATCTTGCCATTGTCCATTGCGCCATTGTTTGATTCTACCCAAAAATATCCCCCTTTTATTGCAATACTTTATATTAATTCATTAAGAATTAATATCTATCCAAACGTCTCCTTCACTTGGAGAAGACGGTTTAGTGTATTGAATAAATAATTTATGACCTTGAATTGTCGGGGCATTATGGATTTCAAGGGTTCCAGTACTCCTGTTAGTTGTAAAGAACCAGTTATCGTTCTTCCAATCGTAGAACCCAACTTGTTTCGATTTAGTATTCATATAGAATCCTGCGCCGTCATCAGAATTATTCAACTTAAATCGCACAGCAACCTGACGATCTTCAGCATTAAGGATAATATCATGTTCTGTGTACGTGTCCCCGCTTGCTTGAACTTGAAGCCCCATCACATCTTTTGCATAAAAGTTCATATTGCCCGAAGTATCAACCTTAATCCTGCCCATTTGAACGCCAGCGTCATTTTGAAAGAATATCGAGCCAGCCTGAGAACTACCTGACGCGGCTTTTAAGAAAATACTCTTGCCTTCATTAATACGTTGATCTTCCTTAAAAATGTTTTCGATATCTAACCGTGCAAGCAAAGAACCATCGACGCCATCAACTTTATCGGCGTCTAATCCACTGCCAGAACCATCATTGTTTTCATGCCATATTTTCACAGAACTTGTACCGTTATGCGTACGAATATTAAAATCTTTGGCAAATAGATATGTGGCAGTGTTGCTGTCGCCTAAAATAACATTGTTATTATTATCCACTTTACCGATTCGATATAATTGACCGCTTGTATTGCGCCCAGAAACATCTACATTATTGTTTAATGACAGAGTGCCTGATAGATTTCCACCAGCGAGTTGAAGATACCTGTCATCATGATTATGGGTTTCAAGTTCATTCGTTAATTCAACGACATCTTGTTCCAAGACAGAAATACGACTATCATGATCTTCTTGTTTATTAAAAATCTCGTTAATGGAGTCAACTAAACTACTTTTTTCATTTGTTTCTAACAAATCCAATGAGCCAATACTGTGATTCAATGTATCTATTGATTCCGATGTTTTTCTCCCTATTTCAATCCAATCGCCAATAGTTGTGCCATTAATGGTTCGATGATATTGATTGTCTTCGTTATCATATATCGTTTGATGAACAACGATGTTTCCATTACCCAAGTCTATTGCTTTTACGATCATTAAATATACTTGATCACTTTCAAGACCTTCGGGCATATTGGCGCAATTATGCACCTGATACATCCCTGTATCTTGAATCGTGTTTAAATCAACAGATTCCAATAACTTTCCATTAAAAAGCATTTCATCAAGATCGGAAATTGGATTACCCTCATCATCAAGAATCTTGACCTGACCAGCCTGTGTTTCGTAATGAATAATATCGTAATCTGTTCCATTATGGTAATTTATTTTTGCCTTTAATACTGCCACAGAGAACATGTCTCCTTCCTATTCTACTTCTAAGATAACATTGACTGGATTACCAGTTTCCGTATCATGCAGTTGTTCAACGCCACTTACAGATCGATGTGCGTCAGTGTCATAAATCGTAAATGACGTTGGTCTTGAAGTCCCTATTTTACCGACAACGATTTTTTTGATATTGTCGCTATATAAATCTTGGACAACGACAATATCATCTTCTTGTATCCAGTCGTGAAGATGCTCAGGAAGAATACAATTATATTCGCTTCCTGCTAATTCAACAACGCAATCAAAGCCTGCAACAGATTTAACTTGTCCAATATTAGATACCGTAAATTTTGTATTCTTAATTTGATCATTAACAACTATATCAATTGCTTTTAGTAAACTGTCTTGGACATTCACTGTTTTAATGTCCAATGTTTATCACCTCATTCAATCTGAATCCATATCAACCCTTTTTGCTCAGTATTTGGTCTTGTTTGACTGACAATAGTTCTATCCCATAGATACCAGTGAGTTCCATCAGTCGGAGCAATTCCAGTAGTTGATGGTTGAGTGCAATAATATACATACCCATCATAACTGACGGCATCGCCAATGTTGTAAATAGCATTTGGATTGTAATTTCCTTTATAATATGCGTTCAATCCAACATCGCCTTTATCGCCCTTGGTGGAGATTTTTACCCAATAATCTTCATTTGTTGGGTCAATGCCTGCTGTTGTATCTTTGATACAAAGATAAAGATCGCCATTATATTTAACCATGTTTTGAAATTTATAAGCTTCTGAGTCGCTATATACACCAACATAATGAAAATCTTTTACATAAGTAGCCCATTCCCCTTGTTTTTGCTGAATATAACCATCGACATTATCCTTAAAAAATGTTTCCACATTAACGATACAGTCAGCCATTTTATTCCATGTTTCGGGGCTAATAATGTAATTATTAAGTTCATTGCTTAATTGATTTAATTCTTCTTGTTCATTTGCTGTTAATGAAGCTTTAATTTTAAGCTCTTGATACCTTTGTGCTTTAGCGGCAAGACTAGCAGGAAGATCATATAGCTCAACAAAAGAGTCAATTTGCTCAGGAAATGAGCTTCTATTACCCAAAGCGACTCATCCTTTCTTTATTGCAATACTTTAGTTTTATATAAACATATAAACCATTTCACTTCTTTACATTTTATCATACGACTACTATTTTGTCAATGATTATTCCTATTTTTGGAAAGTAACAGTAAAGCCCAATGAAATAACACCAGTGGCTTGATTTTCATCGAAAACATTCTCAGCGTTCAATGGAACTGTACCTCTATGGTCTGAGCCTGCAACAGAACCCGTATCTTCTTCATCCATTCCAATATTTAACGTCACCTGATTTTTAACGTAATTAAAGGCATTATCTTTAAAGTCATTTATAAAGTCTTCAAAAGTCGCTTTTCCAGTGTTGCTTGCGAATGCTTCTTTTACAGCGTCAAATCCTGCCGATGTGGATTCCTTAATCGCATTAAAGAATGTTTTCATATCTTTCCCGTCAAGTGAATGTTTATCAAGATATTTCATGATAATATATCCTGCGCTATAATCTTGGCTTGTATTAGCCCATTGAGCACCATTCATTAAATCAACTGCCCTATTAATTAAGTCATTCAACTTTGTATCATCAATAGATGTGTTATTACAAATTACTGTTTTTAATCGCTCATCTGCACCGTGCAAGAATTCGGCGCATCCCTCTTTAAACCAGTCAGGATATTGCATTGTATTTATGACACCTAAAACATCGTTCATAACTGCATGTACCATTTCATGCCCAAGAATCCTGTCGCCAAAGTCAGCCTTACTTCTATGTGTATCACCACTATCACCGTCAAGTGGCGTAAAGTCAGCCACGTCTATTGTTAAAGTTTGTGTTTTGGTAGTCGTATAACCAGTCGTATAGGCAGTTACTCCACCAACCTCACTATTTATAAATTGAATAATTAACGGATTGCCGCTTCCAACCATTCCATAATAATCCTTAATTCGTTGTTCTGGAATTGATAGCCATCCTTTTGTTTTAATATTATCTATAATTTGATTTACTGTTATATCATAAGTCGAATCAATAATTGTACCATCATCAGCAAAATATTGTTTATGACAGCTTATTTGCATGTCATCGCCTACACCAAGACCTATGTTAATGGTATCAACAATATATCGCTCCAATTGTTTTGTAGCAGGGTTTCTAACTTCAACCACATCGTTTGCATCTAAGAAAAAGATAGGAATCGATGTAATATTAACTGTTTCTTGGAAGTTACTTGCCTTCCATAACTCAAATCTTGCGCGTGATTCACATTGTGCTTGAAGCGCATATGAACTTTCAACAATAACAGCAGTTCGTCTTCCGATCTTAGATTCGATAAAAGGTGAATCAGGGTCACTTAATCGAGCTTCTGCCTTAGGAGTTAATCCTGTTTTTTCATCCATAGCGCCAATTACAACGACTCTGTTTTTGACATTTTTATATGTGTATTGTTCTTGAAATTCTAATTGATGGTCTGTTTCTCCATCAAAAGTCCAACAAACTAATTCATCATGATTTGTTTGTAGATTCATTTGACGGAAAACAAAAAGACCTTCAGTATCATAGAAAGCTTCCCAGTCCATATATAAATCTCTAATTTTAGTGATTATATCAATAACCTTAGTTCCTGCTTCAAATTCTAGGGTATATGGAACCAAAAAATCTGTGGTTGGCTGAATATATTTAAATTTTGTTTCCCCAAAAAGAGTTAATACCTGCATCATAGCATCACTAATGGGAACATTAGGTGGAATCTGCATCTTATCCTCAATTTCAGTTTGATCCCATAATGTCATACGATCTTCGAGGGTAATGGTTATAGAGCGATCATCTGAGCCTATGGTCACATTAGGTTCAGTAATATAAAACGTTCCAATACAAAAATGAGTCGGCGTATAATTAGCAGCAGTCATATCTTCAATGCCGATATATACCCTAATTTTATTTGTCATCCATAATACACTTTCTTTAATCGGCAACAATTCTTCAAATAATACGAAGGACAATGAACCTGTCCTTCGTATTAAATTATTATTTGCAATACTAAGGCTTCCACCAGTTGCTATTCCCTGCAATGTGTCAATAATATTATCGTCTTTGTCTAAAATCTCTATTGTTACGATTTGTCTTCTAATAGGCTGACTATGAAGTTTTATAAAATGAGGAAGTTGGTTTTCAAAATTATTTCTATTGAGAACTATGTTCCCATAAATATATTTATCAGCTACCGTCACCTACTAACCCTCCATAATCGTCATAAACATATTTCGACATGATCGCACTTGTTAGCAAATCATTTTTTTGAAGCATGTCATATGTTAAGTCTCCAATTTCAACGTAATCGAATGAGATAGTTGCTAAGTCGCTCAATGCCCCTTCTTTATGTGTTACAGTTGCATTGCTGGTCATAACCAACATGATAACTCCACTATCCATTCTCAATACTTTAGCTTTACGGTTATTCAAAAAGTTAAGCCAATCCATGCGCTCAATTTGTTCTTGAAGTCTATCAATTTTAGCACCTGCATAGTCAATAGTCGATTGAGAAAGTGGTAAAACTGTAATCTTACCACTTCTATAAGCGCTCTCTCCGAATATAACAATTGGGTATTTTCCATTGATAGGTTGCTTTGTAGCCGATGTTGTGTTGTAAGTAATGTCCCCAAGATTAATGTCATATTTCAGTTTTTTGTTTTCATTTTTATCGGTCAAAAATATACCATCATATTTAACAGTAATTGGGTCTGATTTTACCATGTCACCAACAATTTCATTAGCAACTGGTGAAATAGCATATTGATAGACCGTTTCATTTTGTACATACCTATCTTCGTATTCATATATATTGTATTTGGGGTTAAAAGGAAACTCTGATATCAATCCCCAATTTTCAGTCCCATATATGGAACGATATAATTGAATATGTGTGATTTTGAATCCATCATCATCCAATGAACCTGCTTCTAAATCACCCTGAAACTTGGCATCCATAATCGTGTGTATTGACCAATGTTCAGGTTTACTTGTATCATTTGGGATTGTTGTATCTAAATTAATATAAGCTTCATCATAAATCCCCTCATACATCCTTAACTCGTCTAGCATATCTGTACAGATTGGCGTATCCCAAACGCATCCATCATAATTAAATCCAAAAAAATCATATCCAATGATCACCAAACACACCTCCTTTATAAAAGGGTTATATTTATATCCATTCGGTGCTCAATGTTTTTCACATATACCATATATTCTGTTCCACTTGGTATAGTAACAATATTTGAACAATATCTTGCCTTTATTCCGTTCAATTCTTTTTCTGCAACAATTCTATCAGGCAATTTCAAAAACTTTATAACAATGCCTTTTTCGTCAGCAGGACTTAATTCTAAGAATATTGTATTATCAGGTATATCTTTACACCATAACTTCATTACAAAATCTGAAGCACGGTTCATCGCCAACCCTTTAAATATGATTGGATTATCTTCAGGAATTACAACCCAATCATTATCAAGAAATTGATAATCATAAGGATTTAATGTTTTATATACTGGTGGCAATGATGAACCTGAACTTATATCATCATCAACTGTCATTTCTTCTTTTTGAGTAGCCTTTATGCTAGTCCCAGTTATTTGTCTTAAATAAGATGTAACTCTAACAAATCCCTCGTCGCTATCATTGCTTGTATAAATTACGCCATTAATTGATGGGACAATATATAAAGGGATAAATTTTTCCCGTGTTGACCATACAAGACCATTAACAGTTTCAATCTGACACTCAATAAAATAACCCTTACCTTTTTGTAGTCCCTTTACCGTTTCAGTAAATGTATTTGGGTTATTTGCGTCAGGCACTCTATAAGGGAAACTTTCAAGTAATTCTTCATGTTCATCATACAGTGTGAATTTATATGTTTTTACTTGTTCACCGTTTTCTTGTGAATATTTTGCTATAAAGGTCACGTCGGTATTGTAAACATATCCCTGACCATCAATATTTATTATGTCTAATACAGGTGTCGCTAATGTTTTAAAATCTACTTCTGGAGAATACGGAGAATAGGTTCCGTCAACAAATTTTACCCTTAATGTGGCTACATATGTTTTTCCATTTTCTAAAGCATTATAAGGTATAGGATGTACTTTTTCATAAGTAGAATATTCAAAATCATATACGGCTAAGCCCGTATCTTTTTCCATAATTCTAAGGTTATTCCCGACAGATTGTTGGCTACCTGTGTATGTGTAATAAACGTTTGTCCCTATTGTCGCATCAAAAGGACTGATATATGAAATGTATGGTTGAATATTATCAGCCAACATTTTTCACCTTTCTTTGCAATAATTTAAATTAAGGGGGATTTAAATAAATCCCCCTTAATACTAATTATACTTGACTTTTTGTACGTTGTAAAGCAATTTGCGGAAGACTCAAAATAGCATCTTGGAGACCTTCGGGTGTTGTTATATTCGGGAATTGAATATTTTCAATTTGAATCGTTGTGTTTCCAGTTTCTTTATCATTAACTGGATATACTTTTTGCAGGGCGTCAACGATTGTATCTCCAATAATTTGCCCCATTGATTGACCTACATCATTAAATGTTTTCTTGAGATTATCGTCAACATTCAACGACACACTTTTAATATATATTTCACGATGATAAGGAGTCGTCGGTTCTGTCGGATTCGTTGTAGAAATCGACGGTGCTGACGAATCGGCGATCTGATTATTGTTATCAATGTATTGCGCGTAAGAATCGACGAGCTGTTGCAGATAATTGTCTGTTATCTCAGGAAGCCCATTAAGTATTAAGCTATAAGTATCTGCCAAATCCTGCAAATCCTTTTTGAAAGCATCTACTGAGCTATAACTTCCATCCTCAGCTTCTTTCAATATATCTTGTAATTTACTGAAATAATCAGACTTGGCTTGATCTTGCATTTTTTGCAGATCAAGTTGTGCTTGATCTAATTGTTTTTGGGCTTCCGACAATGCCGTTTGGTCTGCTTGATACGTCCATTGCCAAGAGCCATCAGCGTTCTGTTGCAACACCTGAACAGTTCTTTCGTTAGTAAGGTTATTTACCTTATTTTGTAGCTCTAAAATATCAAGTTGCTTATTAAGGTAATCCATTTCATATTTACTGATTTTCTCTTGTTTTTCAAGTATTGCCATCCTATCGGCGTTCAGGTCTGTTTGAAGCTCTGCCATCCGTTCGTACATTTGTTCAAGCGCAATTTCTTTTTCAATGCCTGTCAGCCAAAGTTCTTGTTGACGTTGGAACTCGCTTTGCGACTGTCCGTTAAACAAGGTGTGCTCAATATTGCTAACTGTTTCACTAAAAGAGTTGTCCAAGATGTTTTTGTTCATCTCGACTAATTCTTTATTGCTGTCCTGTAAAAGACTATTATATTGCTTTAGCTCGTCATTAATTAAATTCCATTCAAGGGAACCTTGTTCATACAAGGACAGTTCTTGTTGTAATTGCGCAATCGACTCTTTAATTTGCTCATTTCTTTCTAATCCGTTTTCATACATTATTTGCAAGATAGTGTTTTTCGCGTCATAATTCTTGCCAGCGATGGCGTTAACTATATCATATGCATATTGCAGGTCTTTAGCCAAGTCATCATATTTGCTAACGGCTTTATCGAGCAAGGAAAATTCAAAATTGAACCTATCCTTAATCGATTCCCTTATATTGTTTTGAGCATCGATGATATTATCTTCATATTCTTGAATCTGATCTTCTATCTGTTGACGCTTATCATCAGTCAATGTTGAGTCTTTTAATTGATTCTTTAATTCATTAATGGCATCTTGATACCCTTTAATTTTTTGTTGGTAATATTCTTCTTGGAGCTTCATACTATTAATAATGTATTCATTCGTAAGAGCTTCCCTTTGATCGGAGTCAATAATTTTAGACATTTTGTCTTCGTATTCTTTGGTAAGCTCATCCTGCTTTTTACGAACTTCATCAAAGTAAGAATTGAGCTTTTTAAGAACATTTGAATAATCTTTATCAATGGAAGCCACTCCTGTAAAATCATCAGGATTAAAGCTTACATCAATTTTTGAACTGCTCGCTAATTTTCCGTTTGTATAGTCTTTTTTCATTTTGAGCAGTTGGTTATACATATTTTTATTGATTTTTAATATGGTGTTCGCAACGCCTTTTTCTCGATCAATATTTTTTTTGGCGAAGGCATTAAGGGCATCATAAACTTTTTGCTCCAAGTTAATTCTTTCTTGTGCCAGTTGTTCAAAGATATCTTTTCTACTCAGATCAAGATCGACCGACTTAGAGCTTTCAAGGTCACTAAGGTCTGTTCCACTTACAAGACCTTCTTTTAAGGCATTGATACTATTCGACAGACGATTATTATTTTCATCAATAGCCTTGGTAAACTCATTCATATCATCAACAACGCGATTAATTTCAATATCATTGATCGCTTGATTGTATTTCACAATATTATCAGCTTCAGTAATAATTTCTTGACCAAGGCTTTCTAATTGGCTTTTAAGTGCCTCGCCGTTTTCTTCGTAATTAATTGTCGCTTTAGACAGTTGATTAAATTTATCGATCAATGTTGACAGGTTTGATTTAGCGTTTGCCATCGCCTGTTCATTTGTATAAAGCGCCAATTCCTTATCATTATTGCCGATAAGATCAAGTTTGCTTCCAAAAATATTGTTATCGTTCTCCACTTTTGTAAGGGTTGCATCGATACTCTTCAGCAACGAATCGAATTTCTCTAATTCATGCTTAATCTTGGCGTCCTTAATATTTTGCGAAGTTTCATATAAAGACTTATTCAAGTCGCCAATCGTATTATTAATGCCGATAATGTCTTCATAAAGGCTTCTCCAAGTATTCAACAGGTCTTCGGCTTTCTCAGCTTTACTACCTTTCAATGATTTTGCATGCGACAAGTTCAAAACTTTGTTTGACGCATAGTCAACTTTAAAGCCATATTTCTTCAGTTGAGACAGGACAGAATTAATTTCTGAGTTCTTTTCGCTTTTTAATTTATTTTGGTACGCAATTTGTTGTTTTAGCAAACTTTGTTGTTGTTGATATAACGAAATTAGCTTGCTCTGATTATCATCTGCCATTTCTATTGCTCTTGTTAATTTATCCATGGCAGATTCTAATTTTTCACCTGTGTAAAGCTCTGTACCCCAATATCTCCATATATCACTGCTGACTCGATAACTATTATCACTACTGGATTTATTATACGATACAACGCCAACGCTTGGTATTTTTGCATCGGATTTTACAATGTTTCCACTGGGAGCGCTAACGGCAGTGTCAGCAGATGACGTTGACGCGGCGCTTACTATTTTCCCAATTGTTTTTGCTCCACTCGCAGGAACGGCAACGGATGGACTAGCAATAGGATTGGTGGCTACATCATTACTGATTGTTCCAACAGCAATGCTATCGCTTTTGGAATCTTTTTTCCCGTGACCGAATAATTTATTAATGAAACCAGAAAAAACTTGTTTAATTTTAACAATCCAGTTTGTTTCTTTTTTGGTTGGCGCCTTCCTTATTTTTTCACTAGCTCTATCGATTTCTTTTTCAAGTTTTTGTGTGGCTTGAATACTTCCGTCCTTAGCATGTTTAATGTCCTTTTCAGCCCCAATTTCTTTCGCCGCGGCTTTAATAGCTTTATCGGCTTCTTCCATCTTTTTCTTTCCAGATTCCTCATATTTTTTTAATTTTTCTTGTACTGCTGCTTTAATTTTCTTATTATTATTTACTTCCTTGTAATCCCATTTGCTCAACTCAGGATATAGTTTAATGAGTTCTTCCCATTTTTTCTTTGAAATTCCGTTTGTACTATTTAAATCTTTTTGGGCATCTTTTACCTTACGAATACGTCCATTTAATTTATTATACTGGTCAATCATTTGACCGAGAAATTGTTTAACTGTTTTACTTGAAAAGCCATGCAAGTTTCCAGTTTTCTTTACGTAATCAGCAAGAGATTTGGTGTAAGTCTTAATGTTATTTCCAGTTGTTTTAATAACTTTTTGCTCATCTTTAATTGATTTCGTTGTTTTCTTTATTTTTTTATCTACCTTATCTAAATCGGCTTGAGTGGAAGCCAATAATGAATAATCGCTATCAGATTTATTCTTCTTACCTTTGAGCATTTTTAATAATTCTTGATCTTGTTTCTTACGTGCCAACAATGCTTTTCTTTCATCTTTTAAATCATCGATCTTATCATAAGCCTTTCTTTGTTCTTTAAATTGTTTGTCGTATTCTTTACCAAAATTCTTTTTATCCTTAGCCTTTAATTCTGCAAGCTCCCTTTTGAGTTCCTTAATTTTCTTTCTAACCTCATCATAATCGTTAAACGTAATTCTGACTTTTAAATTGTTGTCTTCGGCAAATTTATTAAATCGCCTTTTGAATTTCTGAAACTGATCAGCAGTCATATACCCTTTGCCTTTTGTGTCTTGGTAAAATTCTTTCTCAAGGCTCTTGGCAGTATCGTCTCTCGATAATGCTTGCCCATTAAGCAAAGAGTTTTTCGCTAAAGTAATTCTAGCTGTTTTTTGTAACTCAGCATTTAAGTCTTTAGTATGACCAAAAACTTTATTAACAGCTTCCCCCATTTTTTCAAATACAGGAACGCCCATTAAATCTAGTACTGCAAGTGCGTCTCCAAGGATTGGAACAAAGCCTACAATTTTTCCAAGAAAACGTAAAAATGTCCCTGCCTTGCTAATAGCTTTATCTCCTGCTTCATTTACTTTTGACAATTTTTCTTCAGTATTGTCAGGTATTTTTTTGTCTTCTTTTTCAGTACGATAACCTGCGGAAACAGGCACATAAGTTTTTTCGTCCTTATTCGATTTGCTTTCAGATTTTTTGCCTGCTCCAACTGAGCCAACAACTGAAGACGATGCATTAACACTTAAAGCACGTTCTTCCGATTCTCTAGCCTTATCTGCTGATTTTCTCAATTGATTCCATAAATCCCTAGCTTCCTTACCTTTTGTAATAAAGGCATTAATACCAGTAACCATTGTATTAAAATATTTAGCAATGGCATTATAGGAAGCATGGATTGCAACACCAGCCAGAATATATTTAATCAATGTCATTACCTGATCATTGCTTGCGATTTTTTGAATATCTTCCAATCCAGTGATCAAAAAGTCTAATGTATCGTGGACAATCCCATGATTTGAATTGCCAATCGTCACCATGAGCTTGTCCCAAGTATTTTTTAGCTCTGCAATTTTGAAACGCACTGAATCAGATTGCTTCGCCATTTCTTGATAAGCAGAACCCATTTTTCCAAGTCCAAGCTGAGATTCTGCTGTATGCATACTTGCAGTAACAGTATCCCATTGGTTCATAATGCCACTTAAGATATTAGCATGTTCTTTGCCTGCTAAATAATATAGAGCATCAGTTTTTTGCTTTTGATTAAGCTTATCCCATTTTTCATGTAATTTCTCCAAAGCATCTGTTAAGCTTTTTGTTTTATCAAGGTTAATGCCAATGCTTTCAAAGAATTGGAATTTCTTTTGATTATTTTTTGTAATTTGGCTCTTAATCAAGTTATAGTTGATGGCGATCGTTTTTAACGCCGTACCTATACGTTCGCCACCAATACGGGTAGCTTCTTGTGCGCCTGTAATAAGACCAGTCAATTCCTTGAAAGATACACCTGCTGTTTTTACAGTCGTTGACGATCGCTGAAAGGCTTTCCCAAGATCATCCATTTCAACAGCAAAGTCGTTGGCATCTTGGTTCATGACGTTAATAATGTCGTCAGCCTTTAATCCTTCTTCTTCAAAAGCTTTAAGGGGAACGCTCATATATTTCACCATGTCGTCGGGCGAAATATTCCCGACAAACGCCCCGATTTGCGATATTTGTGCTAATTTCTGAGATTGTTGCAAGTTATAGCCCGCAGTAACCCATTTTTCAACTGCTTGAAAATATTGATCTGCTGTAATACCAAGTTTTGAAGCAGTATCAAACGAATCCTCAGCGAACTTTTGGAATACATCATCTGTGGCGCTTGCAACCTTTTTAACCTGAGTAAGCGCCGTATCGAGCCGTTCAATCGGCTCAAAAATAGCCATTGCCGCTTGTCTAAAATTATTGAACGTTGTATATGGGTCAATAATTGCAACGCTATCATTAAATGTACGATCTCTATCTCTAGCATCCTGACGAAGTTTATTAAGTTGTCTTTGTTCAGCCTGAAGTTTTTTAATAGCTTCTAGTTCTCGATCTCTTTCATCAACAAGAGACCCAAGAGCACGTAATTCGCCTTTAACGACACTTGCCTTTTTCTCTAATTGAGCTATTTCTTTCTCGATAATTTGCGATTCACGTACACCTGCATAAATAAGGTCACGTTGTAATTGTTTGATTTGTTTCTCAATTTCTTCTAATTCTTTTTGTTTACGATTAATCTTGTCTTGCTGAGCAACAAATTTTATAGTCTCATCGATTCGTTTACGCTCTTGATTGTAGATTCTAGTTAGAGCGCTTAATTGATCTTCCATCTTGCCATCGACGAGACCCATGGTTGAAAACAGCTTTTTATATACGTTCAGGTTTTCTTCAGCAATATTTAAACGCGCTTTTAAATCACTAAGTTTTGCATTGTCTTTGTCAGTAAAAGCGCCACCGTAATCCCGTCGGCTTTCAATTTCCCTGATTTTAAGTTGAAGATCATATACTTCTTTTAGACTTGATTTAAGGATTTTTAATGCTTCGGATTGTTCTCGACGGAATACTTTTTCTTGTTCAGAAAGGCGTTCTTCATATTCTTTTTGTTCTTTTTTAGCACGTAATCTTTCTATTTCAAGGCTCCCAATTGTTTGTACATTAGCAAGCTCATCTTTTTGAGCTTGACTCATATTCTTTTCGAGATCATATGATTCCTTAATACGGTTTTGAATTTTATCGTAATGATCATATAGCGCTTGAAGAGATTCTTTTTCGCTTTCAAGCGCATTAACCATTTTCTTTTGGACTTGAATTTTAGCTTCTTCCAGTTGAGCAACCTTAGTTACTGCTTGAGCAATTTCTCTTTCTTGATCTTGTTCTTGTTTTTTCAGGGCAAGGATAGTCTTAATCTCAAGAGCTAAATCTTGCTGACGCTTTAATTGCTTAACTTCATCATCGCTAAGTGGGTTCGCTTTATAAATAGATTGATATTGTTCTTTAAGAAGATTTAACTGTTCAAGCTGGAGCTTTCTTTCTTGTTCCAATAATTCATAATGCTTGCCTTCAGCATTAATTTGATCTAATTCAATTTGATGAATACGTTTTAAAACATCCTCAATTTCTTTTAAAGCACGCTCTCTATTCAAAACAAATTCTGTATCGATAAGACCATCGGGCTTAATAGTCGTAACCGTTGATTTGCCAAGATCACCTTTTGAAGTAATTTTCTGCGTTGTTTTATTAACAATATTTCCTTCGCTATCTCTAACCTCACGAACTAAATTACTAATTTTAGTCCATTGACCAGCCTGTTCTTTTAATGCATCTGTTTGATTCTTAATGTTGCTTTGCGCATTGACCATGGCTTGGTCAATTTTTTTAACATCCATCAAAATATCCTTAAAAGACACATTAAAATCTAAAGAACGTGCTTTAGAGAGTTGATTGTCAAGTGCTTTTAATTCTCCGTTAAGTTTTTTAATCGATTCTAAGGCTTCGGAGATATTAGCCCCGATTTTAATTTCAAATGTATCTTTTTTAAGTGATTCTCTAATTCTTTTTTTAATTTTTTCGATGCTTTGTCGATTTACATCGACATTAATTTTTGCTTCAAAATTATCCTCAATTCTTTTCCATTTACTGGCCAGTTTTTGTTGTAATTCACTTACAGAGGGGAAATCGACTTGTACTTCAATTTCAATGTTATCAGCCACTAGTCATTGACACCTGCCTTAAACCGTCTTAAAAAATGCAATACTTTATTTTAATTATGAACTTTTACTTCTTAATTGTTTTAGTTTTTCTCGTATTTCTCTCTTTGATCTTGGTTTAGTATAATGTTTGCTTGTGGTTGATATATCTTCATGGTTCGCATATTCTCTCGCTAAATCCAAGTCGCCTGTTTCCTCAACGATTTTGTTAATCGCTGTTTTTCTTAAACAGTGAGGATGAAGATCATCAATACCAAGAATCTTTCCGATCTTTCTTACCCTCATATAAATAGATGTTTGAGACATTCTTCTATATTCACCATTGCGCTTTACAATAAAGATCGCGTCACATTCTAAATTATCCATTTTCTTTCTCATTTCTTTCCATATGCGTAATAGTTTAGCTGTTTCTTCATCAAAGGCTACTTCAACAATTTTACCACGTTTTTCCCTAATATCAGTAAACACCATATTATCGAGATCAAGGCTAGACCACGTAAGCCTAGAAATAGCGCCATTTCTGTTGGCGCTATCAATCATAATGTGCCATATTAAAAGGTCTTGAATGTCATATTTTCCATCCTTACCTTTTTCAAATTCTTCATGCAGTGTTTTTGTTACTAATTCGATTTCTTCATTGCTTAAAAAGTAATGATTAATAAGTTTTTCATCATTAGCGCCACGCATCCGATCAAGTTTCTTATCAAAAGGATGTTTTTCTATGAGTCCTCGTTTTAAAGCCCATAAATAAAAACTAGATACTGCCGACAACTTTGTATTAATTACCTTTTTGTTATTCTCTAAAGTATCCTGTAAAAATGCAATGAATCCTTCCATGATATCAACAGCGTTATCAAGGAAGTCTTCATCAAGAATATAAATGTTATCCCATTCCTCGGACAGATACACTAAAAATTGATTAAAGTAATTTCTATAAATCTTATAAGTCGTATCCTTTACATCTTTGTTTTTAATAATATTAGATTTAAGATATTTCTCATATATTTTCACGCTATCAGGATTAACTTTTTCCAATTTATCTTTTGTAAAATAGCGTTTATATACTCTTTTATGTTCAGGCAATATCAATTTCACCACCTTATTACAGGGTAACAACTTTCCAACCCTTGCTTTTTAACGACTTAACTAATTCAAGCGGTAAAATGTCTTCAATTTCATATTTTGACGACTCCATATAATGCGCTCCACTTCTATCCCATAGTGAACCTTCCGTACCTTCTTCAATCCACAACGGGATGAAGTCGCTTACATCATTAAAATAAACGTCAGCATGTGCATTCCACCCCCGACCACCAATTTTTTGTGGATAGGGGTGGATTTTTGAAGTATCCATATATACGTCAAAGGACACCGATTTATTTCTGATTTTTAAATTTCCAACCGATACACTATTTAGTAACTCAAACGTTCGCTGATATGGAAAATCACCATGTGGAACATATGCCTTATATACTTTGTCTTCGATGTTTTTTCTAACAACATTAGCGCAAATATTAAATATTTTTTCTGTTATAGCTTTTGTAATCGTATCCACAAGATGAGCATGCAAAGAAGATACGGTTTTAAACTTCTTCATTTTCAGTGTCTATTTCTTTTTCTTCTTTATATTCCTTATCGATCAGAATTGATTTTTCGGGTTTAGATTCAACATCGTCGCCTTGCTCATCTTGAGATACTTTTGCCATGGCTTCTTCTAATTCTTTACCCTTTTTAATGACCTCTTCTTGTAATTCTTTAAGTTTACCATCTCGTTTAGCCCGATCAACAATGGCATTAGGAATCGTATTGAGCAATTCAATTTGTGCAAGCATACTTTCAGATTGCAATATTTCAGTTTTAACACGTTCAGCATAAAGCTTGTTTGCTTCAGAAATTATTTGCGCCACGACTTGTTTAGCAATCAACAAATGAACAGATGGGTTTTCAAGAATCTTCATAAGTTCTTCGTCAGGAAGATTACCCACATCGATATTTGTCAGCAACGGAAATACTTTTTTAAGAACGGTCATTTCATCAAATGCTACATAAGAGTCCTCGAAGTTAAATCCATTTTCCCTTTGAAGATCAATAATCGTTTGAATATCATCCAATGTTGGTTCATAAATTTCGATGATTCCACTTGGTGTATTAATAAACTCTCGCACATTACGATTCTCTTGATCGTTGGTGAGAGAACGAATTTCAATACCCAATGTTACACATCCCCTTGTTTTCAATAATTTATTACTATGTAATTATAGCACAAGTAAACAAATTTATCAATAATTAATCTGTTTACTTGTGCTATTTGCAATAATATATGTTAATAAAAACGGTATTTTATTAGTTCTTATTTTTAACCTGATCTAATGCTTTGGCTTCCTTGCCACCTTTATCCCTAAGTACTGCCAATCTATCAATAATAGCTTGTGGAATTGGGACACCCATAAGAGCTAAATTTTCAATGATAGACGAACTATCAACAAAGATATAGAACCAAACAGCGATCGTTCGCAGAAATGGTTCTGAAGTTGGCATAATCTCATCAATCTTATTGGCAATAATAATCACAATAAAATAACCGATCTTTGTAACAAAACCCCTTCGCATTTTGCTACTAGAGAAATCGTGATTTAAAAAGGCTTTAAGAATCCCTGTAAAAATATCGAGAACAATCAACATCACTAAAGCTTCGATAATAGCATCCCATCCACCAATCAATGACGTAAAAAAGGTGGCTAAAACCGATAGAATGAACTTTACCTTTCCATAATTAAAGTAACTAAGCAATTTTGACACTCGCGACACCTCTATTTCGTTATGATAGAACAATTTTTAAAAGTTTGTCCTATCATAATGATTGCGGTGTCTTCCCCTATCTCATTATTGTAATGGTTGTTGTGATTGCAGTTTTGCTCTAATTCATCGAATCTTTCTTTCAGTTTTCTTATAAAGGGTATCAATAAAATCAAAAAACAATCACATATAACACACTATATTTCACAATCATTATTTTCATTAGTCATCATCATTGTGCTGGACTTTCTCCGAGCTTTTCGAGCACCTTTTGTTTGACCAAATCAAACAGTTGATCAAATGTCTTCCCGTTATATTCTTCCGCAGTCAAGGTAACATAACCATTGATATTGATTGACCGCTCCGAATCATTCCCATTGAAAAAGACCTGAACTTTTGAGATTTGCCCGTCTTGATAGCCGATATTGATTGAATTGATCTGAATGTTCATCAATCTTTCGCCCCTTCTTCAAAAATGTCACAGAGGTAGTCATAGATCATTGCTTCTTGTCCGCTGAACTCTTTGTCACAGTTGAGAAGCACGTCTTTCACGGTTTTCAACATCTCCTGAGCATCACCACCCTCAATGACCATTTTCTCGTCATACAACTCTGCGAGGTCTTTCATGAAAGCGTCCATGTCTTCAATGTCGAACTTGCCGTCATTCGTAATCGGCTCGCCATTTTCATCCTTTTTGGCGTGCTCTTTAGCAAGCTGTATGCGTTGTTCTTCGACTTCTTTGAGCCGATCGTTCAGCAGTTTCACAAACTTGGTGCGGTGCCTGGACTGTTTTCCGCGCAACGACAAATCAAAGAGTAGGCTGATCGCCTGCCCAAGGTAACGATTTTCGATTTCTACTTTCATGCTCATGCTATTTTCGCCTCCAATTCTTGAATTTTATTTTCGAGATAAGTGACACGCTGTTTCAAATAGCTATTTTCCGTTTCGAGCCATGCGATTCGATCATGATGGTCGGCGGTGACGGGAATGAGCAACGTCCAAAGCCGATCGTATGCAATGCCGTCGACTTCACGATGACCACTTTCATCCGGCGGGGTGAAAATAGCATATTCGCTCAACCCTGCCGCGACAACATCTTCCGCGATCAGACCATACCGACGATCTAGTCCAACGGTGCTTCCGCCGTTCTCGGAGATTTCGGTCTTGTCATACCACGACTTTGGCTTGAGCTGGAGAATCCTTTCGGCGTAACCATTGTCGAGCGGTACTTCTTGTATATCTTCTTTATATCGCATAGCCGATGTGAGCCGCCCGATGACACCATTTTTAGTGATATACATGTTCGCGGTACCTGAATACGTCCGATTATATATAGCCTTGCTCAAAACACGTGCTGATGTGTCGTCGGTGCCGAAGTTGATTAGCGACGTGTCATTTTGGACAATGTGCAAAAATCCCGCGCCGTTGCCAAGATTCATTGGAGCTTCAACAATCTTGAAACCTTTGCCGTTGAGCCATTCAATTCCTTCGCTTCCGCCGGGATCGGCAATGGTGATATGGTTGACGTTATATATGTCAGAGTTATTCATATTTAATCCATTACCACTTGATGAGTAATTGTTTGCTGTGAAACTAATTTGTCGCACATTTTGAATATCAACGGTTTGATCACTTATTATACTGTCGCCTATAACGATTGTTTTTGGTTCTATGTCTGAATTAACTGCACTTCGATGTGTATTACCTATAAGAATTGTTTCCCCATCAAATTGTAAATAATCATCTGCTTCAAAATGTACGCTCCACATATCAAATAATAAATTACCATCATAACCCATTTTAAATATCGGCCCGTTAAGTACAGGTTGTAATGTAAATGGGTTTGGCGCTTTAGGATTATATATTGATAGTCCATATGAATCAAATCTAGAAGATAATCCTGTTTCTACATCAGTAAATACAAGAGCTTCACTGTCTAATTGTAATCCATCGCCTTTAAATACTGAGCCTATAATCTCTGCCCCGTGTATTGTGCCTGCGTTAATTGTACCAAGATTATCTGCAATATCACTTAATACTGTAACAGCGCCTTCTAACTCTATTTTGTTTGCTTTAATTTTAATTTTTTCAGCTGTCTGGTTAATCGCGCTAATAACGCCATCTTTTTCAACCTTCGTCGCGATCTGATCGGCTTGCACACTCAATTGTGCGGACAAACTGTTTACTTGCCCCGTTAGAGTATCTACGGTTGATTGATTCGCTTTGAGCGCGATCTGGTTCGACAGTTGCGTGATGGATGTTTCGGCGGTGGAAACGCGAGTAGTTAAAGTATTTAAGTCCGATTGATTCGCTTTTGTAGCAAGTTTCGAATCAGTTTCGGACTTCGTATATGCCCCAACCTCACCAGCAGTCGTTGGCGTGGCTTTAACCCAAGCAGAGCCGTTCCATCTTTTTAATATATTTGGAGTTACAGATGTATCTAACCATAGCTGATTTGTAGACGGATTAGACGGCGCAGAGTTCGATTTAGTCACAGCATTTTCTTTTTTGGACAACTCTTGAGTAAATTTTGTTTGGCTTACTTTTGTCGCGATTTCATTAGCTTGTATGGTCAGTTGGGCTTCCGCTTCACTAATTCGTGTTTCAAGCGCATTGACAGTTGTGTTATCGGCTTTATTTGCAAGCTGGTTATTGACTTCTGTTTTCGTGTACACGTCCGTTTTATTTACCTTCAACGCAATTTGATCGGCAAGCTGTGTGATGCTTGATTCGGCACTGTTCACACGTGTTCCAAGACCGTCGATTTGACCTTGCACGTCCTCCGGCGCGGGAGTCCATGTTGTAGGCCTGTTTCCTTCTTCCAATTTCAATCCCGCAACATATAAGATTGCACCGCTTGTTCCGAATCCTTGTGCTTCTACTCTTGCACCTGAAATATGATTAGTACCGTTTGCAACAAAGGTAACATACCAACGTTTCCATTCAGTGGTAACTTTCGTGTCACCGTCAATACTTTGCATAGCTAAAACTCTAGTCGAACCATTTGGATTAGATTCGTGAGAATAATAAGGTGTTAAAATTCCACCTACACTAGCCTTTAACCACACACTTGCTGTGTATGTTTTCCCTGGAATCAGTTGTTTTTGAGATGTTATTCGTAAGTACGACCAATCTGCCTTTTGTTCTTGAATTACACACCCTTCATAAGTGTTTGAAGTCTTATATGCATTTCCATTAAGTGCTGTCCATCCATTCCAATCTTTAGTGTTAGGCAGTAAGTTTCTCCCGCCGACCTGCAAAGCATCAAACTCTGTTTTCGAGACCTTCGTCGCAATTTGGTCTGCCTGCACGCTCAATTGTGCGGACAGGTTCGAAATTTGAGTATTTACAGCCGTGAACTGCCCATCGATTTGTGACTTCGTATAGACATTGGATGAATCAGCTTTCAAAGCGATTTGTTGAGACGTTTGTTTAATAGCAGTTTCAGCCGATGAAACCCTGTTTTCCAGTTGGTCAAAATCAGATTGGCTTACTTTAGTAGCAATTTCATTAGCGTTTTGTGTGATACTACTTTCAGCGCTCGTTAAACGATTGTTGAGATTGTCTAAATCAGTTTGATTTGCTTTTAAAGAAATTTCATTAGCTGTTTCTTGAATTGATGTTTCGGCATTTGAAACCCTATTTTCCAAGTTATTAAAATCAGTTTGATTAACCTTTAATGTAATTTCATTATTCAACTGATCTATTTCAGAGGAATGTTGGTTAACAATTTTATTCAAATTATCGAATTCAGTATGATCGACTTTAGATGAAATCTCATTACTCAAATGAGTAATGCTCGCTTCGTCCTGTTCCAACCTTTGAGCATATGCATCAAAATCCGTTTGGCTCACCTTAGAATTAATCTCATTGCTCAACAAAGTAATTTGAGCTTCACTGTCGCTTATCCTGTTTCCCAAAGCAGTTACTTCCGTTTTGTCTGCTTTTAATGTGATCGCATCAGATGTTTGTTGAATAAGCGTTTCAGCCTGTGTTAGTCGCGTATCATTTTGATCGCCAATGCCGACATGGGACGTTAATTTATCCACGTTGGATGATAATTTTGTGTCAAATGAAATTTGACCATTAGCCGACGATACGCCATGTAAAATCTCAACCTTGTTCCACCCTGCCCTAAAAGCAAGTGAAATTTGTGCAGGTGAACCAGTGCTTGTAGCAGAATAAATTAACGCGCCATTTAAATACACACTGATGCTATCGTTATAAGTGACATTCAATGTTACGGTTTTAGCATCATTTTGTTGAACGCGTGTAAAATAATAGGCAATATAATTAGTTTTATCATTAAAAGCATTTAAAATATTATTATCATCGTAATCAATTTGTTCTAACGCTTCTTTACCTTGAATCAATGGAAATGTCGGTGGAGTTGTTCTATAATCTGTTCCTGTCCCATCGTACCTAGAAACAGCCCATTGATTGACACCCAAGGCAGAATCATATTCGGTATGCGTAACTCTTTGAGAAATTTCATCTTGACTAACTTGAATTTCAGAATGTATTTGATCTAAATCTTGGGTGTACTGAGACATGCCCACTTTGCTTTGCAATTCGTTCGTTATTTCATTATAGTCTTGTTGATGTTTGTCGAAGTCAACCTTATTAGCCAAGTCTTGCTGAATTTGGTTATATTGCTCTTGATATGTCGAAGTATCGACTTTTTTAACCAGTTCGCCATTTACATATTCTAAATCAGCTTTCTGAGCAACATCTGAAATCAATGTATTATAGGTATCTTGAATTTGTTCAATACTATATTGCATCTGATTTTGTGTTTCTTGAATTTCATTTTGTGTTTCTTGAATTTCATTTTGCGTTTCTTGGATATGTGTATTGGCGTCTTCAAGTTGTTCAACGCGATTCTGTAAATCAACGATTTCCGTTGGTTCGGCAACACCATTCTGAATTAATTCATTTATTGCAGACACAAGGTCTTCTTTATTGTTTGTTAATAGTTGACTCAAATCCCCCACATCTTTAACGGTGGCGTATTTCCATTCTCCATTTTCATAATATCTAATGACCCTCATATAATGATTTACCACCCCTAAATAGATTGATTGCAATACTTCGTATTTATATACTAAAACAATTTATTGCAATACATTTATTTTAACATATATGTATGAGATTATCAATATGCTCTAAATTAATAAAAGCAGAATATTATTAACAAAAAATAAGGGGTTTGTCTCCTCTATACAAGCGTATAGGTTCAACAAAACCCCTGTTATTCTAATTAATCGCCAATGATTTTATAAACAGCTATATTATTATCTTTATCGGGGAACAGGTCAAATGTCACTTGAAGGTTTGTCGGGTTTTGCACATCCATAGTGATCGTAAAGTTCGATTGCGGACGAGCAATCGGGTAAGTAATTTGCACGAATTGGTCAACGCCAGTTTCTTTTTCACGAATCAAAACATCAGCTTGAATTTCAAACGCTTTCGGGAATTTGTCAGCCTTGATTTCAAGCACGCGCGTATTCGGGTTGACTTCAAAGTAATAGACGGCATAAACATCGCCGACAACAGCATCGTCAGAGAACGTAATCGTGCTACCATTCAGCGCGAATTGATCTCCAACAGGAGTCGGCGGAGTTTGACCACCATCGGGCGAAGTAGCCAATTGCAACGGTTTACCGATGTGTACAATTTCATCGGAAGCCAGTTTAATAACTGCAACAGAGCCTTCAACTGGTGTGCCACTCAGAGTAGCTTGTTTTGTTTCATCAACCCGAACCACTTCGCGTTTAGCAATTTGAGCTTCAGTCGGGTCACTAAAATCAGAACCTGCAACAATAGCCAGCCATTTCAGATCAAAAACTTCCGTTTCGACTTGCAACGTCGATTTTTTGTTGTTGTCCCAAGCAATAGCGTTTGTTCCTTTCGCCGTTGCATAAATACGGTCAGCAGACCATTCGTTCGTCGAAACGTTGGCATAGTCCGAATACAACACAGGTTCGCCAGTAGCTTTATCAAACAGAGTCAGGTTGGCGCAGTCTTTAATACCATACAACATCAGTACAACACCTCTTAAAAATATTTTGCAATACTTTATTTTTATAAATAAAAAAAACTCTATCTCTTGAGGGATAGAGTTTTTATTTCCCTATTTTAAGAGCTTCAGTCCAATGTTTAATTTCATCTTTTACATCAAATTTTTGGCTTAATTTATATCCCATTCCGATATTAAAAGCATCTTTTCCCATAATGCATTTATAGGCATTAAGAAGCTGATAATACGTCATTTGTTCAACTTCACTATATGGAATGTAATAATTACCACCAAAAGACACGAAATTGATAATATCTTGTATATAAATTGCTTCTCTTTCGGCTTTACGTCTTCTTCCTGCTTGAAGTTTCATCCATATATCTCTTTGTCTTTTTGTCATATTTTTTGGTGGTCTTTCAATCTCAATATCTTCACGATTTACTACTGCTTTAACGATAGTTCTAAGTTTATTAAATTCATTTTCATCAATTAGATACTTATCATCGATCACTATTTTATGTCTGTTTTGCAATACTTTTATCTGATCTGTTTTTAAAAAATAAGTAAGACTATCTATTAGAACATCTAATGCCTGTTTATCATTAAACAATTTATCCAAGATAGTTGACTTGCCGTCAACTTTTATAAAAAACAGGTCAAATAATTTAAATTCCTTAATTAATTCTTCTTCATTTTCAGCGCCAGTAAATAATGCTTGTGTCGTCAATATATACGGCATTATCAATTCATTAAATCTTTCTTCTCCTATATCAACAATTTCCTTTACTTTTGGTTGATGAACATATATTCCATGTTCACGATTAATTTCTATGGGTCTCCCCATCAATAGTTTTAATTTATTCATACAATCGCCACCAATCCAGACTAACTAAAGTCTGTAATGGTGAATGATGCCGTATATCCCCCGAATTTATTGTTATGAATCCATAACTCATCTACATATCTCAAGCTAATCTTTCCAATGCCTAATCCTCTTGCTCCATCAAAAATTCTAGTTATTTCTGATAGCACAAGATCTTGACGCACTCCACTATGAGTTCTCATTAAATCTGTATGCGTAAACATATAGAAATATATAGAACCGTTGAGATAGCTTGGCATTTCCTTTGCACTAATTTTTGGCGCTGTAAATCCACTAATACTAATCGTTAAAAATGTACCCTGATTATTGATTGGGTCAGGGACAAAACGAAATGGGAAAACCCTGCTATATATCAAAGATTGTTTTGTAGAATCGTCAAGGCTATCTAAAAATAAAGCGTCAGGAGAATCATAATACAAAAGCTTAGACAATCTATCAGATTCAATAGCCCTATTTAAGATATTCATCTTATATTCAGGAATTTTTTCAATGGCAGATAGAGCATCTGACAATCTCTCATCACTCCCCCATTAATAAGGGCTTATAATATTGACGGTTGCAGAACCCGTAACGCCATCAAACGTTTTTCCAACGATTGTAATAACAGAACCTACCTTCCTGAAATCATTATTGATTTTTAATGTTATATGATCTGTTGTTTGTTCTATTACGGTAGCAACCCCATCAGCATCTATAATAGCCCATTCGGTAATATCTTCTTCAACATCTTTGCCATCTTGAATTACTTTCGCATTATATTGAACGGTAGAGCCGATTTTTGCGTATTTTACGCCACTGATTATAATTTGTCTTCCATTATCAATTGGCTCTCCTTGTGACGTATCATTTTTTAATCCTGACGTATAATAATCTGCAATACCAAGTTCAATATTATCTTTAGATGGATTGACAAAATGTTCTTCAAGAAGAAAATTGATTAATCCAACACGCGACAGGTAGTCTCTAAACATTACTTGGTAAACGTCTCCACCAATAAATAATCGTTGCCCTATTTTGATAGCTCTTGTTTCGGGATTGTCCTGCATAAACATATTCATTTTAGCGTTGACAATCCAAGCATGTTTACCACTTGTATCAACGCCAAGCGTATATAATGTTTGGTTTTTAACAAATGCTGGATAGCCATTTCCGTTTCCCGAAACCTTGCCATCAATCATCCATTTTATAGTCTGATTAGCAACTTTAACTTTCGATTGTTTATGGGTCTGCATTGATCTAATTTCTTCCGTAAATACAATGAATGTTTTATCGCCCCAAGTAATATAAGAGCCTACCTTCATATTACTATCTAATGCAGTAATTACATATTTATCGTCGGAGAGTTCGCCATCGTTTGACTGGTTAACATCTTGAAAAATAGCGTATTGTTCAACGCCATCGATATTAACAAGCTCTTTGTTTGGTGCATTTTCAAACCAAAGATCAAATGACCTTTTTTGCTGATTTAAAGTTCTTTCGCGAGCAGAAAGCCCACGATTACTCATTATTTTTCTGAATAATTGGTAATTCATATATCATTACCAGTCCTTTGATAAAAAGTCTTTATAAGTATAATCAATGGCGTATCTCCGAATTTCATCATCTATTTGTTGATCAAGCGCCCTCAATTCTTTTAAATACGCTGTCCCTTGAACAGCCTTAAAGTCTCTATCACCAATATCTTTCCTCATTAAATCAGCATTGTTTAACTTGGATTGCAACCATGCTTTTTTCATACCAAGAGCCAAAATATATTGTTCTTGGGAAGTTAAATCATCTACAAATTCACCATCAATTTCTTGTGTAATATTGTCTAAATTCTTTTGGCATTGAGGAAAATACAGGCTCCGAGCCATGTCTAAATAACCAAAAAGAACCTCATGTAATTCGTTGTCATCAAGCAGTCCAAGTTCATAATCATCAATCATGCCTAAGAATTTATTGTATATAGAACTAAAAGATGTTGCCATTGCAACATCACTCCTAAATATCAAGGTCAAGATCGATATCTGTTTCTTCAGCATCAAGGAACAGATCATCATTAACAAATTTTCTAATAACCTGCATTTTCCTGTAATCGGTCAGTTTTTTGAGCTTAAACAATTTCACAGACGTATCAATGACTCGATTTCTAAGCCTTTCATCCATATTTTCCATCATACGTTCAAATTTTTCAGGATTTGATTTAATAATAAAGTATTGTATGTCTCGAACATTTGCTGAGCTATTTTTTCGATGATTTAATGCAAAGAATTCTTTATATTTTTTATCAAGCCCCAAGAACAAAAGAACATCTTCCAAAGTGAGATTGTCATCCAACACTTCGGTAATTAACAGCATGAAGTTTTCAAGGATTTTACGATTAGAGTTAAGAATAACCCGTAAATCACCTACGGTTACATATTCCTCGTCCCCATAATTTTCCATATCGATAACCATTGTCATACGAGGATTTTCATAAATAAATCTGCCAAACGTGTTATTCATTACAACTACTTCTACATTTCTATCAATATTGATACGTCTTTTACGTTGTGGTCTTTGGCGTTTAATTCTATTCTCTTTTTTAATTACTTTAGTATTTTCTTTTTGCTCCATTACATTTCCCACTCCCTCAATACATTGCAATAATTATTATCAATATAAGAGGGGAATAAAAACCCCTCTTATATTGATTGTATATCATTTATGTTTATTTTGCAATACTTTATCTTTATTGCATCTTATAAATGCCATAAACAGACGATTGAAGGACACCGACACCGAATTTCTTTTGGAGAATGTATTCCATTTGTTGATCGTTTCGATCGCCCGCATCGGCAGATTCAATCATCAAAGCATCGCCTTCGATGACGACTTTTACGATTTTTTCATTAGCAGGTACGATGATCAGCATTTTATCGTCAACGAAGAATTCTTCAGTGCCAACTTTATGAGCTTGAGGGAGCAAGATCAAATCCGTGCCTGCAAGAGTTCCGACATAACCCATTTGGTTCAATTGATCTTTGCCACTATCGGAAAGATCAATGCCTTTAGAAATAGCACGAAGGGCTTTTTTCGTACCGAAGATAGAAGCCTTTTGCCCCGATTTAGCTTCGACATGCTCAACAATGTCGAGCAAAGCATCTTCATTGTAAGTACCAGTTACAGCGCGTGTGCTGTTGAGAGCGCTATAACTATTGGCAATAGCTTCATAAATTTTGGTTCCCATGAAATGAGAGAACGAAAGAGCAACACGGTTTACCATGCTAGCCCAATCAACACGACCAGCAATAAACATTTCAAGTTCTTCATAAATTTTAACACCATACCAATCCGTATCAACCGTAACATGTTTATTCAGGATTTTTTGTCTACGAAGATCATTTGTACCACCAGCGATACGGGCAACACGGAATAAGTTATTATCTTCTACCCTAAAGGAGATTTTATCGCCCGCATTAACGTTGCGAACGTCGGCAAGAGAATCAAATTGATTCGTAAGGACAACGCCAAGAACAGCGTCCAAAGCTTCTTCAATGATGGCAAAAACACGATATTTATTTTCACGGAAATTTTTATAATTAAATTCGCCACCAACGGCTTCAGTAATCATATTGCGAAGCGCTTGTTCGCCAGTAACATCATTAAATACTACATTTTTACCCTGATAAATATCAAGAGAAAGTCGTTGCAAATCCGTCATTTTTGCACGCATAATCTATATTCACCTTCCATGCAATACTTTATTTTTATTGAAAATGATTATTTGATGATTTTAATAACAGCCATTTGACCTGCGATGCCGTCATTTTCGACATCAATAATTTTGCCATGCAATTTTCCTGCATTAGCGCTATCCACAATTTCAAATCCAGTGGGAGCAGGATTAACAAGGGCATTTTTAGCAACTTCTCCACCTGTAATAGCAGAAGCTTGAATTGCAATAATATCGCCGTCTTCAAGGATATAAGCGCGACCAACTCTACCTGCTTTCAAGACAAAATCGGTTTCATCCGTCAGATTATCATAGGTGAGAGGAACCGATGCATGAAAAGCAAGCTCTTGGGTTTGATCGCCACTTGGCGTTGCAAAACGAGCTTCACCATCAGGTTGCAGATCGCCAAGAGCAACAAAGACACCGTTTTCAAGATCAGTGTCAGAAACAATAGATTCAATATGAGCCGAAGGCTTAATTTTTTCAAGTCGAACGTATGCCATAATTGAATACACCCTTTCAATTTTCTATTTTCAATTATTCTTTATAAAAATAGGATTGGAGAGAACCATAAGGATTATGTTCTTTTTGTTGTTGCGCTTTTACGCGCAAAGTTCCATCTTGCTCATCAGTAGAAAACTTATTTTTGCGCAACAAAATAAGACCAATTTCTTTTTCAACATCTTCAACAGAAAACTTCGACAGGTTCTTTTCAATGGATTCATATTCTTCTTTAGTCAACAACGAAGCGTATTTAGAAAGCTGTTCTTTCTTTTGTTCAATTTCAGCGTTTGCTTTGAACTCTCTCAATTCCTTAACCTCTTTTTCTATAGCCTCAAAGTTGGCTCGCAAATTATCAATAGTAGTTTTTTCATCTGCTGTCAGGAACATCGGGAAAACTTCTTCAACATCGCCAAGAACCACATTATTATCTTGGATAGTGTAAGCAACTTTGTAGAAATTATTTCCACTTTCGTTTTCAACAATCAAATAGGTTTGATAAACATTTACAATATAATACCAGTCATCCTCGAAACCTTGCGATGCCATATGAGCATCAATTTTATTCCACATTTGAGTGCGAACATCATCCAGAGAGAGTTCAAAAGTACGTGTAATCGTAAATTTATCTTTATTTTCTGTGAAGGAGTTATTATTCGTCCCTTCTTCTTGCACTCCCAAATCATTACTTACATTGTTACCTTGTCCTTGTTCTTTCTCTTGTTCTTGGAATTTGTTTTGACCTTTTTCAATGGTGGAATTGTTGTTGTCGCTGAATTTTGTTTGAGTGTCTTTTTCTTCAAGATTCACTATCTCATCCCCTTTCTTATGGGCAGTCGATAATTCAGAAATCATTTCCCTAAGTTGGTCTTTAATATTTGTTGAGAATTTTTCTATTGTACTAGATACCATTGCAGGTCTGACGTTTTCGCCTAAAATACAGGCGCCTTCAAATTTAGCTTGGGTAAATACAAAGTAACCCTCATCATTTATATATCCTCTGATACTTGAACTTTCTAACTCCATGGATTGAGATTTAAATCCACCATCACGATCAAAGATTTTTTCAACCTCATCAAATTTTTTCCACAATAATCCTTCAGTTACTAAGTATTCTCGTTCAACTCCATCGTCGCCATATCTAAATTCAAAATGAGCATTATTGTCTTCAGGAATTAATCCATATGCCCTGCCTAAATATTTAATCTTTAATTTTCCATTCTCAAAAACAAGTTCTTCTCGATGGTCAGTGAAATCTTCTTCTCCATCTTCATTAACAGCTATAAACCCAAGGATGGGTATGTTGGCCAACGATGGAATCATGCTTTCTAATACTTCTTTTGTAAATATTGATTTATTCCTGTTTTCACCAGTATGAGCAATCCATATTTTTACTCTTATGAACCTGTCGTCAACATTGTTATCAATTTGCTCAAATTCAATAGGCAGACTAAAATTTGAATTCATGAAAATTTGCTTATCCAACAAAACACCCCCTTTCAAATTGCAATACTTTATTTTTATTATTGTGAATCATTAATGCGAACTGTGGTGTCTGTTGGATTTTCTTCTTTTGGTCTTCCTGCTTCATTATTAAGCACTTTACCACTCAATGTATTCGATGTTTGCTTAGCAACCATGAAATCGTCAATATTGAGCACGTTTTGTTCAAAAGCAAACATATTTGCAATTTCTAAAGGTGTCATACCACAATAAGCCAAATATTCAAGTCTTGAACCACCAAACGACAATACTTCTTTAGCTGTTTTAATTGCATCTGTCTGATCAAAATACGATGTTCGCAGGAATTTTATTTTCCACAATATACCTTTCTTACTTACCTTTTTAATTTCATAATTGTAGTAATTCTCATATAATGGCAATAAATAATTATAAAGCCATTGCACATCTACTCTAATTGATTTGTCCAAAGCTACTGAACTAGAATTGTCATTTGCAAATAGTTGTGATGAAATACCTGCTCCAATATAAAGTTGATCAATTGATTTATCCAATAACGCAAAAATACCATCTTTACCTGTTCCATTTAAGGTAATACCTATGGTATCAAATGGGTTGGTTATGGCAACAGCGCCTTTTGGCAACGTTTTTTTGATCGCTTCATGATATTTCATTGCGATGGGAAGATCGATAACTGGTCTTCCTTTATCATCCGTTTTAATTTTTGAATGAATTATTTTTGTATTATCAAGCGTTGCATCATCTTCCATTTGATCTTTTGCATTTTCAATTTTAATAACATCAATTAAGGAATTTGCAAACGGTGGTAAAGCTACGCCACCATTCAATAAAACATCTGCATCAACGGTAAAAGCCACACCTTTGTCAGATACTTGATACCATTTACTTTCCTGAAATTTATCCGTTTGTCCATTTCGATACTGATTATAAGCGTTTTGTATTTCTTTAGGATAAATATTAAGAGTGGTTTCTGTTATTTTTGAAAGGTCAATTTGATATCTATAAACACCATCTTCTTGATAAGAAATTCTACATAAATTTGTTGGTATTTCTTGATATGCTATTCCACTGCTATCCTCTAATTTATATTGAAAGGTTACACCACTTGTAAAAATCTTTTCTGTAAAAATAGGCAGGAAGTATTTTGGGTTCAATTTATCAACAAAGATTGCCATATTCATAAATGCTTCTTGCAATTTATCTTTGTCGCTCTCAATATTTTCTTGGCTTTGAAAAACTGGATAAATTGTATGATCAAATGTAAGCAGACTACTCATGTATTTAATAAATCTTTTATATACACCATTGACCTGCTTCATTGAGCCTGAAAAGCTTCCAATTTGAATAGCACTAGACATCGGGTCTTGCAACATCTGTTTTAACCTTGCTTGGGTCAGGTTCCCGATGCTACTTCTATTCCCAATTCTTTGCCCAGTTAAGTTTGCTGAAGTAGAAGCGAATCGTTCATAATCAGAATAAAAATTTTCATTTCTTTGTTTATATCTATTCCTATTTCTGTTTCCTTTTTTCTTTGCCGACAATACTTCCCACCTCCTTTACCAAAAACAATAATTCAATATATCATCATTAGCGTTTGTTTTTAATAGGTCATTTTCTAATAGATTGGCTACATAGTTTGCATAACCGATAGATGAATATCGGTCTTTTGTTGCGTTGCCAACTTCTTTGATTTTTATATATCCATTTCTAACCTCATATACTAGGCTAACCAATTCATTAACTAATGCCGTTGTTTGTACATACGGTCTTAACATGCGTACTTGTTCTTCGGGTGATTTTTTCTTATAACCCCTTTTTTCAATCATTTCTTCCTTGGCTTCAATATCGTTAATCAACAGTCTAATTTTTCTCTTTTCAAACGCCGATCTCAATCCTGTTGCAATTTTATGGTTTATTTCAGCATTAGCTTTAATCGAATAAATAACTGGAATAGCGTTTGAATCTATTTTTCGCTCATCCATCATTTCATCGTTTATTACTGTCCATGCAGGATACTCCACGTCTCTATCTTTGTCATAGAGGATTTTGGTACAATGATCAAATACAGAAATACCGTTACCGTTTGTATCCATTGCCACAAAATCAGCTTCAAAATCATAGAACAATTGTTTCAATCTAATGGCTTGTAACTCAGAGTGAACACCTTGCATGCTTTCGATGTAAACTATATCCCTTCTATATCCATCTCCATTTGGCAATAATCTCACACAGGCGAATGTCGTTGTATCGTTTTTAATATTTTTATTAGAACCCATCAAAGCAATATCCATACCGATTAATCGCAATTCGCCCAGTTGTTTCGGTATGTTTGTCGCTTTCTTTCTCTTATCTTTGCTCTCAACATATTCTCTATCTGTTAATGGATAAAAAGCCTTTGGTAAGGTTCTACATTGTTGAATATCATCTAGTTTGAAATAGGCGTTTTCATTTTCACCCTCAAACAAGGCTTCATATTCCATATTCCAAGATATTTGATCAAAATCTTCTGCTTGTTTGATTTGTGCCACACGCTTTTTGGATAGCAAATTATGAAATACCGATAGATGATAAGAGAGCGCGGCAACAAAGTAATCTTTGCCTCTGATCATTGAACCTAAATATGATTTAAATGAGTCCCATATCCAGTGGCTTTTATACCAAGCAGAACTTATATATATCTCTTTGTTTTCTTCGGTTAAATGCCTGTATTCAGGTTTATTTAAATAAGGTGGCGTTCTATTGACGTTCAAAAACGGTTGTAATACCGTCTCAATAGTTTTCTTAGATAATAAACGAAACTCATCAACAATAAGTATATTGGCACGATAGCCCCTTGCATTATCATTTGATGTGACAGCCATTATTTTAGAGCCGTTCGTAAATAAAACAAAACATTCATTAATGCTTGATCTATAATCTTTTATCTCTCGTTGTAAATTCTTTGAGTTATTGATCAGAGACGCTATTTTTTCGGTTATTATGAGTCTTGCTTGCCCTCTTGTTCCTGAAGCAATTACTATATTTGAATTAGGATATAGGATGGCTCGAATAACACAATATATTGCTATCAAATATGATTTTCCTTGTCCCCTTGCGGCGATATACATAAAAAAGTTATATTTATTCATCGCCCATAGGAGGATTTTTTGAAATATAAACAATTTAACTCCAAGATAGTCTTCAGCAAATCGATGGGGCATCCTTCTATAATAGGCAGTCCATTTTTTAAATCCTTCTCTTAACTTATTTTTATTAGAGATACTCTTTTTTCGTCTGACTGCCATTAATCTTCACCCTCAAGCTTTTCGATATCCTCATCTTTGATCAGACCGAAAATACGTTGAATTTGGGTGAAGAAGAACCTATTAATATATTTTTTAATAAATTTTTCATCTTTAAAATCTTTATCAAGATCATCGATTGGTTCATCTTCTTCGATATGTTTTACCCATTCACCCCATGATGCCAATGAACCATCTTGGGAAGCCGATTTAACTTGAACTGGCTTAACATTCGCATCCTGCATTAATTGGGAAAGCGTTTTCATCATTTTTTCATATTTATTATGATCGCCTTCCTCTAATGCTTTATTTGCCATCCATTGTGTTCTTGCCATATTTTTATAAATTGTTTCTTGAATGGTAGTTTCAGCTTCATTTCCACCAAGCCTATCAAATTCTTCTTCAAGGAAGATATAATCATCGATATCTAAATTTCTTCCCCATCTTTTAATGACTTCTTTTGTTAATCGAAAATCCTCGGTATCAATGCTCGTTAATTCTTCTTTATTCGTTTTACCAGTAACAACTTCGCCATCTTTAAAGCGTAAATCTTTATTTTGCCTTAAAGACAAGTTTTTAAAATAAGTACCTATGGTTTCATTCGGAGACTCATTTGCCTGTCTCCATATATCCTTGATATAAGGAATATCCATTGTCCTTAAAAAATCCATTAGGGTATCCATGTTGTTAAGATCAACATATTCCCTAACGCATTTTTTACAAAACCCAAACTTATCATTAATCAATGGGTTACGATGAGAATAAAAGCTAGAAACAGCATACTCTTTACCGCATTTTAAACACGTTTTCGATTCCGATGCCTTTCTAGCCAATATTTTTCACCACCTTAAAAACGCAGAAAACAACACCCCTTACTTGGATAGTTCTTTATAAGTGATCGCGATATTTTTCTGCATTTCAATATATCTTTGAAGATCGGATATCTGTTTGATATCGATGTTTTCAAAAATGGTAATCTGATTTATTTTTTTCTGAATATATTCCCAATTTTTAGCCAAGTCTCGAATCAAAAGTCTTTTATCCAACATTTCCTTTCCCTCTCTTTATCTCTCTCTCTAAGTTGATAAAGAATAAAAACAATATATTAAAATATATTCAAATCATATATTTGGCATAGGTTGTAGGAATCGAACCCACACTTGGAGGGTTGGAACCTCCTGTGCTACCATTACACCAAACCCATAAATATAAAAATTTAAGGAGCATTTTTGCTCCTTAACATAGCGAATGATTATATTAGCGAATGATCAATAACGAATCCTTTGAATAACGAATCAAATAGCGTATATAAATTATTTGTTCATAAACTCAAGCAACTTTTCTTTAAATTTATCATTCAATTCTTTTTGAGAGCGCGTGTTTTCCAAAACAGCTTCAAGTTTGGCAATCTGCTCATTCACTTCTTTAATAACTTTTTCAAGCTTTTCATTTGCTAACTCAGCATCTTCAAGAGCAGAAGCGAAAGTATGTTGCGCTCTTTCAGCAATCTTCATGGCTTTGCTAATGTTTTTTTCATGTTTTTTAATGAAATCAACAGTGTTAGTAAACAGCCCGATAATAAATTTCAACATCTCATCGCACACTCTCTTTCATATGGATTTTGACCGTTTAACAATAAATGCTGAAAGCAGGACTCGAACCTGCAACCTCCTGATTACAAGTCAGTTGCGCTACCAATTGCGCCATTTCAGCATATGGCTGAGAAGGTGGGGATCGAACCCACGACCACCCGATTAACAGTCGGGCGCTCTACCGACTGAGCTACTTCTCAATTTGAAACAATTCAATATACCAAAATCAAAAATCAACAAATGGAAATTAAATATATATGGTGGGCGCGTCCGCCCACCACTTTCGCCCATGAGCGAATTTGAGGAGTGATATACCAAAGAGTACGGGAGAGGATATGTGGTCAGGGTCTCTCCCTGACCACTAACGGGCTGCTCATTACGGGCAACTCGTCAGGGATAAAAATATGTTGTAGATAAAAAAATACGTTGTAAATAAAAATTCAGTTCTTAGCAAAATGTAATGTTGTAAATAAAAAATATGTTGTAAGCAAAAAAATTAGTTCTTAATAAAACATAATGTTGTAAATAAAAAATATTATGTTGTTAAAGATAAGTTGAAATATATATAAAAATTAACTTGATACCAAACTCAATTAAAATTTACGAAGCGACTTCGACAAAGAAGCAGAAGCCTTCATGTGAGCAGGAACTTGAATCGTTTCGCCAGTTCTCGGATTGCGAGCCGTGCGCTCAGGTACATTTTTGACTTTGAAATTAACAAAACCATACAATTTGACAGGTTTACCAGCTTTCAAAGATTCAGAGATAACTTGTTTAAAGGCTTCAAGATACTTAACTGCTTCTTTTTTAGTACCACCAGTAATTTCAGCAATACGAGCCACAATTTCAGCCTTATTCATAAAATTAACTACTCCCTTTCTCTCTCGTTTTTATTTATTTTGTTTTAGGTATTCGGCGCTCGAAGATGGGATTTGAACCCATACACCACTGAACAATATCAGTGAGCCTGCCAATTAGCTTACTTCGAGCAAAATGTCCAAGTAAAATAACTTGGACATAAGGGGTTATAGGGGGAATGAAACTACAATCATTATGATGGACGTTTGCAATAATTTATTTTAGTGCTTACACTATATATAGCATTTACTATCAAAAATGTTCGTATCATTTCTTCTTGTTTTTAAATCTATTGTATAAAGCATAGTAATAAAGCTGTTTTACATAATGTTTTGCAACTTTTTTTGCTATCCTGTTTATCGTATCTGAAACTGTATTGCTCTTTATTTTTAACAAGCTTGGCAATTCTTTTCGTCTATGACCTTTTCTAAATAGATCGATGATGCTTTGTTCTCTTTCTGTGAAGTCAATTTCATCCAAAAGGCAATTGAAATCATAAATCATTATTCCCACATCTGTCATTAAGCTTTCTCTTTCTCCAATCATTTCAAGCAGTACCTTATTGACCTTTTCATCGCTAAAATCAATAGCAGTATTTAATAACTTATTCTTAACTCCATCCTCGTTTGTATTTTGAAACATAAATGGTCTTTTTATTTCAATTTTGATCGCCAACTGATTGTCTTTTAGGCTTCTAATAAACTGTTTGATATAGTAATTTATATTACCCTTAATCCTTTTAAGTCTTACAATGTCTCTTTCATTGCTTATTAATGGCAAAATCTCGTCAATCTTTTTGATTATTTTATCTTTAAACTCATTGGTTTTTGCATATTCTATGGTTTTTTGTAATTGATTTATCTCTTTAATGTCTTTAATATCTTGCTTATATATCTTTTGATCGATAGAAACCTTGTAATTTTTATCTTGTGGTGAGTAAAACATATCAATAACTTCAACATCGCTATCTTCTTCAAGCGATGTTTCAAATGTCGAAGTGTTTATGTTTTGAGACTCCTTATACTGCTTAAATTCCCTCTCCGACTTCCAAAACCTGTACTTTATTTTACGATTTGATTTAATATCCTTAGCGTTCAATAAGTATGTGCCAAGGCTTTCAAGAGTTTTACAAACAGCATCTTGATCTGACATATATCCATCTCTTGATGGAGACGCATCGTAATATTCATCAAAGTATGTAGAGAAAAAATCATGAACTAATCCATCTTCATTATTGATTAAAGAGTTAACATAATTAAGACGATCGCTATATTTATCTATTTCAACATCGAATTGTTGAAAATCGCTTAGTGTTTTATCTGCTATTGCACCATTGAAATACCTCACCTTAACTTTCTCCCTTTATTTGTCATGTTTTCCGTTTCTGAATAAATTATAACATCATGATTATTAAATTGCAATAATTTATTTTTATTTTTTTATAAAGCCTAAAACAATAGGCTTTATAATTCAAAAGTCAGCTTCGGTTCTTTATATATATTTTTTCTTTTTAACTCATCAACAACTGTTTTATACTCTTCTTTAGAAATATTTAATTTATGGTGAAATTCTTCTTTCATATTTTCATTTCGCTTAACACTTCTATTAGTGTTGTATATTGAAGACCTAAAAGCAAAAATATTTTCATACACTTCCTGCGTGGGCGTTTCTAGATATTTAATGAGTTTTTCCAGCATTTGAGCGCTAGGTAAATTTCGCCCAATGATGCAATTTGTATAAAAGTTATAATTTATGCCTAATATGTTGACCAATTCTTTTTTAGTTACATTTTCAGCAACACGTTTAATTTCAGCACGTTTTAAGATATCCATAGCAGTATTGCTCATATTAACCTCCACACAACCTTAATAGGATTTCACTTAGTTAGTATAACACCGTGTCACTTATTCAGCAAGCCATTATTACTCAATTCATTTAAAGCACTAATCAAATATTCTTTTTCACTCCATCGTGAATAATAATTACGGTTTTTGGAATATCCATCGTTTACTTTCGCACAATAAAGTATTTCATTAGCAATCAGTGATTGCAAGTATTTCATAACTGTTTTCCGATTCATGTCTGTTTCTGATGTTATCGTCCCCATTGTTGGATAAGCATATTTTGGGCTTGTCTCGCTATCGTAAATCCTTGAAACAATATTATAAAAAACAATAAATGCCCCTTCTCTTGTTACACCTTCCATTTTCAAAATCTTTTTCATTTCATCATGATAAACTTTAGTAAAATTATCGTCTGAATCCATTGATCTTGTCTTCGCAAAATAAATGCCACTGTTCTTTATATCATCAGCATGAATACGTTTGGTTCGTAATAAATCGTTGTATATATCAATCATGCCCTTTTCTTCCATTGCAATAAGCAGGTCTTTGACTGAATTTCTATTTTTTGAGTGTTTGCTTATGTTTAATACGTCTAGAATTAAATCAACGCTAAACATTGCCGTTCCTGAAATGTTGTTTTCTAACGACATTAAAACTGCATATATGAATTTTTCACGAGGACTATACGTTTTATGGTTGCTCATAAATTTATTATTTAGCTTTATGAATTGATCGCTCATATCAGCCCTCCATTACGGTATACATTGCATAGTTGCTGGTGTTGCGCCCTTCAAATTTTTGAAGGCGCGACACATCTCTCTCTTCTTCATATTAGTCTATCTTCTTAATATTCGTCTCTCTTATTACGGTACCAAAAAGTGTCAGCTAGGTGACACTTTGTGGTACTATACCTTGGTACAAAGTGTCATCTATCTGACACTTTGTACCACCCCCTATGGTAAAAAGTGTCGTCTAGATGACACTTTGTGGTACCATAGGTCATATTAAACCATTTATGCCATGGATGCAATATTTTTAGCAAAAAACCTTCTCATTTTGCTTTTATGTATAATAAAACTCCCGAAGAACGGGAGCTACACAATAAACGATCTTGAATTCTCATTGCAAGTTTATAAATAGTTTGATAGAATTAAAGGGAAAAAATTGGGTTCGGAAAAGGAGCAACGCCCTAACCTTTAGGTCGCCAAACTCTACAAGGTTAGGGCGCTGGGTGGGAAAAATAGGGTTCAGTGTTTTTAGTATTCAACTATCTTTATAATAACAGATACTAAAGACACTGTAAAGAACTTTATGCTATTTTTCTCCCCCTCCTTTTTCGACGGCGAAAAGGAGGATTTTTTATGTCTAAATCAAATGGCAAAGATAACATCTTTGATGTAACAACAGGTGAGCCACTTGAAAAGGGTGGTTATTTCGTCGCCTATAACCTTGTCGTTAGAAACGCGATGAAGGTATTTAATTTAACGACTGGTGAATATTGTTGTCTGATCATGCTTTTCTCGTATGCAGGAAGAGAAATAGATAAAGCATTTCCAAGCCAAGAACTGTTAGCCGAGGACTTAAATACTACTACAAGAACTGTCAGACGGTATCTCGATGGGTTATTGTCCAAAGGTGTTATTGAGATTTACAACAGACAAAACTCTAAAAACCTAAAGATTAACAATCTATATGATCTTTCTCCGTGTCTTAATAAGATTCGTGAACTATTCTGCAAGGAATTCGGAGATAATTACAATCCCAATGTAAAGGTTAAAAAGAAAAAACCCAATAATGATGGACAGGACAATATTGTCCTGTCCGAAAAATCAACGTTTGACGACGATGAGAATTTAAACGAAAAAATCACCCCTGAAAAAGCCCATAACGAAGGACAGGACAAAATTGTCCTATCCGAAATTATGGACAGGACAGATTTGTCCGCACAGACAGGACAAAATTGTCCTACTACAAATAACACTAAACAAATAGATGATAAAGATATAAATAAACCATATATAGAGCATATTGATGATGATAAACGGACTGTCCGTCCGTCAAAGTATGATGAAGAATCCATAGACCTGATTATTAGTCAATTACGGGAAGCGACAAAAGATGAACTTCCAGAACGGTCTTTTAAGGCTGTTGTGAAGAAAGTCGTTGATAAGTATAACCAAGGATTAGTAAATAGCTTTAGAGATTATTTGGTTTCATCATTAGTCAACAAAATCGAGGAATTAGAAGAACGGCGTCTTAAAGAGTCGGCTAAGAACGAACTTAAAGATTTTGCAAAGAAAAAAGCTAAAGATCGATATAAAGAGCTTATGAACTATAAGCCTAAAACTGAAGTAACGCTATATAAGTGGTGGGAGCAGGATTAAAGCCGCGGCTAAGGTGATACATAAATATGCCCCTGTAAGCTCCATATTGACCGACACAGACGTTTTTATTTCGACATAGACCAAACATACTAGTGTGCCACCAAAACGGATTACAGGGGATTTTAGACGGGTTTAAGGTGGGCGACCAATTATCGCCCATCGCCCCACCAATAAGGAGATTTTCGGACGTCTTCGTACCTTTTTGACATGGATAGTACAATTATATTCATTTTCAAACATTTTTATTCTTAATAGCTCGGATTAAGCGACAAAAATAAAGTATTGCAATAAATGATCGTTCATGATAACATCAAGTCATGAATTATATTTTGGAGGGCTTTTTCTTATGATTGAATTAACACCTGAACAAAAAATGGCTGTTAGCATGATCGAGGGTAATATCGCTTGTATTGCTAGTGCAGGCTCAGGGAAAACGGCGAGCTTTACCACAAGAATTGCAAATATGATTAAAAATCATGGTATATCACCATATAATATTTTAGCAATTACATTTACTAAAAAGGCTTCTGAAGAAATTAAGAAACGGTTATCGAAATTGATCGGAAAAGACAATGCCAACAGAGTTGCTATTGGTACATTTCATAGTATTGCCTATCGAATTCTTAAAATTTTAGACCGTGATTTCAATAGATATCATATCGTTCCCGATTGGTGGAAAATGTCTAAGCTAAATGATATATGCAAAGAAAGGTCAGAGAAAAATCATATTGGTCTAAATCTTGGTATAAGAGCAGGTGAATTATCGCAATTTATTTCATATCAAAAGGCGAATATGATTAAGCCAACTGATGATCTTATCATCGATAAAAGAGTTTCTTTCGTTGAACATGTTCCAGAACCACTTTTGCGAGAAGCTTATGATCTTTATGAAAGGCTTAAAAACGAAGCTAGAATGGTTGATTTTGACGATATTCTTTTTAAGATGTATGACAAATTGCTATATGATAAGGACTTCAGAAACAAATTGTCGAATCAATATAAATACATTATGGTTGATGAATTTCAGGATACATCAACAATTGTTTTAGAAATAATTAAGCTTATTAATGATAAAAACGTATTTGTTGTTGGAGATTTTCGGCAATCAATTTATAGTTTTATTAACGCGAATGTAGAAAACATCTTGAACTTTAAAGATGAATTCAAGGACGTAAAAGTCATTGAGCTTAATAAGAATTTCAGGTCAAACAAAAATATAGTTCAGTTATCAAATGACATTATTTCATTAAGCAGTATTGAAAAATACAAGGAATATAAACCATCAGAAAGCATTTTAGATGATGGTGATAAAGTTAAATTTACTTTGTATATAGATGAACGTAAACAATTTCAGGATATAGCTGATCAAATAGATTATTATTACCAAAATGGGCATCCCTTAAATGAAATAGCTATATTAGTAAGGACAAATTCAATGACAGCAATCATTGAAGATATATTGGCTGAACGCAATATACCATATGACATTTCAAGAACTCAATCTTTCTTTGACAGAAAAGAAATTCTTGACCTTTTAAGTTATGCTAGGCTTGTCGTTAATACTGATGATGACATTAGCTTTAGGAGAATAATTAATACTCCTAATCGATATTTAGGAAAACAATTTGTAGAGGAACTAGAGAGATTTTCGGGTGCGCATAACATGAGCTTGTTACAAGCACTTAGAATTTTCCCTCTAGGTGATGATTGGAAGTACAAACGTGGGATTGATTCATTTATTAAAGTTATTGAAGACCTTCATTTCCAAGCAAATTCAGATGTAAATGCAGGGAAATTCCTGAGAAATATTATTAAATCGATTAGATATATTGAGTACTTAAATGAAACAACAATGAATCCAACGACACTCAATGAAAGAATCAATGCAATCGATAAATTATGCTCGATTGGTAGTAAATTTCCTAACATAAAGGCGTTTTTGACTCATGTAAACATTATTAAAGACAAGCAGAATAAATCAAGAGGACAAGATGCTGTTCAAATTATGACCATTCATGCATCAAAAGGGTTAGAATTTGATACCGTATTTGTCCCGAATATTAATGATAACCTTCTCCCCCACCATATGAACAATGATATTGAGGAAGAACGCAGATTATTTTATGTTGCATGCTCAAGAGCAAGAAAAAATCTGTTTTTGAGTTTCTATTTTTACGACGAGGATTTTACAGTTATTAAAGAGAGCCAATTTGTTACTGAGTTGCTTGGAAAAGATCAGGTACAGAAAATGAAGAAAGACTTGTTTTATGGTGAAATAAAAAGCACTTTCGCATATTCTTCATTAAATTGATTAAAATAAAGTATTGCAATATTGTTTAAGACTATGATATATTCTAATTGGTTAATTAGATATATCATGGTCGTTTCTTTTTTTTATAGAGAGAATAACAAAGGAGCTAGATAAATATGCACTCTTATACCAACCGTAAAGGTGAAATAGTAACAGTTAGTGACGAACATTTACAGACTGCTGTACGAATAAAGATTGAATTGCAAAAGGCTAGTCCTAGTAGACGTTGTTCATGGGCATTGCATAAAAAGTTAATGGAAAAAGAGGGCTTTGATGATTCAGATACGAATGAAAGCTATCGTTGCTTAGTTAAAAATTATCAACGTTCCATTGGTGCGTTGCCTAGTGCTCAAAAATATGCTGAAATAGTTGCCGATGGAAAATTAGAAGCCATTAAAGAGCTTGTTGGGGAATTGGCTTGGGAAAAACGTGAGAACCAAAATATATTGCGAGAATTGAATAAAACTAAGCGTGAAGTAATTGACAATGGATTGCTTATAAGTAATGTTGTAGATTCTGTAAAGAATGTATTCGGCAATATTGATTTTGGTTCTATGTCAAATCATTCTTTTAATCCAATTAAAGCTGGTAAAGCTAGAATCATTCCCCTATTAACTGACTGGCATATTGGCGCATTGGTTAATATCAAAGAGAATAAATACAATTATGAAGTCGCCAAACGTCGAATGAATCAATTTTTGGATTATATTTATACGGAAGCTTTGAATAATAATGCATCAATGATTGATCTAGTTTATTTGGGTGATCTTATTGAGCATGCATATATGAGAGCAAGTCAACCGTATAATGCAGAGTTCCCAGTTTCCCAACAAATTGTCCGCGGCGCAGAACTGATTATAGAAATGATATGGAAATTACAGAAAGAATTTTTTGTTTCATATAGAGGAATTGCAGGCAACCATGATCGTTTTGAAGGCGATAAAAAGAAAACCATTGACGGAGACAATGCGATGGTTATTGCTAATGCAATTATACGCACATTTATTAATTCTATCGGCGATAACGCTGTATATTACGAATCAAATTCATATGATACTGCCCTTCTTAATGTATATGGGCGTAATTTTAAATTTGTTCACGGGGATAGAGAGAAAGCTAATGATCTAGGTAAAATTTATGATCATAGCGCGAAAGATGGAATCATTTATGATGCTATTATTATGGGACATTTTCATCATTATGAAGTAATAGAAGTCGCTAAAGGCAGATATGAAGCTAAGATTGGAAGTTTAAAAGGCACTGATGAATATACTGTTAGCCTTGGTCATTCATGTAGCCCTTCTCAAGGCATTATTATTGTGAAGGAAAATGGGGATTTTGAGATTAAACAAGTTATACTCGATTAAAATAAAGTATTGCAAACTGAAATTAAAAATATATTATTGACAACTGGAAAATTTTATTTTTAAAATAAAGATACAGGAAACTGATACACTGATACACCAATACAGAGGGTTGTGTGTGTGTAATGATTAAAGGATTAAAAGTAGAACAATTTTCTGATGAAATGGTTGAGTGCATCCATTACAAGGAAAAGGATTTTATTGGATGCGAAGATAGTTGTTGTGTATGTTCTGAAGTATATAAACATCCATATGGTTATGCGTGTAAAATCTGTACGTTTCGGAGATTTTGCATGTTTTTCCTCGTAAATGAATGGTTGATTGTTTGGATGTTCCTATATTTCGTCATTGGTGATGTATCAGCTCATCCATTAGCATTTTTTGCAATTCCTATTGCGATTGGATTTACAAATGCCTTTGCAAAATTAATGGTATTACATTTTAAATATTTATTTATGGTTATAGGCGTTACTGTTTTAGCGATAATTTTAGATTGGTATTGGTTCTTCTATTATCAAGCTCATGATGTTGATGGTGCTATGGGTGTACTTATCATTGCACTACTGGTCTATATGGCTTATAGATTTTACTTGTATCATCGATTTGGAATATATTTTGCTTACAGAGATTATTATTACAGAAATAAGCGCAAAGGAATTAAACCATAAAATAAGAGTGATGGTTCTCTGCCATCACTCTTTTATTTGCCAAAGAGTTTTGATAATATGCCCCTACCCTTCTGCTTCTCTTGTATATCTCTAAGATATGTCATTAAATTATCGTCCCTTCTTTGAATACTTTCCTCCATCCTCCTGATCATTTCTTGGGTTTCTTCAATTTTTTTATTTGTTTCCTCGATCTCATCTTTCATTTCTTGTTTGACCGTCTCTCTAATTTCAGATATGAGTTCTTCTCTTATATTCCTCGTGATAATGTCCATGAATTGCTTAACTCGTTCACTGCCGATAAGACGCTTAATATCATCATGACTTAATAATTCAGATGTTCTATTGGACGGTTGTATTTCAGGCACTTCTTCCCTACTTCTTAGTTCAAATTCACCTTTCTTTGCCCTATCAACTAACATATATGCTAAATCCTTTGTCGTCGTTTTACGTCCATATTCGCGTTTAAGATCACGAATGAAAGCAAATATTTTCAGGTCTGAGTCATTATATATTCTCTCATTTCTTTGGTTCCTAAACACGAAATGTACGCCATATTCCTCTAGATTATCCGTCCAATGTCTTAATGTTGGCGCTGGAACATCTAATCGTTTTGCGGCGTCTCCGAGGGTTATAAATTCGACTTCCATGATATTCACCACCCGAAACCCTATATTTTACCTACTAATTTAACCACACTTTGAGCTATATGTATATATCGCCCTCCATTATAGCTTATATGTTTCAGATCACCCTCCCCTATCATATATGTTGCTCTACATTAAAATTCATATTTGGAATTATAAATTAACATAAAAATAGATTCTCATATAATCTGCCTTACATGAAAAATTGAATATCGCTATATAATATAACGTTTTATTTGACTACCATATAAGTGGCTATACATGAAAGTTTATATATTGATATACAAAATAACGTATCAATAACTTAAAATATAGTTGGCGCATCATTATACCCGACAAAAAGGCTGGTTTTTAGCATGATTATAGGGATGAGATAGAGAATCTATTAGAAATTGAAGTTCAAATGATGGGTTATATAAGAAAAAACTGCTAAAATATTACCAAATACTACTTGACGCTACCAAGTAATACTAGTAAAATAGGTATCGTAATCAATCGATGATATCAGTAGCATTTAGTAATACTAAATAATACTAAATGCTACTGAGTAATAAAAGAGGGGGAATTGTTGTGAAAGATGTAATTACGATGGGCATTGACGTTGGTTACTCTCACACAAAAACGGTTACTTCCAACGGTAAAGACATTTTTAGGAGCACTGTGAAAGACGGCGCAATCGACATTAATACTGGTTCGACTGTCATTGAGTACAATGGTGAAGTGAAAACGATAGGGGAGAGGGGTAGAATTACCGTCGATGAAAATAAAATTGAGGACGAAAACTTTGAACCATTGCTTTTGACGGCAATTCTTCGGAATGTAGATGATAAACTGACGACGATCAACGTAAATCTTGTAACAGGTCTTCCGATTGCATGGTATCCAAAACAAAAAGAGAAGCTTCGTGAATATTTGAAAGATAGAAGGGTTAAAGTAGGTTACAAAGGTAAAGAACGTGAAGTACATATCAATGATTGCATCGTGTTTCCTCAATCGGCAGGACTGGCTTTGACCAATCCGAGCGATTTTGCTGACGGAAAAACGAACCTTGTCATTGACATTGGTGGTCTTACTGTTGATGTTTCTTATTATGAAGGGCGTCGAATTGTAAGCTTCAACAGCTATCAACTTGGAATGATTAAATTTTATGCGAAAGTTGCAAGTGCAATTAATACTGAGTTCAATGTTGAAGTCGATGAGCAAGATGTTGAACGGTTTATCGAAGAAGGTTTCGTAACCATCAATGAAGAACAAGTTGACTTTGATTTTGACAAGCATTTTAAACAACATATGGATGAAATTCTTACGCGCGTTAAAAGAGACTTCCCGTACAATATTGTGCATAAGAAAACCTTTATTGGTGGAGGAGCTTTGAGATTCAAAGATTATCTGCCACCAAACAAGGGTATTAAATGCGATGAACTCTATTTAAATGCAGAAGCCTTCTACAATGTAGGGGTGCAAAAGTTTGAGTAAAGAAAAGTTCATCAAGAAATCCATATCCTTGAGAAAAGATGTTTACGAATTGGCCGAACAAATGGCTGACAAATATTTTGGTGGTAATTTCAGCGCATACATTACATACCTTGTATGCGCTGATCATTACGGATTATCGAGAGTCAAAGATGATGAAGAATCTAAGGCTAAAAAAGAAGAGGTCAAGGAAAGCGTCAATAAATATGTAAAAAATGAAGAAAATGAACGTTATATTGACCAATTCCTGAATATGGGAGTTAATTAGATGTCAAAAACCATTGTCGTCACTTATGAATTTAAAATTATGATCGAAGGTGACGAGATCGTTGAAAAGGTGAGATATGATTTTAATTCAACCATGTATGACGATCAGGAAACAACCGATGCTATGGTGATTGGCTTATTCATGCAGGACATGAAGAAAAAATACGGGGATAATGCGATTCTAAAGGATGTTGTAATCGATAGAGAGATTAAAGAAGTTCATTAGTGATTAATAACTTATCATTGTGGGTTGGCTTCAATGTCCAACCCACTACAATACATAAACAACTGAGTTAATTATGGCATTAATGGGTGGGAAAATGGTTAGAAAGGCTCGAAATGATTTATATAAAGATGCGATTAACCCAACAAACAAATATAAGGGCATTATGTTGGATATTGATGGAATTCGTCTTTCTTCGTCTTCTCAAAAGGAAATTGAAGAAAGGATATTAGATGAAGTTAAATTTCAGTTGGACGATCTAAAGTATGGGTATTGGGCTAGAGATGATTTAGAGCTACAAGGATACACGGAGAGTCAAGTTGAACGAATTATTAGGACGGCAATTAAACATCTCGAAAAATTCTTATATAAATATAAACCTGATTGGCGAGAAAAGGAAAGGGTATAGTCGATTAAAAATAAAGTGTCATGACGGGATGGACGCAAACATGATTGTGTTTTGCGTCTTTTTATATTACACAATGAGCCTGAGTCATAGAGAAGTCATATTTTAATCAAATAAATGACGGAAATTAGAAACGATAGAAGTGAGAGAAACAATATATTTTTATTTACGATTAATAAAAAACGAAAAATGGCTAGATATAAACCAAAATGCGATTTTTAATTCGCAACGAGAAATGGTATAAAATACAAGGTATTTTTGATGCTAAATAGGCTCAAAAAGTGGTAAAATAGTAGTGGTGGGTGGATGGGAATGGCTTAAAAATACACGCGTTGTTCGATGAGGTTTTCGATAAAAGAAAAGGGTTGAGAATTGGGGGTTCCAACCCTGATTTTTTTATTTTCAGGGGCATTTTTGAACGTTGGAAGTGGGGAATTGGATATGAAATACTGATTTTGTTTCGATTGAGATATGAGAGAGACGAGAGGGGAGGAGAGAGGGATAGGGGAGGGGAGTAAGTGGGGTGGTAAAATTGGGGTGTGTAGGTGAAGGTACATGACCCAAAACTCTAGGAAAAAATTGCAAAAAATGTGGAAAATAGCCCCCTATGGGTGTCATTCTAATATTCATTAGTGTGACACCTACACCTATACACCCATGTAAGCGCTAACAGTAAGCCACCCATGACACATACGCGGCACACATGATGGGCAAACGCACACGATGACATACAGACGTCAAAGCGCACACAACAAAGCAGGCTTACAAGCGCTTTAAACTGTTTATTGGGAGGTGATTCGTGCGCGTGTAATCGATGAATCGTATAACCGATAACGCGCGCGTGCGTTTACGGGATTCACCACCACACCACCACTACACCACAACCCAACCTATACCACACCACACATTAAAAACATACACAAACGCCACATAATCCCTTACAAACCCACACCTTACGTCAATTCCACACCACATAAACCACACTAACCCAAAGCACATACATGCCACACATGCCAACGACCACACACGCCAACGCTCATAAGCTCATAACGCACTAACTCAATTTACAAACGCTTTTGACTCAATCATTGCACACACAAACCACACACTAACCATATAGGTATAGGCATAGACCACCAAGGCAGACACCCAACGCCGACAGCTTGGCTGTGAGTCGTAAGCGCTTAGCTCGCTTCACTCACTCGCTTCTCATCGTCATAACAACACACAACAACAAACACACGATAGACGAATACACATGCACTATATACCATACCTATATAGGTATATACATATATAGGCATAGTATATATAGGCAATAGGGAACATGCTAATAACGACAATATATGTGTCATTGATGGCAATAGATGGGGCATATTTATTAATAGATTCCTTGCCAGTAATTAAATTGATACATATAAAACGCTATCGGATCTCCACATGCCACCCATACGCTTTACGCCGCGCACTATCACCCATTGACACGCTATCAAGTCAAGACTAAGTTCTTAGCGACTTAATCAAGCTTTAACATGATAACGATGATAACACCTTGCAATGATTGGTTTTACATAACTAGTAACTAAGCTTAATACATGCATGTAATACATTATATGACTTATATATCATTAGCCTACTATATAACCATATCTGTATATAACTACTATATGCTCATATCATAGACACTCAAC
>Ga0207867_1000107_pt1 | contig 99130 bp, 80 predicted proteins | sample HigsolmetaAR206D_FD_184838 | JGI IMG/M metagenome (GOLD analysis project Ga0207867, IMG submission 184838) | Ionic liquid and high solid enriched microbial communities from the Joint BioEnergy Institute, USA - AR20-6-D (SPAdes) (version 2) ...
GCGGGAATACGCCAGACAAACAGGCCGAACTTGAGGCCTCCTGCACGTCACTGCTTATGCAGGACATGTAAAGAGGCAATAAATCACGTATCCGCAGCCCGACGGACTGCAAGACCGTAAGCATCGCCGCCCACATGTCCCTTCCAAAAAAACAACAATGAGAAAGAGCAACCCGCCGCAGCCCCGCTTCCGCTCCAGCCCGGAAATCCGCCACCTCGAGGGGCCGATCCCGTCCGTCCCGGCAGGGCGTCACCGCGTCGGGAGGCGGCTTATAGGACCCCTCCAACCAAAGAGTCAACAGGGTCCCTCGGGTTTTTTCAAATTTTTGGTCAGGAAGGGACAAAATCCCGATATATCAATAATTTGAATGAAATTGGGCCGTGCCCGGCACCACCTTCTCCCGCCTCCTGCGGGCGCCCCCGGCGCGGCACCCACGGCTCCCGGCGAGACTCGCCCCTCCCCCGGCGACGGCACGAGTCCGGGGCAGAGGCCCCGCGGTTGACCAGGCCACTCAAGCCGTCCAGTTTGCGACCAATCCGGGTGACCTGACCAGGGTCACGACAGCTTCAGGGATCGATACAATGAAAGAGTCTCTTCGGATCACGCGTCTTGGGCCGGTTGGCCTTCTGCTCCTCGCCGGCGCCTGCGCGATGCCGGCCAGCGAAACGCCCGCACCGGCCACAGAACCGGCTTCGGCCCCTGCGCCGCAAACGACGGAGGCCCCGGCAGGGCGCTGCGACGCCGCTGCGGCCGAGCGCTTCGTGGGCCAGCCCTATACGGACGCGCTTGGCGAGGACGCCCGGCAGGCCAGCGGCGCGAACTCCCTCCGCCGGATCGAGCCCGGCCAGGCCGTGACGCTCGACTTCCGCGAGGACCGGCTGAACATCGAACTGGACGCCAACGGCACGGTAACGCGCGTCCGCTGCGGCTGAGCACGGCCGCCGGCACCCTTGCCGCAAGAACCTCAAGCCATCCGACACCCGCTGACAACAGGCGGCGCTGACACCGGCGCCGCCTGACCGGGCCCTGCCGCGCGCCATCTGGAATTTGTAATAGGTTACAGTTTTTGGCCGCCCCCCGATACTGCCCGCAAAGCACAAGGTCCGGCAAACGGGCCTGAAACAGGGGAGGAGCGGGCCGATGCACCGCGAGAAAGGACGAACGGTCGTCTGCGCCAGGCCAGACAGGGACACCGAACCACGCGCCGCACGCCCCCTCGCGCCGGCCTGACGTCACCGCCGCCGCGCCCGAACCCCCTTCCTGCCGTTGCGGAGATTCCCATGAAGCTGCTGACACCCATTTCCCTTGGTCCCGTCACGCTCAAGAATCGCGTGGTCTCCACCGCCCACGCGGCGTTCACCGACTTCTACCGGCCGGACTCCTCGGGCGAGCGCTACATGGCCTATCAGGAGCGGCGCGCGCGCGGCGGCACCGGGCTGATCATCACCACCGCCATGCACGTTCACCGGGCCAGCCAGATGGTCAACCACTGGGTGTTCAGCGCCGAGCACATGGCCCCCAAGTTCCGCCAGATCAGCGAGCGCGTGCATCGCTACGGCACCAAGATCTTCGTGCAGCTGTTCCACTTCGGCGTGCAGGGCAAATCGGACAGCCATGACGATCTCACGCCGCTGTGGGGCTTCTCGCCCCTCACCAGCGTCGATGGTGAAGCCTGCCATGTGATGACGGATGCGGAGATCGAGGAGGTGATCGAGGCCTTCGTCGCGGCGGCGCGGTGCGCGGTGGAGAACGGCATCGACGGCATCGAGCTGCACGCCACCCACGGCTACCTGATCCAGCAGTCCTTCATGCCCTTCGCCAACCGCCGCACGGACAAGTGGGGCCAGCGCCTCTACTTCGCCACGGAGCTGAGCCGCCGGGTGCGCACGGCCATCGGCCGGGACAAGGCGCTGGGCTTCCGCATCACGCTCGACGACTACCGGGGCCGGGCGAACGGCGGCCTGGACACGGCAGACCTGATCGAGATCGCGGCCGACCTGTGCGAGACGGGCCTGTTCGATTACGTGAACACGTCCGAGGGCAACGGCAACATGGACTATTCCCGGGTCATCGGGTCCTTCCGCCACCCCTTCGGCAAGACGCTGCCCAACACCAGGGCGCTGCGCGAGCGTATCCAGGCGCGCATTCCGATCATCGGCGTCAACAAGATCCCGACGGTCGATCTGGCCGAGCGCGCCCTGGAGGAGGGCTGCTGCGATCTGGTCGGCATGACCCGCGCCCAGATCGCCGACCCGGATCTGGTCCAGAAGATCGCGGCCGGGCAGCTGGCGCGGATCAGGCCCTGCACCGGCTCCAACCAGGGCTGCATCGACCGGGTCGGCCTCTATCCGATCACCTGCTTCCACAACCCGGAGGTGGGCGAGGAAAACCGCCTGGCCGAACTGGCGAAGCGGCCGGTCGAGCCCAAGCGCGTGCTGGTGATCGGCGGCGGCCCGGCGGGCATGAAGGCGGCGGAAATCGCCGCGCGCCGGGGCCATACCGTCACGCTGGCGGAATCCGGCACGCGCCTTGGCGGCCGGCTCACCCTGGTGGAAAACCTCGGCCCGTCCTCCAACCTGCTGGCGGCCACCTCCTGGCTGGAGCAGGAGCTGGCGTTGCTGTCGGTGGACATCCGGCTCCAGACCACCGTGGACGAGGCCTTCCTCCGCGCCCACGCTCCCGACGCCATCGTGCTGGCGACGGGCGCCACCCCCTCCCCCGACCTCGCCATCCCGAACGACGGCAGCATCCCCGTCCTCGACATCGACGCCGCCGTCGAGGCCCGGTTCGAGGGCCAGACCTTCGACATGACCGGCACCCGCGCGCTGCTGGTGGACCTGCGCGCCACCTACGAGACCGCCCTGTGCGTGGAAGCCCTCGTCAACCGGGGCGCCAAGGTGACGGTGGCGACGCCCTACCTCACCTGGGGCGCCAATCTGGGCTTCACCCACCTGGCTGATTACCTCGGCCTTCTCCCCAAGTGGGGCGTGCGCACCATGCCGCAGACCCGCTGCACCCGCATCGAGAACGGCGAAGCGGTGCTGGAGGACGGCCGCACCGCCGAGACCGTGCGCGCGCCGTTCGACTTCATCGTGGCGGGCATCGTCGGCGTCCCGCGCGATGAACTGGCCGACCTGTGCCGGTCCATCGCACCGACCACCCTCGTCGGCGACGTGGTCGCGCCCCGCTCGGCCCTGGAGGCGTTCCGCGAGGGCGACCGGATCGGCCGGCTGCTCTAGCCGCCCCTCCCATCGGGTTGCCCCTCCCCTCCTTGACCCGCGCCCGGCCAACCGGGCGCGAAGCGTGACACTTTGCCGTCTCCTCCCGAGGGGCACACAAGGCTCGCGGGGCGGTTCAGGAGTGCTTATCCCCACCCCTGGTGACACTCCACGCCGCCCTTCGGCAAAGTGTCATAAATGACATTCAAAGACGGCGGTGTGTCCGCGACGCCTCAGGGTTGCCCCTTGCGCAACTATCGTTCGCAAAATGCCGCGCGAAGGCTTATATGATTGGAGAGAAGGCCTTCTTCCCGAGGGGCCGACCCGTTCGTGCCACTCGTCTGTTTGTCGAGGTAGTGACCCGAGGAGCACCGCGCTGATGATTTCGCAGAAAGCCAAATACGCTCTGCGCGCCTTGCTGGAGTTGGCGCGGGCCGATGCGGGCGAGGCGCTGCTGATCACCGACATTGCGGATCGCCAGCGCATCCCGAAGAAGTTTCTGGAGCAGATCCTGCTCGACCTGAAGAACCGGGGCCTGGTGCACAGCCGGCGCGGCCGGGGCGGCGGCTATGGCCTGCTCAAGAACCCGCGCGAGATCACCCTCGGCCAGATCCTGCGCATCGTGGACGGGCCGCAGGCGCCGCTGCCGTGCCTCAGCCGAATGGCCTACCGCCGCTGCGACGATTGCCACGACGAGACCGCCTGCGGCATCCGCCAGGTCTTCGCCCGCGCCTATGAAGCGTCCGCCCGAATTCTGGACACCACAACGCTTTACGATACGCTGATGGCCGAAAGTGAAGCCGACAATCAGGTGCGGGCCCTGATCGCATAAGAAATACGATTAATCCGGGAGGGAGCCGTTTCTTTTCTCCTGCGTTCTGTTTGTAAAGCTTCCCTTGGTCGAAGCAGGTTTTTTCTTTCTCGACATAGTCTATGAAATCGGTCGAGATATAGCCCACCACCAATGAACGGAGTTGGCAATGGCTATAACTCGCGACACGACCCGCCGATCCGCGCTCCTGTTCGCGGCAGCGGCAGCCATTTCAATCCTGGCCGCGGGGACGGCGAACGCCGCCACCACCCTGCTGAACGTCTCGTACGATCCGACGCGCGAGCTGTATCGCGACTACAACGCCGCCTTCACCAGGTACTGGAAGCAGAAGACCGGCGAGACCATCACCGTTCGCCAGTCCCATGGCGGCTCGGGCAAGCAGGCCCGGGCTGTGATCGACGGCCTCCCCGCCGACGTGGTGACGCTGGCGCTGGAAGCCGACATTGACGTCATCGCCGAGAAAACCGGCAAGATTCCCGCCAACTGGCGCAAGAGCCTGCCCAACAACAGCGCGCCCTACGTGTCGACCATCGTGTTCCTGGTCAAGAAGGGCAACCCGAAGAAGATCAGGGACTGGAGCGACCTTGTCCGCTCCGACGTGAAGGTCATCACCCCCAACCCCAAGACCTCGGGCGGCGCGCGCTGGAACTTCCTGGCGGCCTGGGGCTGGGCGCTGAAGCATTACAAGGGCGATGAGGCCAAGGCCCGCCAGTACATCACCGCCCTGTTCAAGAACGTGCCGGTGCTGGACACGGGCGCGCGCGGCTCCACCACCACCTTCGTGCAGCGCGGCATCGGGGACGTGTTGCTGGCGTGGGAGAACGAGGCCTTCCTCGCGCTCAACGAACTGGGGCCGGACAAATTCGAGATCGTCGCCCCCTCCATTTCCATCAAGGCCGAACCGCCGGTTGCCCTCGTGGTGGGCAACGCCAAACAGAAGGGCACCCTGAAGGTGGCCCAGGCCTACCTCGAATATCTCTATTCCGCCGAGGGGCAGCGCATCGCCGCCCGCAACTTTTACCGCCCGTTCAAGCCCGAGCTGGCCGACCCCAAGGACATGAAGCGGTTCGCCAAAATCGAACTGCTGTCCATCGAGGATTTCGGCGGATGGGCCAAGGTGCAGCCGAAGTTCTTCGCCGATGGCGGCCTGTTCGACCAGATCTACCGCCCGGCCCGGTAACCCGGCACCAGATCCATAAAAATTCACGCAATTGGGGAATGCGCTCATGACACCAACTCGCAGAGGAGGCAGGGGGCGGATTGCGCTCGCGAGCAGCGTGCTTGCCATCGCCGCTGCCCATGCCGCCGCCGCTCAGGAGGCCCGCCCCGACCCGCGCATCGAGGCGCTGGAGCGCCAGATCGAGGCGCTGCGGGCGGAAGTGAACCAGCTCAAGGCCGAGCGCGCCGCCGGGACGGCGGCAGCGCCCGCGCCCGCCCAGACCCCGGCCGTCACGGCTGCGGCGGCTCCGGCCCCGGTGGCGACCGCGCAGGCGGAGGCGCCAAAGCCGAAGGACTCGGTCAAGTTCTCGCCCTCGCCGCAGTGGACGAGCGCGGACGGCGCCTTTTCCTTCAAGGTGCGCGGCCGCATGGAGCTGGACACGGCCTTCTTCGACCTGCGGCGGGGCAACCGCGACTTCAGCAACGGCGTCGAGCTGCGCCGCGCCCGCCTCGGCATCGACGGCAAGCTGTTCACGGACTGGGCCTATCGCCTGGAGGCCGACCTGGCCAACGCCGGCCGCGACGACAGCAGCGGCGCGGAGGTGGACATCAAGGACGCCTTCATCCAGTACAACGGCTTCAAGGATCTCTCGATCACCATCGGCCAGCACAAGACGCCCAACGGCCTCGACCAGCTGACCTCCTCCAGCTTCCTGACGTTCCTGGAGCGCGCCTCCTTCTCCGAGGCGTTCCTCGACCGCAAGAACGGCGGCGGCGACTTCAAGCTGGGCATTTCCGCCAAATACAGCCAGAAGGACTGGAACCTGACGCTCGGCGTGTTCGGCGAGAACACCACCATCACAGGCGCGTCCGGCGCCGATGAGGGCTACGGCTTCCATGGCCGCCTGGTGGTGACGCCAGTCAACACCGACGACAACCTTGTCCACCTCGGCTTCTCCGGCTTCTGGCGGGATACGGGCGGCCGCAAGACCGTGCGCTTCGGCGACCGGCCCGAGGTGCGCGTGGATGGCGCGCGCCTGGTCGACACCTCCGCCTTCTCGGCCGACAGCTATACGTTCGTGGGCGCGGAGTTCATCGGCGCGTCGGGTTCGTTCTTCGTGCAGGCGGAGTATGGCCGCACCGACGTGAACCGCCCGAACGGCTTCTCCGACGTCAACTTCGATGGCGGCTATGTGCAGGCGGGCTGGTTCCTGACCGGCGAGCGCCTGCCCTACAAGGATGGCGTTCTCACCCGCCTGGTGCCGAACCGCAGCCTCTCGCCCAAGGACGGCGGCTGGGGCGCCTTCCAGCTTGCGGCCCGCTACAGCGCGCTCGGCCTCAACGACGGCACCGTGCAGGGCGGCCGGCAGGAGAATTTCACCGTCGGCCTCAACTGGTACGCAAATCCCTACATACGCGTTCTGCTGAATTGGGTACGCTTCGACACGACCCGTCGCGGCGTCGAGACAGACGGTGATGCCTTCGCTACCCGCCTGTCGATCGCGTGGTAAACTGGGGCTGGCAACCTGCGAGGAGATGCATGAGCGCAACCACCGCAACAGCTGGATATGACGGGCCGGACCCCATCCGGTCCGCCGCCCGGGGCCGGGGGTGGAAGGAGCCGAGCATTCTGCCCGGCTTCCGCCTCACCCTTGCCTACACCCTGCTCTGGCTCGGCCTGATCGTCCTCATCCCGCTTGGCGGGCTGTTCGTCAGCAGCGCCGCGCTCGGGTGGGAGGGGTTCTGGCATGTGGTGGCGGAGGAGCGCGCCCTGGGTGCGCTCCGGCTCAGCTTCGTGACGGCGCTGGTGGCAGCCGCCATCAATGCGGTCACCGGGCTGCTGCTCGCCTGGGTGCTGACCCGCTATTCCTTCCCCGGCCGCCGGCTGGTGGACGCCCTGATCGACCTGCCGTTCGCGCTGCCGACGGCGGTGGCGGGCATTGCGCTCGCCACCCTCTACGCTCCCAACGGCTGGGTCGGCAGCCTGCTCGACCCGCTCGGCATCAAGGTGGCCTACACGCCGCTGGGCATCATCGTGGCCCTCACCTTCATCGGCCTGCCGTTCGTGGTCCGCACCGTCCAGCCCGTGCTGGAGGAGCTGGACCGGGAGCTGGAGGAGGCCGCCGCCACACTGGGCGCCACCCGCTGGCAGACCATCACCCGCGTGATCCTGCCGACCGTGCTGCCCGCCTTGCTGACCGGCTTTGCCCTGGCGCTGGCCCGGGCGGTGGGCGAGTACGGCTCGGTCATCTTCATCGCCGGCAACATCCCCTACGTCTCCGAGATCGCGCCGCTGCTCATCGTCATCCGGCTCGAGGAATTCGACTATGAGGGCGCAACGGCCGTCGCCGTTGCCATGCTGCTCATCTCCTTCGTCCTTCTGTTCTTCATCAATGCCGTTCAGGCGTGGAACCGCCGGAGGATCGGCAATGGCTGAGGCGACCACCGTCACGCTGTCCTCGCCCCGCGCCACGCAGGAGCGCCGCGTCACCCGCGTGCTCCTGATAACCGGGGCGCTCACCTTCCTGGCGCTGCTGCTGTTCCTGCCGCTGGCTATGGTGTTCGCCGAGGCCTTCCGCAACGGCTGGGAGGGCTTCACCGCCGCCATCACCGAGCCCGACGCGCTCGCTGCCGTGCGCCTGACCCTCGTGGTTGCCGCCATCGCCGTGCCGCTCAACACCCTGTTCGGGCTGGCGGCCGCCTGGACGGTCGCCAAGTTCGACTTCCGGGGCAAGAGCGTGCTGGTCACGCTCATCGACCTGCCGTTCTCCGTCTCCCCGGTGATCTCGGGCCTCATCTACGTGCTGCTGTTCGGCAGCCACAGCCTGCTCGGCCAGTGGCTGGCCGAGAACAACATCGAGATCATCTTCGCCGTGCCGGGCATCGTGCTGGCCACCGTCTTCGTGACCGTGCCGTTCGTCGCCCGCGAGCTGATCCCGCTGATGCAGGAGCAGGGGGCGGAGGAGGAGGAAGCCGCCCTGTCGCTGGGCGCCAGCGGCTGGCAGACCTTCTGGCGCGTCACTCTCCCCAACATCCGCTGGGGCCTGCTCTATGGCGTGCTGCTGTGCAACGCCCGCGCCATGGGCGAATTCGGCGCGGTCTCGGTGGTTTCGGGCCATATTCGCGGCATGACGAATACCACCCCGCTGCACGTTGAAATCCTCTATAATGAATACAACTTTGTGGCTGCGTTCGCCGTTGCGTGCCTGCTGGCCCTGCTGGCCTTCCTGACGCTCGGCCTCAAGAGCCTGCTGGAGTGGCGTCACGGCGCCGAACTGGCCGCCAGCCGCCGCCTGTAGGAGGACAGTGATGGACGTATCGATCCGCAACCTCACCAAGGAATTCCGCGGCGTGCAGGTGCTGCGCGGGCTCGACCTGGACATCCGGGAAGGCGAGCTGATCGCCCTGCTCGGCCCGTCCGGCTCGGGCAAGACCACCCTCCTGCGGCTGATCGCCGGGCTCGACACGCCCACCGGCGGCTCCATCTACTTCGGCCAGGAGGACGCCTCCCGCAAGACGGTGCAGGAGCGGCACATCGGCTTCGTGTTCCAGCACTACGCCCTGTTCCGCCACATGACCGTGTTCGACAACATCGCCTTCGGCCTCAAGGTGCGCCCGCGCCGGGAGCGGCCGAACCGCGAGGCCATCGCCGCCAAGGTGCGCGAGCTGCTGGCGCTGGTGCAGCTGGAGGGGTTGGAGAAGCGCTATCCGCCCCAGCTTTCGGGCGGTCAGCGGCAGCGCGTGGCGCTGGCGCGGGCCCTGGCCATCGACCCCACCCTCCTGCTGCTGGACGAGCCCTTCGGCGCGCTCGACGCGCAGGTGCGCAAGGATCTGCGCCGCTGGCTGCGCGATCTGCACGACAAGACCCGCCACACCACGGTGTTCGTCACCCACGATCAGGAGGAGGCGCTGGAGCTGGCCGACCGGGTGGTCATCATCCATGACGGCCAGATCGCCCAGGTGGGCACGCCGGACGAGGTCTACAACGAGCCCGCAACGCCGTTCGTCTACGGCTTCCTCGGCGCGGTCAACGTGCTGCCCGCCCAGGTGAAGGGCGGCCTTGTGTTGCTGAACGGCTTCGAGACCGGCCTTGCCCCGGCGCGCCCCCTCACCTTCGAGGGCCCGGCGTTCCTCTATGTGCGCTCGCACGATCTGGAGCTGAGCGACGACCGGGCGCGCGCCATTCCGGGCGTGGTGCGGACCTGCCGCCGGCTGGCGGGCCTTCTCCGGCTGGAGGTGGACATCCCCGGCAGTCCCGACCCGCTGGGCGTGGAGCTGCCCGAGGCGGTGGTGGATGGCCGCGCGCGGCTCGCCCCCGGCGCCCGGGTGCTGCTGCGCCCCCGCCGCTTCGGGGTGTTCCCCCGCGAGGCCGCGCCGGGCGAGGACGGCGGATGGATGCCAAACCAGCCCCGGCTGGTCGCAGTGTCCTGAAAACGCCAGGTTTTGCTGAAAGCGGCTCGCCAATCGGGAAAAGCTGGCGCACCTTGCGGGCATGATTCCAAGCCAAGGTCTCCTGCTGCTGATCCTTGCCGGCACGCTCATCGCGATGAGCCTGGACCGCTGGCGCTATGACCTCATCGCGATCGTCAGCCTGATGCTGTGCGTCCTGACCGGCCTCGTGCCGGCGCAGGACGCCTTCTCCGGCTTCGGCAACCCGGCGGTGATCACCGTGGCGGCCGTGCTGGTCATCAGCGCGGCGATCTCCAGCTCCGGCACGGTGGCGCGGCTGGGGGTGCGCATGACGCGGCTGACCTCCAGCCCGTTCCACCACATGGCGATCCTGTGCACGCTCGGGCTGGCGCTCTCGGCGTTCATGAACAACGTGGCGGCGCTGGCGCTGATCCTGCCGCTGGCGCTGGCGGCGGCGCGGCGGTTCCGCTACCCGCCACGGCTCCTGCTCATGCCGCTCTCCTTCGCCACCCTGCTGGGCGGCACCATCACCCTCATCGGCACGCCGCCCAACCTGCTCATCTCCAACTTCCGCTATCAGGAGATCGGCCTGCGCTATGCGCTGTTCGACTTCGCGCCGGTGGGGCTTGCCGTGGCCGGCGTGGGGCTCGTCTACCTCCTTGTGGTCGGCTGGTTCAGCGCCCGCCGGGCGAGCGAAGCCGAGGAGGAGGCCTCGCCCGACGTGTTTGACGTCATGGACTACATGACCGAGGTGGAGGTGACGCCCGACTCCCCCCTCGCCGGGCAGACGGTGGAGGCCGCCGCGCGCACCTGTGGCATCGAGATCCACGGCGTGGTGCGGGAGGAGAAGCGCCTGTTCGGGCGGCAGGCGCAGCAACAACTCCGAAGCGGGGACATCCTGCTCATCGAGGCCGAGACCCGGCGGCTGGAGGCGATCCTGCAATCGGGCGCGGCGACGCTGGCCGGCACGCCCCCGGTGCAGGGCACGGCGATGATGGAGGCGGTGGTCACCCCCGGCTCGCTGGTCCCCGGCAGCACGCCCGGCTCGCTCGCGCTGCCCGAGCGCTTCGGCATCCGCCTGCTCGCCGCCGCCCGCCAGGGCCGCCGCTTCGAGGGCCGGTTCCACGAGGAAAGCCTGGGCGTTGGCGACGTGCTGCTGTTGCAGGGCGAGCCGCAGGCCATGCACGAGGCGGTCAAGCACCTCGGCTGCCTGCCGCTGGCGCCGCGCCGCCTCCAGCTCTCCGCCACCCGGCGGGCGCTGCCGTTCCTGCTGTTCGCCGGGGCGGTGGTGCTCGCCTCGACCGAGATCGTGCCCGCCGCCGTCGCCTTCGTGCTGTGCGTCATCGGCCTGGCGCTGACCCGCGTCATCCGCGCGAGCGAGGCGCTGGCGCAGATCGACTGGACGGTGATCGTCCTTCTGGGTTCGATGATCCCCATCGGTACGGCGCTCCAGACCTCGGGCACGGCCGACACCATCGCCCACTGGATGCTGGGGCTGGCGGGCGACGCCGGGCCCTACACGCTGCTGGCGGGCGTGCTCATCACCACCATGGCCATCACGCCGGTGCTCAACAATCCGGCAACCGTCATCCTCATGGCCCCCATCGCGCTCAGCGTGGCGGAGGGCGCGAGCCTGCGGCCCGACGCCTTCCTCATGGCCGTGGCGGTGGGCGCCTCCGCCGACTTCCTCACCCCGTTCGGCCACCAGAACAACACCATCATCATGGGGCCGGGCCGCTACCGCTTCTCCGACTTCGGCAAGCTCGGCCTGCCGCTGGCCGTGCTCACCGCCGTCACCGCGCTCGCCGTCATCCCCGCCGTCTGGCCGATGTAGCGGGCAGGTGGCGGAAAGGGTGCGCCCCCCGGCCCTCAGGGCAGGACCGGCTCGTGCGTCACCATGTTCGGCTCGGCATCCCGCGCCGCCGCCGGGTTGATCAGCTCCTTCGCCAGGGCGCTGAACTGGTCGTCCGCCGCCTTGTCCTCCTCGGCGATGCGGTGGAGGGTTTCGGCCTCGCTCATCCGGTCCATCGTCCGGGCGTAGGTGGCCGCCGTGCCGATGCCCGCGATCTGGTGGTGGATCAGCCGCTGGAGGGAGGAGACCAGCCCGGCGTCCCGCAGCGCCTCCGATCCGCTGACTTTGCGCATCTTCTCGGTTTCCCGGACGAGCGCCTCCATGGCGTCATCCTCGTGCGCCTCCGGGGCGGCGTCGCAGCGCGCGAGAATGTCCGCGATCTCGTCCTGATGCCGCCGCACCTGGCCGCGGTAGCGCCCGAGCAGCTCGCGCACCGCCCCGTGCTCCACCGTGGTCTCCAGCGTTTGCAGCAGGTCCTGCATCTGGCCCTTGGCGTTGTGCAGCTCCTGCAACTCGTTGATGTAGAGGGTGGTGAAGTTGTCGATGCTGGCCGTGCCCGACAGGAAGGGCTTGGCCATAAGGCGGAACATGTTGGCATAGCCGCGATCGAGCGGGACGTTGTCCGTCATGCGCGCCTTCATCGGGCAGTAGCGGGTGGCGCCCCGGGCCAGCAGCGAGGCGCTGGCGAGGCCGAACAGGGCGCGCTTGGCGAGGCTGCCCCGGCGGGCGCCCGCCATCAGGGCGATGCCGCCGAGGAGGGAGAGAACGCGCTCCGTCCCCGTCACATTCCGCCGCGTATGGGAAGACGTATGGGAAGATTTGCCTCCAGCAGACCGGTTGGCCATGTCGAGTGAGCTCCTTCGTTGCAACGAGGGACAGCCCCCGCCCAGGTTTCCTGCCCACTAAACACCTGTCCGCCCCGGCCGTTCCGCGCGGGGCGGCGGCCCGTCAGGCCCCGGGCGCGCTCGCGCCGAGGCGCTGGCCGATCTCCGCCAGAATCTCGAACGAGCGCAGCCGCGCGGCGTGGTCGTAGATCTGCCCGGTCGCCATGATCTCGTCGACCCCGGTCTCGGCGATGAAGGCCCTCAGCGCCGCCTCCACCTGCTCCGGCGTGCCGACGGCGGAGCAGGACAGGGCGTGCTCGACACCGAACTTCTCCGCCGGCGTCCAGAAGCCCTCCAGGGTCTCCAGCGGCGGCGGCAGCGGCCCGGGCCGCCCGCGCCGCAGCCTGACGAACTGCTGCTGCACCGAGGTGAACAGGCGGCGGGCCTCCGCCTCGCTGTCGGCGGCGAACACGTTGAAGCCCGCCATGGCGTAGGGCTTCTCCAGCACGCCGGAGGGGCGGAACAGCGACCGGTAGAGCTTCAGCGCCTCCATCAGATGGTCGGGCGCGAAGTGGGAGGCGAAGGCGAACGGCAGGCCGAGGCTCGCCGCAAGCTGCGCGCTGAACAGGCTGGAGCCGAGCAGCCAGATCGGCACCCGCAAGCCCGCCCCCGGCACGGCAATGACACTTTGCCCCGGTTCGGCGGGCTGGAAGTAGCGCTGAAGCTCCACCACGTCCTGCGGAAACCGCTCGGCGCTGTTGAGGAAGTCGCGGCGCAGCGCCCGGGCGGTGAGCTGATCGGTGCCCGGCGCGCGGCCCAGCCCCAGGTCGATGCGGCCCGGATAGAGCGACTCCAGCGTGCCGAACTGCTCCGCCACCACCAGCGGCGCGTGGTTGGGCAGCATGATGCCGCCCGCCCCCACCCGGATCGTGCTGGTGCCGCCCGCGATGTAGCCGATGGCAACGGCGGTGGCCGAGCTGCCGATGCCCGGCATGTTGTGATGCTCCGCCAGCCAGAAGCGGCGATAGCCCCAGCGTTCGGCGTGCTGCGCCAGATCGAGGCTGTTGCGGAAGGCAAGGCGCGCATCCCCGCCTTCGATGATCGGAACCAGATCGAGAATGGAAAGGGCTGTCACGACACCTGCCTTTGTCTGCCAGAGGGGCCGGCCCGCACAGGGGAGGGCTCTCCCAGGCCACGGATCTGCAAGGGGAATCTCCCCGGGACTCCCCGGTGGCGCCAATGTGCGCGCCCGCCGGGCCGCTTTCAAGCGGCCCGGCCGCAACGGACTGTTCGCACGCAACAGCCGGGCCGGTCGGCCGTTCCTGTTCCGGGCACCCCGACTGCGGGGCGCGCGGCAGCGGCAGGGAGAGAGACCATGGCGGACAAGCCCCCGTCCAGACCCGGCACGGTCGGCCTGACAACCCGGCAGGGCCACCCGGTCTACGACAACCAGAACACCCGCAGCGTCGGCGCGCGCGGGCCGCTGGTGCTGGAGGATTACCCGTTTCTGGAGAAGATCACCCACTTCGACCGCGAGCGCATCCCCGAGCGGGTGGTCCATGCCCGGGGTGCGGGCGCGCACGGCTGGTTCATCCCGACCGGCCGGGCGGGCGACCTCGCCATGGAGGAGTACAGCCGCGCCCGGGTGTTCCGGAAGGGCACCAGGACCCCCGTGTTCGTGCGCTTCTCGACCGTCATCCACGGCGCGCACAGCCCGGAGACGCTGCGCGACCCGCGCGGCTTCGCCATCAAGTTCTACACCGAGGCGGGCAACTGGGATCTGGTCGGCAACAACCTGAAGGTGTTCTTCATCCGCGACCCCATCAAGTTCCCCGACCTTATCCACGCCTTCAAGCCGGACCCGGTCACCAACGTCCAGCACCCGGGCCGCATTTTCGACTTCCTGAGCCTGACGCCGGAGTCGACCCACATGGTGACGTGGCTGTTCAGCCCGTGGGGCATCCCCGCCAGCTACCGGGAGATGCAGGGCTCGGGCGTCAACACCTACAAGCTGGTGAACGGGGCCGGGCAGACGGTGCTGTGCAAGTTCCACTTCCAGCCCAAGCTGGGGGTGCGCAACCTGCGGCAGGAGGAGGCCAGCGCCCTTCAGGCCACCAACTGGAACCACGCGACCCAGGATCTCTACCAGGCCATCGAGCGGGCCGACTTCCCCGAGTGGGACATGTTCATCCAGGTGATGAGCGACGACGACCACCCGGAGCTGGACTGGGACCCGCTCGACGCCACCAAGCTGTGGCCGGAGGAGGACTTCCCCCTGCTCCACGTGGGCCATGTGGTGCTGGACCGCAACCCGTCCGACTATTTCAACGAGGTGGAGCAGGCCGCCTTCGGCACCGGCGTGCTGGTGGACGGCATCGACTTCTCCGACGACAAGCTGCTGCTGGGCCGCACCTTCGCCTATTCCGACACCCAGCGGTACCGGGTGGGCCCCAACTATCTGCAACTGCCCATCAACGCGCCGCGATGCCCCTATGCCACCAACCAGCGGGGCGGCCAGATGTCCTACGCCGTGGACGGCGCGGATCAGGGCACGGACCCGCACGTGAACTACGAGCCCTCCAACCGCCACGGCCTGCGCCAGCAGGAGCGGCAGGGGCCGCCGCCGCGCATTTTCGTCGAGGGGCAGGTGGGCCGCATCCCCATCGAGCGGCCCTGCAACTTCCGCCAGCCGGGCGAGCGCTGGCGCCTGTTCTCGGACGCGGAGCGGGACGAGCTGGTGAGCAACCTCGTCAGCGCCCTCGCCCGGTGCGACGCGGTGGTGCAGGAGAAGATGGCGGGCCACTTCGCCCGCGCCGACCCCGACTACGGCCGCCGGGTGGCGCAGGGCCTCGGCATCAGCGTTCCCCCGGCTTCCCCCTGAAGCCACACCCTCCTGAGGCTTCCCCTGAGGCAGGGCCCTGACGGGCCGCGCCCTGCCGGGCTGCGGCAACGCTTCGGCCCCTAACTTTTGCGAATAACTCTCATTTGTACTACCGGTCTCGCCTCGAAGTCTTTATAGAGGCGGTATGTCCGATTCGACTGCCCGAGACGATGCAACATCCCGGAGCCGCAGGGGGTTCTGGCTGCGCCATGTGCAGCGCTGGCACTGGATCAGCTCCGCCGTGTGCCTCATCGGCATGGTTCTGTTCGCCTTGACCGGCATCACCCTCAACCACGCGACGGATATCGAGGGCGCGCCCGAGGTGGTGACGCGGGAGGCCCGCCTGCCCGCGCCGCTGCGGGACGCGCTGCGGGACGCGCCGGAAGACGGCCGCGCGCCGCTGCCCGAGCCCCTGCGCCAGTGGCTGGCGGAGACGCTGGGCGTCCATGCGGAGGCCCGCGCCGCCGAATGGTCCGAGGAGGAAGTCTACCTCTCCCTGCCCCGCCCCGGCGGGGATGCCTGGCTGAGCGTCGACCGGGAGAGCGGCGACGTCACCTACGAGAAGACCGATCGCGGCTGGATCGCCTACCTCAACGACCTGCACAAGGGCCGCAACACCGGCGGGGCGTGGTCCTGGTTCCTCGATGTGTTCGCCGCCGCCTGCCTGATCTTTTCGCTGACCGGGCTGCTGCTGCTCCAGTTCTACGCAGGCAACCGCCCCTCCACCTGGCCGCTGGTCGGGCTCGGTCTGGTTGTCCCGCTCATTCTCGCCCTCCTGATGATTCACTGACATGAGGCTGCCATGACATCCCTCAAACCCCTCTGGCTCACAGGTCCGGTTGCGCTGGCCGGTCTCGCGGTGACGCCCGGTGCCCAGGCGGCCGGGATGACGGTCTCCGTCGAGATCCCCCGGCTCACGGTCAGCGAATATCACCGCCCTTACGTCGCCATGTGGATCGAGGGCGCGGCGCTGGAAAAGCCGGTCAGCCTCGCCGTCTGGTATGACGTCAAGATGAAGGACAACGGCGGCACCAAGTGGCTGTCGGACATGCGGCTGTGGTGGCGCAAGAGCGGCCGCGCCCTGCAGATGCCGGTGGACGGCGTCAGCGGCGCGACCCGGGCCCCCGGCACGCACGAGGTCAGCTTCAGCGAAGGCAAGACGCCGCTGCCGAAGCTGCCGGCGGGCGACTACGAGTTCGTCATCGAGGCCGCCCGCGAGCTGGGCGGGCGCGAAGTCGTGCGCATCCCCTTCCAGTGGCCGCCTGCTTCCCCGAAAACGGACACCGCGAGGGGCGCGACCGAGCTGGGCGCGATCTCCCTCACCCTGAAGAAATGAGCAAAGGACAGGAAAGCATGACCATGCCGATCCGTATCAAGACCCTGGCGATGAGCCTTGCCGCCGTCGCCGCCCTGTCCATGGCGTCGGTCTCCGCCCATGCCCACCGGGCCTGGCTGCTGCCGTCGGCCACCAACGTCTCGGGCCAGGACATGTGGGTGAGCGTGGACGCCGCCGTGTCCAACAACCTGTTCGACCCGGACCACATGCCGATGCAGCTGAACAGCATCACGGTCACGGCGCCGGACGGCACGGAGGTTCCGCTCCGGAACGCCGTCACCGGGCGCTACCGCTCGGTGTTTGACGTCAAGCTGGACCAGACCGGCACCTACCGCATCGGCACCAGCGGCCATTCGGTGATGGCGTCCTACGAGCAGAACGGCCAGCGCAAGCGTCTGCGCGGCCCGGTCGAAAAGCTGAAGGAACTGCCCGCCGACGCCGCCAATCTCCAGGTGTCCGAGACGTTCAGTCGCAACGAGACCTTCGTCACCAACGGCAACCTGTCGAAGGAAGTGTTCAGGATCACCGGCAAGGGCCTGGAGCTTGAGCCGGTGACCCACCCGAACGATCTGGTGGAGGGCGAGCCCGCCACCTTCCGCTTCCTGCTGGATGGCCAGCCGGCCGCGGGCCTCAAGGTGCTGGCGGTGCCGGGCGGCACCCGCTACCGCAACCAGCCGGTTGAACTCACCGCCGAGACCAACGCCAGGGGCGAGGTGTCCCTCACCTTCCCGCAGCCGGGCATGTACTGGGTGCAGGTGCAGGCCGAGGACAACAAGACCTCCGTGCCGCAGGCGAGCGTCCGCCGCGCCAGCTACATCATGACCGTCGAGGTCATGCAGCAGTAACCCGCAACGGCTCCGGCGGGTGCGGGACCATCCGGCCCCCCGCGCCCGCCCGCCCGGTTCCGCCCCATGCGCGTTCTCATCCCCGCCGCCCTGTCCGCGCTGGCCATCGCCAGCCGGGCTCCCGCCGCCCCGGTGGAGAGCCTCGGCGGCCAGACCATGGGGACCACCTGGTCGGTGCGCTACGTGCCGATGCCGGGGGCGGGGGCGGCCCATTCCGCCGCGACCCTCCGCGCGGCGGTCGAGCAGCGGCTGGCCGAGGTCATCGACCAGATGAGCCACTGGGAGCCCGGCTCCGTCCTCAGCCGCTACAACGACGCCGCGCCCGGCACCTGGCACCCGCTGCCGCCCGCCTTTCGCACCGTGCTTGCCTGCGCCCTGCGCGTCGCGGCGGAGAGCGGGGGCGCGTTCGACCCCGCCCTCGGCGCACTGGTGGACCTGTGGGGCTTCGGCCCCGCCCCCGCGCGCACCGAACCGCCCGCGCCCCGCGAGATCGAGGCGGCCCGCGCCCGCTGCGGCTGGCAGCGCCTCACCCTCGACACGGCCCGCCAGTCCCTCCTCCAGCCCGGCGGGGTGCGGCTGGACTTCTCCGGCATCGCCAAGGGCTTTGCGGTCGACCACGTGGCGGACGGGCTGCGCCAGGCGGGCCTCGTCCATTTTCTGGTGGAAATCGGCGGCGAGCTGCGCGGCGAGGGCGTCAAGCCGGACGGCTCCCCCTGGTGGGTCGCCATCGAGCGCCCGCCCCACCTGCCGCAGGCCGCGCCGGGCTGGCAGGAGACGCGCGTCGCCCTCCACGGCCTCGCCATCGCCACCTCGGGCGACTACCGGCGCGGCTTTGCCTGGCAGGGGCGCCACTACGCCCACACCCTCGACCCGCGCACCGGCTGGCCCCTCGACAACGGCATCATCTCGGCCACCGTGCTGCATCCCTCGTGCATGGAGGCGGACGCCTACGCCACCGCCTTCGGCGTGCTGGGGGCGGAGGCCGCGCTCGACCTCGCCACCCGCCGCGACATCGCCGCCTGTCTGCTCCGCCGCACCAGCGCGGGGGTGGAGGAAATCCTCTCCCCCGCCCTCATCGCCATGCTGGATTGAACCATGTCTCCCGAGTTGCGCCTAGCGTCCGCCCTCCTTGTCGCCTGCCTCTACGGGCTGTTCTGCCTGTGGACCGCGTGGCGCTACCGCCGCCGGCAGCGGGCGGCCCTTTCGGGCAACGGCAACGGCAGCGGCAACGGCAGCGGCGCGGGCCTTCTGGTGGCCTGGGCCAGCCAGAGCGGCTCTGCCGAGGACCTCGCCGCCCGCACCGCCCGGAGCCTGCGGGCGGCGGGCCGCGATGTCCGCCTCCTGCCGCTCGAGGCGGTCGAGGCGGAGACGCTGCGCCAGACCGCCTGCGCCCTGTTCGTCGTCAGCACCACCGGGGAGGGCGACGCCCCCACCCACGCCTTCCGCTTCGTCAGCAAGGTCATGGCGGCGCCCGCTGACTTTCCGCACCTCCGGTATGGCGTTCTGGCGCTGGGCGACCGCAGCTACGCGCAGTTCTGCGCCTTCGGCCGGCGGCTGGACGCCTGGCTGGCGGCGGGCGGGGCCACGCCCCTGTTCGCGCGCATCGACGTGGACAACGGCGCCGAGGACGCCCTCGCCCTGTGGCGGCAGGAGCTGGCCCGGCTGGGCGCGGCCGTCACCCGCGACATCACCGACGGCCCCGCCTTCACCCCCTGGGTGCTGACCGGGCGCCGCCTGCTCAACCCCGGCAGCGTCGGCGGGCCGGTCTATCTGCTGCGCCTCGATGCCACCACCGGGGGGGCGGTCTGGGAGGCGGGGGACATCGCCGAGATCGAGCTGCCCGGGCCGCCGGAGGCGGCGACCGGCCATCGCCCGCACCGCAGCTATTCCATCGCCTCCCTGCCCGAGGACGGGGCGGTCGAGCTGCTGGTCCGCCAGGTGCGCCACCCGGACGGCCGGCTCGGGGCGGGCTCGGGCTGGCTGACCGAAACCGCGCCGGTGGGCAGCGAGATCCGGCTGCGCCTGCGCCGCAACAGCAGCTTCCACCCGCAGGCGGAGCCGCGCCCGCTGATTCTCGTGGGCAACGGCACCGGCCTTGCGGGGCTCAGGGCGCACCTCAAGCGGCAGGCCGCGCGGGGGTGCCACCGCAACTGGCTGATCTTCGGCGAGCGCAACCGCGCGCACGACTTCCACCTGCGTGACGAGATCGAGGCCTGGCAGGCGCAAGGGGTGCTGGAGCGGGTGACCCTGGCCTTCTCCCGCGATCTGGACACCCGCGTCTACGTGCAGCACCGCCTGCTGGAGCAAGGCGAGGCGGTGCGGCGCTGGGTGGAAGACGGCGCGGCGATCCATGTGTGCGGCAGCGCCGAGGGCATGGCCGGGGCGGTGCGCGAGGCCTTCACCCGCATTCTGGGGGCGGAGCGGGTGAACCGGCTGATCGAGCAGGGTCTCTATCGACAGGATGTTTACTGACCCCCCCCGGGTGCGGCATACCCGCCGCACCAACCGGAGGATCGAACGACAGTGACACGCAAGGGACAGGTGCGCGCCGCCTTCGGTCAGGCCGCCGCCACCTATGACCAGCATGCGGCCGTCCAGCGGCAGGTGGCGGAGCGCCTGGCCGGACGCATCGCCGCGCTGCCGCTGCCCGCCGCTCCCCGGGTGCTGGAGATCGGCTGCGGCACCGGGCTGCTCCACGCCGCGCTCGCGCCCCGCCTGCGCGCGGCCGAATGGGTGTTCACCGACCTCTCCCCCGCCATGGTGGCCGCCGCCCGCGACCGCTTCGGCGCGGACGCCCGCACCGCCTTCGTGGCGATGGACGGGGAGCAGCCGTGCCTCCACCCGGACGCCCGGTTCGACCTCATCTGCTCCAGCCTGTCGTTCCAGTGGTTCGAGCGCCTTGGCGAGAGCGTCGCCGCCCTGCGCCGCCATCTGGCCCCGCACGGCTGGCTCGCCTTCAGCACCATGGCGGCGGAGAGCTTCCACGAATGGCGGCAGGCCCACCGCGACCTCGGCCTCGAGGCGGCGACGCCCCGCTACCCCGCCCCGGCGGCGCTGGCTGCGCTCTGGCCCGGCGCGCGGGTGGAGGAGGAGCCGATGGTGCAGACCTACGCCTCCGGCCGGGACTTCCTGCGCCAGCTCAAGGGCATCGGCGCGCAGGTGCCCGCCCCCGGCCGCCCGCCGCTCGCCGCAGGCCAGCTCGCCCGGGTGATGCGCCGGTTCGAGGCCCAGGGCGCGCGCAGCACCTACCACATCGCCTACGGCTTCCTGCCCGCCGAAGGGTGAAGCGGGGCGAGACCCCGCCGCGACAGGGCCCGTAATCGCCCGTAAAGGCCCCTTGCAGCGCCGAAACGGACCGGCCCGCTACCTCCCTGGCGGAGATAGGCAAAAACCTCTCAGAAAGCGTTTAAACCCCCGTAGCGTCGATTTCTACGCAGGGTAGAAATCGACGCCCGAGGGTACACGCAGTTTTCACGGAGATTATGCCCGCTCAGGCGAAGCGGTCGGGCCGGAAGCCTTCGTCCAGCAGATCGACGCGGGCGCCGTCGAGGATCTCGGCGGCGGCCCAGCGGCCGATCACCGGCGCCAGCGTCACGCCGCTGTGGGAGACGGCCACATAAAGCTGCGACACCTTCGGCGCGAAGCCGACGATGGGGAAGCTGTCGCCCGGCAGGACGCGCTGGCCGAACGACACGCGCTCGATCTTCGCGTCGCGCAGCTGCGGCAGGTATTGCGCCGCGCTGGCGAGGATGCCGCGCCCGATCTCCTCCGGGCTGCTGCCGGGGCCGCCGCCGCCCTCGTGGCCGCTGCCGCTGATGACGACGCGGCCATCCACCTTCTGGCGGAAGGTGTTGTGGGAGGCGAACACCACCTTGTCGAGGAAGTGCGGCTGGGGTGCCGTGTGCACGAGGATGCCGGTCGAGGCCGTGAGCGGCAGGGCGACGCCCAGCGATTCCGCCAGCGCCTGGCTGCCGTGACCGGCGGCGATGACCACCGTGTCCGCGCGCAGCTCGCCGTCCTTCGTGCGCACGCCGCGCACCTGGCTGTCCTCGACGATGAGGCTGGTGACTTCCACCGGATAGCGCACGGTCGCGCCGTGCTGCTGCGCCCGCTCCAGCAGGGCGCGGACGGCCTCGGCCGGATCGACGCTGCCCTCCTCCGGGTAGAAGGCGCCCGTCGGCGCGCCGGGGACGGTGACGCCCGGCAGGAGACGGCGGATCTGCGCCGCGTCCACCGGCTGGCCCGCGTAGCCCCAGCCGCGGACGGTGGCGAGGGTTTCGGCCACCTGGCGCGCCTTGGCCGCGTCATCCCGCCAGTAGACCGAGCCCGCCCACTTGAGCGGCAGCGGCGCGCCCGGCTCGTTCTGCCAAGCGTGCCAGCCCGCCATGCCGAGCCAGTTCAGCGTGTAATAGGGCCGCGAGGACGCCTTGGTGGAGGCATTGAGGTAGGCGAAGGAATCGCCGGTGGTGGCGGCGGCCGGGCCGGCGCGGTCGAGGATCGTCACCTCCGCCCCGCGCTTGGACAGCTCGTAGCCGATGGCCGCGCCGAGAATGCCTGCGCCGATGACCACCACCTTGCGCGGCTGCCCGCCCGCGGCGGCGGTGGCAGCGGTGGCGGCGGCGGCCGATGCCGGCCGCGCCGGGGCGAAGGCCAGCGCCGAGGCCGACGCCGCCAGCAGCTGAAGGACCTGTCGCCTCTCCATGCTCACTTCTCCGCCGGGGTCTTGGCCGGGGTCTTGGCGAGCGCCTGCACCTGCTTCCACACGCGCTGGAAGTTGCCGCCCCACAGCTTGGCGATGTCCGCCTCGCTGTAGCCGCGGCGCAGCAGCTCCGCCGTCACGTTGGCCGTCTCGCCCACGTCGCCCCAGCCGATGACGCCGCCGCCGTGGTTGAAGTCCGACGAGATGGCGACGTGATCGACGCCGATCTTCTTCACCACGTAATCGATCTGGTCGACGTATTCCTCCAGCGTCGCGCGGTACTGCGGATCACCGGTGATGGCGTGGAACTCGTCGCTGTACTTCTTGAATTCGTCCTCGGGCAGAACCTTCACGCCGTCTTCGGTCAGCGGCTGGATGCCGGCGACGGTCGGCTCCTCGGGCACGCCGTAGCGGCGGCGCACGGCGTTGCCCTTGTCCACCGCTTCCTGCGGCAGCGGGCGGACCCACGAGCTGTAGGCGTTGATCGCCACCACACCGCCGTTGCGGCGGATCGCGTCAAGCTGCTCGTCGCTCAGGTTGCGCGGGTGGTTGATGATCGCCCGGGCGTTGGAGTGGGAGGCCACCACCGGCGCGCGGGTCAGCTCCAGCACCTGCGCCAGCGCCTCGCCCGTGATCTGCGACACGTCGATGATGATGCCGAGGTCGTTGAGGCGGCCCACCGCCTCGCGGCCGAGCGGCGACAGGCCGCCGTGCTCGCCCAGCTTGTTGCCGCGCAGCAGGTTGGGGCGGGAGGAGTCGGCCAGGTCGTTGTTGCCCGCGTGGGTGAAGCCGAACATGCGCACGCCGCGCTTGTACCAGACATCCAGCAGCGACAGATCCTTGCCGATCAGGTTGCCGTTGAGGATGCTGAGCACGATGGCGAAGCGGCCCGACTTCTCGATCGCCTCCAGCTCCTCGGGCGAGTGGGCGATGGCGACCCGCTCGGGATATTTCGCGACCACCGACTGGACAGCGGCCAGCTTCTTCTCGCCGAGCGCGGCGGCGGCGGCGTAGCCTTCCGGCGTGCGCTCGTTCTGCGGCACGAAAATGGCGACCACCGCGCCCTTCAGGTGACCGCGCGCGGCCTTCACCAGATCGAACTGCGACGGGCCGTCCTTGCCGGCGTCCAGCTCGCCGCTGCCGAAGTCGAACGGAATGTCCAGATGGTGGTCGAGGGTGACGATCCGGTCCTGGAGATCGGCGGCAGCCTTGAGCTGCGCCTCGCTGAAGGAAGCCGCCTGCACGGTGAGCGGCAGCAGCGCGCCGGTGAGCAGGGCGGCCAGGGTCGAACGGATGGAACGCGAGGTCATGGAGACTCCTCCGGGGAAAATGCGGGAGCGGAAATTATTTCGGGAAGCGGGTCAGCTGACGGGCAATCAGCTGCCAGCGGCCGTCCTGCCTGGTCCACACGTCGAGGCCGGGCAGGGTGGCGACGGTTTGCGCGCCGTCGGCCTCGTTGAGAATGTGGAAGGCGTAGGTGGCGGTGACGTAGGCCACGTCGCCATAGACCCGCACCGCCAGGTTGCTCACGTCAACCGCCGTGAAGCGGCGGCCCGGCACGATGGTGCGGTTGATCTGGCCTTCCTTGTTTTCCACGCCGCCGTCGGTGTGGCCGTAGGTCAGATCCTCATGGTAGGCGCGCTCGAGGCCCGCGCGGTCGCCGTTGACCACGGCGGCGCGCCAGGCGTCGATCGCGGCGACGATTTCCTGCCGCACCTCCGGCGTGACGCGCTCGCGCACCGGCGCGCTCCCGGCGGCCAGCGCCGCAGGCGTCGCGAGAAGCGGGCCGGCAAGGGTGAGAGCGAGACCGAGAACAACTGCTTTCATGGACTGTCTCCGCGTGAAGGGGGTCAGAAGGTGTAGCCGATGCGGGCAAAGTAGACGCGGCCCGCGCCGCCCTCCGGCGACAGGCCCGAGTAGACGGACACGACCGGGTTGCGGATTTCAGGCAGCACCTTGTCCGGGTGGCTGTTGAACAGGTTGTTGATGCTGGCCGAGAGCTTGAGGTTCTCGAGCAGCTTGTAGCCTGCGCTCAGGTTGACCACCACCTGCGGGCTGAAGCGCTGGTCCCAGTCGGGGTTGGTAGTGTGGCGGGTGCGGTAGACGCCGTAGCGCACGCCGGAGACATGGGCATCGAAGTTGCCCTGGCTGTAGTCCGCCGCCAGCCGGATGAAGGTATCCGGGTTCGCCTCCTCGATGAGGCCCCGGGCCTCCCGGCCGATGAGCGCGATGCCCGAGCCCGCCAGCTCCTGCGGCAGGTCCGCGATGTGGGTGATCTTGGTCTCGTTCCAGTTGAAGCCCGCGCTCAGATCGAGGACGCCGCCGTTGGCGAAGTCGATCTGGTAGCGCGCGGTGATGTCAACGCCGCGCGTGCGGGTGTCCACCGCGTTGGTGAAGTATTGCAGGCCCGAGTAGGTGGGGAAGCCCGCGTTCGTCAGCACCTGGCGGACCAGCGCGCCGGTCATGGTCTCGGACAGCACGATGCGGTCGTCGATCTTGATCTGGTAGATATCGACCGTCGCCGAGAAGGCCGGGGTCGGCGTCCAGACGAAACCGGTCGAGAGGTTGACCGACTTCTCCGGCGACAGATCCTTCGCGCCCAGCGCCCGCGCTTCCGTGCTGCCCACGCGGGCCAGACGGTTGGTGGAGAGCACGCCGTTGGTGATGTTGGGAATGGTGCGCGAATAGGCCGACTGGCCGAGCGAGGGCGCGCGGTAGCCGGTGCCCGCGCTGAAGCGCCAGGCGAATTCGGGCGTGAACTCGTAGCGGGTCGCGGCGCGGATGTTGGTGGTGGAGCCGAAGTCCGAATAGTGCTCGAAGCGGCCCGACAGGGTGAGGCGCAGGCGGTCGGTCAGCTCGTTTTCCAGCTCCAGGTAGCCGCCGTAGACGTTGCGGCTCAGGCGGCCGGCGTCATCCGGCGAGAAGCCGCCGAAGCCCTGCGAGGCGGGCGTTGCCACCTTGCCCGCGTTGGGGCCGTCGAGAATGGGCACGCCGCCGTTGGCCCAGGAGCCGTAGTCGCCCTCGAACACCTCGTAGGCCTCATGCCGGTAGGTGACGCCCGCCGCCACGTTGAGCGGCGCGGACAGGAACGACACCTCGAAGGGGCGCTGCCAGTCGAGGTTGACGTTGACCTGCTCGTTGAGAAGGTCGCCGGTCTCGAACTCGGTCGGGCTGTCGGCGCCAAGGCTGGCGTTGTTGGTGTTCCACACCACGCTGCTCACCCGGTTGCGGCCGTAGTTGGCGCTGAGGTCGAAGTCGCCCGCCCGGGCCGATTCCCAGCGCGCGCCGCCGGTGAGGGAGGCATCGCGCGACTTCACGTCGAGGAACGGCTGGAAGCCGTCCGGGAACAGGGCGCGCACGGTCTGGTCGGAGCTGGGCTGGCGCAGATTGCCGAAGCCTTCGTCCTTGCGCCAGCCGTAGCTGCCCTGCGCGTAGAGGGTAACAGCGCCGACCGTCGTCTCGGCGTTGAGCATGATGTTCTGCCGCTCGGACGCGCCGGAGCCGTAGAACCAGTTGCGGTTGGGATAGCTGCTCTCGCGCGGGTCGCCGGGGAAATACATGCGGCGGGTGTCCGGCACCGACAGGCGGGTGCGGTTGATGTCCCACACGTCGAACGCGAAGGTGAGGAAGCCGTCGCCCGGCAGCGCCAGGCCGAACGAGCCCTCCACGCTCTTGGTCTCGCCGTCGCCGTTGTCGTTGATGCCGTAGCGGGCCGAGATGTCGCCGCCGCGCTCCTGCTTCTTCAGCACGATGTTGACCACGCCCGCGACCGCGTCCGAGCCGTACTGCGCCGAGGCGCCGTCCAGCAGCACCTCGACCCGCTCCACCGCGCTCATCGGAATGCTGTTGAGGTCAACCGTCTGCGCGCCGCGGGTGGTGCCGCCGCTGGCGTTGAGCTGGGCCGTGGCATGACGGCGCTTGCCGTCGATGAGCACCAGCGTCTGGTCCGCCGCCAGACCGCGCAGCGCCACGCCCTTCACGAACGACGCCGCGTTGGACGACGGCGCGGAGGTCGGGAAGTTGAACGAGGGCACCGTCTTCAGGAGCGCCTCGGACAGGGTGTTGGAAGCCGTCGCGCGCAGGTTCTCGCCGCCCACCACCTGAATGGGCGCGGCGCTTTCCAGAACATTGGCCGTACCGGTGCGCGAGCCGAGAACAACGATCGCCTCGTGCGCCTCCTGCGGCGCCTCCGCTTCGGCGAGCGCCGGAGCCTGCCAGCCCATGAGGGCGACCGAGGCGATACCAAGGGACAGACGGGCCCGAATCAGCGACCGGCGCGCCGCGGACGCGGGGAGGGTGTTCGGAACGGAAACGGACGAAGTCACTTGCATGGTCACAGTCAGGGACTTTCTTGAAGGCTCGGTTTGGTGCGGCCGGAAGCGGCAGAGGCCGGACAGCGCCCGGAACAAGGCCGGGCCGGAAGGAGGCAAAGAGTTGGAAACGGCAGAAACCGAACGCAGCGGCCGAGGCCACCGGCGACTCTTTCTTGCTGCCTGTGCTAGTCCATTGCTCTTAACATTTCAGACACGCCCCGCTACAGTTGATGAATATTTCTCTACAGGTCCGATAGACTTTGTCGAAGCAGATTAGTTTGACGACCTGAAAGTTTCTCTTTCGCAATGGCACCGGGGCGGTATCCGGCCAGGCCGGCCGGGCAGGCAGGCGGGCGGGAAAGCAAAGCGGGCGGGGCCTTCCGGTTGCGGGGCGAGGCGCAAGTCTCTATCGGCAGGACGGAACTTTTTGACGCACCCAGGTCTTTCCAAAGGAGGGCCAATCATATTACCGGAGGCATCCCGATCAGCGGCGCGCCCGCGCAGACGTCCGGCCCCCTACCCCTGGTTCGAGTTCATTTCTGGTTTCCCTTTATGCACATCGCCCTGCTCATCCATGCTCTCACCGTCGGAGGTGCCCAGAGCCGGACCCTGGCGCTCGCCAACGGGCTGGCCGCGCGGGGCCACCGCATCGACCTGGTGGTGGCGGCCCAGGACGCGGCCTGCGAGGACCGGCTCGACCCGCGGGTGAACTTCGTGCCGCTGGGGGCGCGGACATCGGAGACCGTGGGCAGCGGGCTGCGCCGCATCGCCGATCTCGCGGGCGTCATCCCGGCGCTTGCCCGCTATCTGGACCGCGCGGGCCCTGACGTGCTGGTGGGCATGGCCAACCATGTGGCGCCTGTCGCCGCGCTCGGCCACGCGCTGATGCGCCGCCCCCGCGCCACGGCGCTGGTGCTGCGGGCGAGCAACCACATCACCCGCACCGCCTCCGCCCGGGGCAATCTGTTGCGGCGGCTGCATCTGCGCCCGTTCTGGAGCCGGGCGGACCAGATCATCGCGGTCTCCCGCTCGGTGGCTGACAGCCTCTGGACCGGGCTTGGCATCCCGCCGGCGCGGATCTCGGTGCTGCCGAGCCCGATCCTGCCGGACGACCCGGCGGCGTGCGCCGCCGCGCCGCCGGAGCACGACTGGCTGCGCGCCCCCGAGCCCGGCGTGCCGACGATTGTCGCCATTGGCCGGTTCGTGCCGCAGAAGGGCTTTGATCTCCTGCTCGACGCCTTCGACCGGCTGCGCCGCCAGCGGCCCTGCCGGCTGCTGCTGCTGGGCGACGGCCCCTTGCGGCCCCAGCTCGAAGCGCGGGTCGAGCGGCTGGGGCTGGCGGATGTCGTGCGCCTGCCGGGGGTGGTGGCCAATCCTTACGCGGCGCTCGGCCGCGCCGCCCTGTTCGTGCTGCCCTCCCGCTGGGAAGGCCTGCCTGCCACGCTGGTGGAGGCGCTGGCCTGCGGCTGCCCGGTGGTGGCGGCGGACTGCCCGGGCGGCGTGCGGGAAGCGCTGCAGGACGGGCGGCTGGGGCGGCTCGTGCCGCCGGAGGACGCCGGGGCCCTCGCCGGGGCCATGCTGCACGCGCTGGAGGACCGGCCCGACCCCCGCCTGCTGCAGGAGGCTGTTGCGCCGTTCCGCACCGGGGCCGCCGTCCGGGCCTATGAATCCTGGTTTGAATCCCGGTTCCTGGCGGGCCCGTCGCGCGGCGCGTTGGTGCCCGCCCCCCTCGGCGCCGAGTCGCTCGGCGGCTAACCCCCGATCACGGCGGATTCGTCGATGGTGACATACGCCCCGCCGGCGAAACGGACCGGCACCAGGAGCCAGGCCATCACCGGCCGCCGCCCCCGCTCGGCGGGAACGAACGTCCAGCGCAGGATCGCCTGTACCGCCGCCTCGTCGAGGCGCGGGTGGCCGCTGCTGCGGTAGACCTGCACCGACTGGCTTGCCCCCGAGGGGTTGACCAGCACCCGCAGGATCACCAGCCCCTCCTCGCCCAGGCGGCGGGCCGCCGGCGGATAGGCGGGCAGCCGGTTGCGCAGGTGCGGCGCGGTGTAGCTGGGCGGGGAGATCAGATCAAAGCCCCGCCCCGCCAGCGAATGGGCGGCAACCGAGGGAGTCAGCGACTCCTCGGCGATCACCTCCTCCGGCGTGCGGCGGACGGGCGCGCGCCGCTCCGCCGGGCGCTCGGCCTCGCGTCCGGGCAGATCCGGCGCGGGCAGCTCCGGCAGCGGCACCGGCAGCAGCGCCGCCTCGGGCGAGGGATGCACCCCGGCAGCGGTCAGCCCGCCGCCCCGGCCCGACGCCGCGCCGCGCGCGGGCGTTCGCGCCGGAACCCGCTCCAGCGGCACGAGGTCGAGCCGGATGACCGGCCCGTCCGGCGCTTCCGGCAGGAGAATGCGGTAACTCAGGAGCGCCGCCAGCAGCGCCAGATGCAGGCCCGCCACCGCCGCCAGAATCGCGCCGTGCGCCGCCTGGTCGGGGCGCTTGCGATAGCGGTCCAGAAGGTCGAAGGGGGCCATGGGACATCAGATCACAACGGTCTGCCGGAACCGCAATCTGGTAGCCCGAGCCCCAAGCCTTGCGCAAACGAATTAACCCTGTCCGCAGACCGGTCCGCCTCAGCCGAGCGGGTGGACCACCAGCTGCACCAGCCCGTGCCCCTGGGCGTGCATTTCCAGAATCTGCCGGTCCACATCCATGTGCAGGAGGCTCGGCGCGCCCATGTTCTCGATGACGAAGCCCTCCGGGTACTGGATGCGCGGGATGTAGATCTCCGTCGGGCCGCGAATGTGGGGCTCGGCCACCAGCACGCAGCGGAACACCCGGGTGGTATGGCTGAACCGCATCATCAGCAGCCGCCCCTGGGTCTTGCGGACATAAGGCCGGCAGAAGCCCTCGATCGCGCGGCCGCCCGCGTCGGGGTGGTCCATGCCATCCTTCTGGTCGCGGGACCAGATGGAGAGGTCCTCCTGATTCCAGCCGTCGCCGATGCGCGGGTCGTTCCGGTTGGACACCGTATAGTTCCACTGGGCGCAGCTGAGCAGCAGCTCGTCCATGGCGTCGTACATCAGGTCGAGCGCCTCGATGTGCTTGCGCCACACCTCGGGGCCGCGCTCGCCCTTCACCCACGCACGATAGGCCGCGCCGCCCTCCAGATTGAACGGAATGCCGAACTCGCCCACGAACACCGGCGCGCCCTGCGGCAGGGCGGCGGCCGCCGCCTTCAGCAGCCGCAGCTGGCGCACGTAGATGCGGCCCAGCTGCCAGTGGTTGGTGGCCTGCTCGCCGGTGAGAAGATCGGCGTGATGTCCCGGCTGGAACCTGGCGGTGACCAGCGCGGTGATGTCGTACCAGTGACCGGCCACCACCGTGGCGTCGGGCAGCTCGGCCGGGTAGCTGCGGCCGTCGTGAAACCCGCGCGGGTCGATCTCGGCGAACACGGCCCAGTCCGGGTTCCAGGCGCGGATCGCCCCGGCCACCTGGCGGAAGAACGGCGCGAAACAGTCATCGGCCAGGCTGACCGGCTGGCTGTTCACCGTGCGGAAGGCGTCCTCCTCCAGCGGGCGGGGCTTGTCCCCCTGCATGTCGTAGATGCCCGCCCGCTCGAACGGGCAGCAGGCGCCGGGCTTCCAGATGGAAATGCCCTCGGGATTGATGCACCGCTCGTCCACCGGCACGGCGCGGCCCAGCGCCGCGTGGTGGACCAGATGCGGCACCCGGGTAGGGATGCCCCGCGCGGCGGCGAGGCTGTCGAGGGGCGAAAGCGCCAGCCCCGGCATGGGCGGCGACAGCCGGTCGGGCGAGGGCGCCAGATGCCGGTAGGTGAGCCGCGTGCCGACCCAGCCGATGCCCGGCTCGTTCAGGGTGTTGAAGCCGATGACATTGCGCAGGTGCGCCACCCGCTGCGCCACCTGCGCCATGGCGGCGATGTAATGGCCTTGCAGGAAGCGCTGCACGTTCGCCCCGCCGATCTTCCACTCGGGCGTGGCGAACTGGCCCATCCAGAACAGGGTCCAGACGATGCCGTTGGCGGGCAGCCAGTAGTTGCGCGTCCACGCCATGGCCGGATAGGCCGCCTGATGCGGCTCCGGGTCGTCGTAATCGAAGGCGCGCTGCATCACGAGGGCCGCGCCCGCGTCGTGGAACCGGGTGAAGTCGAGGCCAAGCGCATCGAACACCCAGCCGGGCGCACCATCCCCGCCCGACATGCGCGACCACACATCCTGATGCAGGTCGATGACGACATAGAACCCCTTGCCGCAGGCGCGCGCGCACACCTCGGTGAAATAGTCGAGGTAGGCTTCGTCATACTGGCCGGGCCCGGCGTGCTCGATGGCCTCCCAGGTGGTGAGGAGGCGCAGGCAGTTGAAGCCCCAGTGGCGCAGGCGGTCCAGATGCTCGTCCGCCTCCTCCAGCGGGAAGGGCCGGCCGACGAAGGAGACCGTGCGATGATCGGAGAAGTCCGTGGGGATGTGCGTGCCCCCGTCCGGGTAGGGCACCTTGCAGTCCCCGCCCAGGTTGACCCCGCGCAGGATCACCTGCCGGCCGTGCTCGTCCAGAAACATGGACCCCGCCACCCGCAGCTGAGCCAGGGACATCGCGCTTCCCTCCCGACCGGACACCCGGGCCGCTGCACGCCAGCCGCCCGGAGCAGGAACGTGGCAACGGCGCCGTCGATCCGGCCCCGCCGCCCGGAGGCCGCCGGAGACCCGGCTATTTTCTGGGCCGATTCGCGTCTCTTCCCTTGAAATGGGCGGCTTGGGGTGCTTTATCCCTCTGGCGCAGTTGTCTGGGGAAGCTGGCCGGGCGTCCCGTTACACATCCAACCCGTGCGTGTGCGCCCTGGGGCGCGTTTTCTTGACCATGCGGCATTTCGCCCAGATTGCCCGGCGCACTTCAGGCGTAGAAAGCCCCTCATGTCCGTTCGTATCCTCGCTATCGATTTCGAGACGGCCGACAATGGTTCCGACAGCGCATGTGCCGTGGGCCTTGCGCTCATCCACGACGGCCGCATCACCGCGCAGTCCCACTACCTGATCCGCCCGCCCCGGCCGACGATCCTCTACAGCGACATCCACGGCATCTACTGGCAGGACGTGGCTAACGAGCCCGACTTCGGCGCGCTGTGGCCCGAGATCCGGCCCATCTTCGACCAGGCGGACGTGTTCGCCGCCCACAGCGCCCGCTTCGACCGGCGCATCCTCCAGGGCACCTGCGCGGCCTATGGCATCTTCGCGCCCAACAAGCCGTGGCTGTGCACGGTGAAACTGGCCCGGGCGGCGTGGAACATCTTCCCGACCAAGCTGCCCAACGTGTGCGAGCATTTCGACATTCCGCTGCGGCACCACGACGCCCTGTCGGACGCCCGCGCCTGCGCCGAGATCACCCTGCGCGCCTGGCACGAGGGCTGCGACCTCTCGGCGGGCCTCCTGGACTCGGTCCAGCTCGCCCTCAGCCGCCTCTAGGCCGCGTGCTGCCCGGCGACGGGCGAAGGGCGATGGGCGATGGGCGATGGGCGATGGGCCGGACGTTCCGCGCGCGCCCGCCATCCGCAACCGGCGTTCGCAACCGGCATTCGCGACAGGATGCTTAAAAAAGCATTGACCCGATATATCTCGACTAATTAGATAGAGATTATCGCGAAGCAAAGGCAACGAGCCGCGCCTCGCGTTTCTCCCAACAACAGGAGAAAAGGCGATGCCAGATGCGTGCGTTCCCTCGGTCGTGAGGGCTGAGGCCACCCCGGGCCCCGGGCTCTCCTGTTGATCCGCCGGACACCGGACGGCGTTCCGGTTGTTCCATGCCTTCAGACCCCGTTTCTTCCTGTCCGCCGGGCAGGCGGAGCCGGGCCCCCGCGCCTCGACAGCGTCCGCGCAGGAGAGGCGAGAGCAAGAGAGGCCAGAGCAAGAGAGGAAAGGTCGGCGACACGATGAAACACAGACCTGGCACCCCTCCTCCCGGCATCCCCGGCCTGCGCTGCTGCCGCCCGCAGCGCGCCCGTTCGTTTCAAGCCCGCCCAAACCCACCTGGCCATGCGTCCCCACACGGGTCGCATGGCCTTTTTTTCCCCGACCGTGCGGAGGATCGATCATGACCAATTCCGCTCCCCCTGCCGCCGGGACTCGCGAAGACCCGCCGCATGTGGCGCAGGCCCTCGCCGCCATCCGGGAGGCGCTGGGGAACCTGCGTTACGGCACCATCTCGCTGACCGTCCATGAGGGCCGCGTCGTCCAGATCGAGGTGACCGAGAAAATGCGCCTGCCGCCGTCCTGACCGGGCGGGTCCGGCGGCGCCCCGCCGCGCCGCGCCACATCCCGTTTCCACAAGAAGGGCCAGCAATGAAAATGAGCTTCGACCATGTTGCCGTGATCGGCGGCGGACTGAGCGGCACCCTGCAAGCCATTTCCCTCCTGCGCCAGCCGGGGCCGCGGGTGACGCTGATCGAGCCCTCCGCCCGCCCGGCGCGGGGACTGGCCTATTCCACCACCCATCCCGCCCACCTGCTCAACGTGCGCGCGCGCAACATGAGCGCCTATGGGGATGCGCCCGACCATTTCGCCGCCTGGCTGGAGGCGAAGGGGCTGGGCACGGCCGATGATTACGTGCCCCGCCGGATCTATGGCGATTACCTGGCCGAGCAGCTGGAGGCGGTGGCGGCGGCCTCGGACAACCGGCTGCGGATCGTGCGCGGCGCGGCAACCGATCTGGAGCGGGACGGCCACGGCTTCCGCGTGACGCTGGCGGACGGGAAAACCCTGTCCGCCACCATCGCCGTTCTTGCCCTTGGCAACCTTGCGCCCCGGGTGCCCCCGGCGTTCGACCCGGCGGTGCTGGGCGAGGCTTTTGTCAACGACCCGTGGTCCGCCGAGGCCACCCGGGGGCTTGACCCCTCCGGCACGGTGCTGCTCGTCGGCACCGGCATGACCATGGTGGACATCGCCCTCCAGCTGGTGGACGGCGGCTTTGACGGGCGCATCATCGCCGTGTCGCGGCGGGGCCTGCTGCCGCTCACCCACCCGGAGACGCCGCCCGCCCTGCCGCAGCGGGACGCGCCGCCCGAGGCCGGGAAACTCTCCGCCCTGCTCGCGGACCTGCGCCGGCTGGCGGACGCAACCGGATGGCACGCGGCGACCGACCACCTGCGGCCCTGCCTCCAGGCGCTCTGGCAGTCCCTCGACACGGACGCCCGCGCCCGCTTCCTGCGGCACCTGCGCCCGTGGTGGGATATTCACCGCCACCGGCTCGCCCCCGCCGTCAGCGCGCGAATCGCGCACCTGAGAGCGGAGGGGCGGCTGGACGTGCTGGCCGGAAAATTCCTCGCGGCCGATCCCTGCCCGGAGGGCGCGCGTGTGCGCTGGCGCGTGCGCGCGAGCGAGACCACCCGCACCGAGACGGTCGCGCGCATCATCAACTGCACCGGGCCGGGGTGCGATATCCGGGCGAGCCGCCTCCCCCTCCTGCAAAACCTGCTGGCGCGGGGGCTGGTGCGCCCGGGCGCACTCGGCATGGGCGTTGATGTCACGCCGCAGGCGCAGGTGGTGGACCGGGACGGCACGCCGGTGCCGAGCCTTTTTGCGCTGGGGCCAATGACGCGCGGCGCCTTCTGGGAAATCACCGCCGTTCCCGAAATTCGCAAGCAGACGCAGGCGCTTGCCCAGACGCTCTGCGTGCCGCACACGGCCGGCCCCTTCTGAGTTCCGAAAAAAAATTCTACGCCTGCACAACGGAATTCTTGTTTGATGAGATATCTCTATAGGGATAGTAGAGATATGGAGGCAGGAAGGTGGTCCAGCCGCCTCCGGGGAAAACTCCCCGCACGGACCCGCGGCAATTTGATCGGAAGCAGCTTGCTCCGCGTGACCAACGGCTAAAGCGCGCGATGCTGAGGCAACGACGCCAGGCTTCGTGTTTCCAGAATTGAAGAAGGAAAGACGACATGCCGATGTACTGTAGCACCCTGTCCGCCTGACGGCGGACCCCGGTTTTCCCGATCGATTTCAGGCAGCGCGGCGCGCGTCCCCAATTTGGCGCGCATCCGCGCGCAGTCGAGCCCGGCCTTCGTCCCTGAGTCCGGCAACGGGCAACTGCGCGCCTGATCCTCCGGTCGCAGCGATGGCGTTTCCTCCTCGGCACGTTTGCCGAAACGCTGGCGCTCGGCCTGGTCTCCCCTGATCTCCTGCGCCCTGGATCAAAAAAATCCCGGCGCGCAGCGGCACACCAGGAATTTTTCCCATGAGCACGGCACCTCTCGACAGCCTCTGGTACACGCGCTGCCCGGTCCCGACGCCGCTTGGCATCGCCGCACAGCTGAACTGGTTCGCGGATGAATTCCGCGCCGACGGCATCACCATCAAATCCATTCAGGAAACCGCCGACCCCAAGGCGCGCGAATCCCACTTCGACCACACCCTGCCCCATTCCTTCCGGCAGGGCGGCAACATTCCCGCCATCTGGGCGCGCGCGCGCGGCGCGGACACCCGCGTGATCGGCCTGTCCTGGACCGATGAATTCCAGGCGCTGCTCGCCCTGCCCGGCCGGGGCATCGAGCGCGCCCGCGACCTCAAGGGCCGCCGCATCGGCCTGCCGGTCAACCCGGTCTCCATCGACTTCAACCGGGCCTCGGCCCTGCGCGGCTTCGCGGTGGCGCTGGAGCTGGACGGCCTCTCCCTTGCGGACGTGGAGCGGGTGGACACGGTCAACGGCGGCGCACCCGGCGCGGCGGGCATCGCCACCGGCGAGGGCCTGCGCCGCCGCAGCCGCCACGGCTATCGCGCCGAGGCGCTGGCCCTCATCCGGGGCGAGGTGGACGCCATTTACGTCAAGGGCGCGCTGGGGCTGGAGACGGCCCGGCTGATCGGCGCGAAAATCATCGCCGACATCGGCTTTCATCCCGACCCCCGGGTGCGCATCAACAACGGCACGCCGCGCACCCTGACGGTGGATGCGGCGCTGATCGAACATCACCCGGATCTGGTGGCGCGCTTTCTCGGGCGCATTCTCGACGCGGGCCAGTGGGCGCGCGAAAACCCGGAGGCGGCGCTCGCCTACATCGCCCGCGAGACCGGCTCCACCACGGACTGGGTGCGCGCCGCCTATGGTGATGCGGCCCCCGACGGGCTCGGCACCTTCCTGAACGAGGAGGCCATCGACGCCCTGTCCGAGTTCAAGGATTTCCTCCTCGAACACGGCTTCATCCCCGCTGATTTCGACGTGCGGGCGTGGATCGACGAGCGCCCGCTCGAGCGGGCAACCCGCCTCGAGCACGCCCTCGCCTGACCGGCCTCCCCCAGCAGTTTCTGTTCCCGTGCGCGCGGCCGGCGCCGCCGACGGACCCAAGGTTTCAGAAAGTCTTTTTCCGATGACTGAGAAGATTACGCGTTCCTCCCTGATCGCCATCGCCGCCGTGCTGGCCGCGCTGCCCGCCGCCCCGTCCCGCGCCGAGGCGTTTGACGATGCGGCGGCGCTCGATGCCGCCGAGCCCCTGATCGTGACCGCCGGCAAGCGCGCGGAAAACATTCAGGACGTGCCCACCGCCATCACCGCCCTCACCGGCGAGAGCATCGTGCAGCAGGACATCCGCTCCGCCGCCGAGGTGGTGCGCCTCATCCCCAACGCCTCGGCCGCGCAAACCGAAAGCCGCACGCGCCCGCGCTGGTTCATTCGCGGCGTCGGCTCCAACGACCCGGCCGCCAATGTGGTCAATCCCATCGGCGTCTATTTCGACGAGGTCTACGTCAATTCCCCGTTCTTCCAGGCCCTCCCGCTGTTCGATCTGGAGCGGGTGGAGGTGCTGCGCGGCCCGCAGGGCACGCTGTGGGGCAAGAACACGGTGGGCGGCGCGATCCATTATCTCTCGAAGCGCCCGGAATTCGACTCCTCCGGCTACGTGCGCGCGGGCGTCGGCAATTTCGGCGCGGTGTTCACCCAGGGCGGCTTCGGCGGCCCGGTGATCGACGACAAGCTGGCCGCGCGCGCCGCGTTTTTCTACGAGCGGCGCGGCAACGTCTACAACAACGTCGGCACGGTGGAGAGCGGCACCGGCCGGTTCAATGATTTCGCCGGGCGCGTGCAGCTGCTGTTCACGCCGACGGAGAATCTGGAGATCCTGCTCTCCGGCCGCGTGCGCAATTTCGACGGCACGCCCGTTCCCCGCACGCTGGAGCCCGCGTACCCCGACACGCCCGCGCTCAAGGGCGCACCCGCCCCGGCGGACGACTACGGCAACACCCCGCCGGGCGGCCGCCGCGACTATGCCGCCAACGTGCCGGGCACGGCGGACACCAAGCAGCGCGGCGCGACCCTCACCATCAACTGGGAGAAGGACGGCTACGCGCTGACCTCCATCACCGCCTGGGACAAGGGCGACAACCTGAGCATCGCCGATGCCGACTACACCCTGACCGAAGGGTCGCGCAGCCGCACCGACCTGTCGAGCGAGCAGTTCACCCAGGAGCTGCGCCTGACCAGCCCGCGCGAGAACCGCTTCAACTGGATCGTCGGCGCCCATTATTTCTGGGAGGATTTCAGCTCCGACGCGACGACGGCAACGGTCGGCACCACCCGCTATCGCGACCGGGGCACCGGGCCGGAGCGGTGGCGCCACGCCTATTTCCAGAACGTGAAATATGACCAGACCTCGAAAAGCTACGCGCTTTTCGGCAGCGCCACGTTCAATTTCACCGATGCCCTCAGCCTCACCGCGGGCGCGCGCTACACCTCGGAGAAGCGCTCGGCCACCATCGACATCTTCAACCCGAACGGGGATTCCGCGCGCCGCCTGAACACGGTCCACCCCGACACCGAGCCGACGGCAGCGCGGCCGCGCGTCACCTTCCTCGACCCGACCGCCTGGTGGCTGCGCAGCTCGGTGACATCGACCACGCCCTACATGCCGTTCGTCTCCTCGCCGTCAAGGACGTGGAACCGCTTCACGTGGGATATCACCCCGCAGTGGAAAATCACGCCGGACGCCCTGCTCTATGCCCGCTTCTCGCGCGGCTTCCGCTCCGGTACCTTCCAGGCCAGCGCCACCTCGGCGGTGCAGTTCGACCCCGAAGGCATCGCACCCGAAGACCTCTACGCCTATGAGGCCGGGCTCAAGACCTCCTGGCTGGGCGGCAACCTGACGGCGAACCTGGCGGTCTTCTACTACGACTACAAGAAAATCCAGGTGCTGGTGCAGGGCGTGCCGGTATCGGCCGGGGGCACCACCGTGTTCACCGCCCGCCTCATCAACGCCGAGGGCTGGTCGAAGGGCGTCGAGCTGGACGTGACGGCGCGGCCGTTCGACGGCCTGCGCATCGCGGGCACCATCGGCCTGCTCGACACCAAGTACACCGACGATTTCATTCCCAACAATCCGAACACCGGCCTGCTGTTCGGCAAGGGCAACCAGTTCACCCGCGCGCCCCATTTCACCTCCACCATCGACATCGACTACCGCGTGCCGGTGGGGGCGTGGTCGCTGGGCCTCGGCACGGACTGGAGCTACCGCACCGGCCAGTATTTCACGGTCAACGCACAGGAAACCGACCCCGACGCCAACGACTACAACGTCAGCCGGTATCAGCGGCAGAAGGGCTACGCGCTCGGCAATGCCCGGGTTTCGGTGCTGAGCCCCGACGACCGGCTGGAGTTCCAGCTGTTCGTCCGGAACCTGACGAACAAGCACTACAAGATCCTCACCTTCGGCACCCAGCAGGGCGCTCGCCTCGGCACCTATGGCGAGCCGCGCACCTATGGCGCGGCCCTGACCGCAAAATTCTGAAGGAGACCGCAATGACCGCCTATCCCAAGGAAATCTGGCACACCCGCTGCCCGGTCCCGACGCCGCTCGGCATCGCCATCAACCTGGGGCTGATCGACAAGGCGCTCACCCCGCACGGCGTCACCGTGCATTCGCTGCAGGAGACCGCCGACCCGCGCGCGCGGGAGAGCCACATCGACCACCACCTGCCCCACAGCTTCCGGCAGGGCGGCAGCGTGCCCGCCCTCTGGGCGCGGGCGGCGGGCGCGGACACCCGGGTGATCGGCCTGTCGTGGGTGGATGAGAGCCAGGCGATCATCGCCCTGCCCGAGAGCGGCATCCGCACGGTGAAGGACCTGAAGGGCCGCCGCATCGGCCTGCCGCTGCGGCGCGGCCAGCGCATCGACATTTTCCGCGCCACCGCCCTGCGTGCCCTGCTCAACGGACTCTCGCTCGAAGGCATCGGTGAACACGAGGTGGAGTGGGTGGATATCGACGCCACCGACCCGCCGGGCGAGACCTGGATCGGCATCACCCCCGGCCGCCGCTGGAGCGGGCGGCCGCTCTACACCGCCGAATTGCACGCGCTGGTGCGCGGCGAGGTGGACGCCATTCACGTCAAGGGATCGCTCGGGCGCGAGTTCGCCTTTCTCGCGGGCGCCCAGATCGTGGTGGACACCGGCTTCCACCCGGACCCGAAAATCCGCGCCAACAACGGCGCGCCCCGGCCGCTGACGGTGGACGCCGCCACGCTGGAGCACTACCCGGCGCTGGCCGAGACGCTGCTCGCCAAGGTGATCGAGGCGGGGGTGTGGGTGGAGCTGCACCCGGCCGAAGCCCTCGCCTACCTCACCCGGGAGACGGGATCGCCCGAGCAGTTCGTGCTGGAGGCCTACGGCGGCGACACGCTGCACCAACGCCTCCACACCGACCTGTCCGACGACGCCATCGCGGCCTTGGGGGATTTCGCCGCCTTCCTGTTCGAGCGGGGTTTCCTGCCCGAACCGGTGGACGTGACCGCGTGGGTTGATCGCGGCCCGCTCGAGGCGCTGCGCCAGTCGCACGCCCGCACCGTGGCGTGAGGAGGCCGGCGTGAACCTGAAGGGCCGTATCCTCGGGGTGCTGACGCTGCTGAGCGTGGCGAGCCTCGTCCTCTTCCAGTTCACGGGCGCCCGCGCGCCCGAGGCTGGCGGGGCCGCCCTGCCGCAGCAGCTCACCATCGCCAGCATCGCCTACTCCTACAAGGGCCAGCAGGTGTTCACCGGGCTGACCGGCACGGTCATCCGCCAGGGCTGGCTGAAGGAGGAGCTGGCGAAACGCGGCGTCGCGCTCTCCTTCTTTCCGGTGCCGACGGCCGTTGGCGGCCCGCTCATCAACGAAGGCTTCGCGGGCAAGCGCATCGATTTTGCGAGCTATGGCGATTTTCCCGCCATCATCGCCGCCTCGGGCGGCGTGCCGCTGAAGCTGGTCGCCCCGCTCGGGCGCGGCAACAATTCCTACCTGGTGGTGCGCAAGGGGCTGGAGGCCCGGAGCATCCGCGATCTCAAGGGCAAGCGCATCGCGCTCCATCGCGGGCGGCCGTGGGAGCTGCCCTTCTCCAAGCTGCTGGATGCGAACGGCCTCAGCCTCTCCGACTTCAAGATCCTCAACATCAATCCGCCCGCCAGCCATGCGGCGCTCGCGGCGGGCGACGTGGACGCGGTGTTCCTGCTCTCCGACGGTATTCTCCTTGAGCAGAAGGGGATCGGGCGGATCATCTGGTCCACCAAGGAAGCGCCGCTCGCCTGGAGAATGCGGGCCGAGCTGTTCGGCCGCGCCGATTTCATCGAAAGCCAGCCCGAGCTGACCCAGCTGGTGGTGGACGCCTACGTGCGCGCCGCCCACTGGGCCGCCCAGCCCGAAAACCGGGCAGCGGTGATCGAGGACCTCGCCCGCAGCGACACGCCCGTCAGCGTGATCGAGGCGGATTTCGACGAAGCGAACGTCGCCTGGCGCGACCGCTTCACGCCACTGTTCACCGATGCCGTCATCAACCACTACCGCTCGGTGGCGGAGTACACCCATGCGCAGGGGCTGGTGCGGCAGAAGGTGGATGTGGACGCGCTGATCGAGCCCCGCTTCGTCACCCGCGCGGTCAACAAATTCGGCCTGCGCACCTTCTGGCAGCCTGCCGCCCCGGACGGAGTCTCCGCCGACGCCCACACCGCGAAGGGAGACGCCGCGCCATGAGCGACAACCGCTTCCTCGCCAGCTTCATCGTGCTCTCGCTGGTGAGCGGCCTCACCATCGGCCTCGGCAAGATCGTGACCACGCTGTTCGCCCTGTCGCTGGGCGCAACGCCCTTTCAGGTGGGCATCGTCTCGGCCATGGAGTCGGTCGGCATGATGCTGGTCACCGTCCCGGCCGGGTTCATCATCGCCCGCTACGGCAGCCGCAGCGTCTATTTTCTCGCCAGCCTCGGGCCGCTTCTGGTCAACCTCGTCATGCCGTTCAGCGCGAGCTGGGCGGCGCTGGCGGCGGGGCGGGGCCTCATCGGCCTGTGCATTCCCTTCCGCATCGTCTCCATGAACGGCGCGTTCCTCGACCGCCTGCAGGCCATGGGGCAGGCGCGCGCCGGCTGGTATCGCGGCGCGCTCACCGGCGGCATGGCGATTGCGGGCCCCGCCGCCGCCACCGTGCTCACCCAGCGGCTGAGCGTGACCGCCTGCTTCCTGCTGGTCGCTCTCCTGTTCGGCCTGATGGCGCTGTTCAGCCTCTCCTTCCTGCCCGCGCGGCAGCACCGGGAGGAGCAGGCGCCCGGCATGGTCGCCGAGCTGAAAACGCTGCTGCGCAACGCGGACGTGGCGGAGAGCTGCCTCATCGAATTTCTGGGCAGCGCCACCAACGGGCTGTTCGCCACCTTCATCATTCTGCTGGCCGCCGCCCTGCCCGCGCTGACGGAGCAGCACGGCATCCGGGTGATGCTGTTCCAGGGCGTCACCTCCGTCACCATGCTGTTTCTCGGCGGCCGCGTGGTGCAGCGGCTGGCAACGCCCGTGGCCTACGGCATCGGCCTGACGCTCGCCGCTGCGGCGCTGCTGACGTTCGGCTTCGCCCGCAGCCTTGCCGGGCTCGGGGCCGGCGCGGTGCTGCTGAGCGGCGGGCTGGCGCTCATCCACTTCATCAACATGCGGATGCTGGCGGCCTACCCCGGCGCCAAGAGCAAGGTGGCGGGCCTCTACAATCTCGCGTCCATGACCGGCTCCACCTTCGGCGCCATCGCGGGCGGCATGATCGCCGATGTTCTCCCGCTGCCGTCGGTCTTTCTCGCCTGGCTACCGGTGCTCGCTCTCGGCGCGGGCGCGGTCGGCCTCGTCCGCCACCGCCGCCTGCGAACCGGCGCGCTTTCCCCGGAGGTGCACTGATGACCCGCACGCTGTCCCGTCTCGCAACCGGGCTCACGCCGCTCGTGATTCTTGTCGCCGCCTGGCAGGCCGCATCGAGCGCGGGCCTGTTCCCGCCGCAGGTGCTGGTGCCGCCCGTCGAGGTGGCGAACACGCTGGCGGAGCTTGTCTCCAACGGCGAGCTTGCCCGCCACCTCGGCCAGAGCCTGGTGCGCCTTGCCGCCGGATTTTCCATCGGCGCGGCGGCGGGCCTGCTGTTCGGCGCGGCGATTGCCCTGTCGCGCTGGACCGAGGCCCTGTTCGCGCCGCTGTTCCTCGCGCTGCGGCAGGTGCCGGTGCTCGCCTTCCTGCCGCTGCTCGTGCTGTTCCTCGGCATCGAGGAGACGCTGAAAATCGTGATCGTGGCCGTCGCCGCCTTTTTCCCGGTGGCGCTGGCCACGTTCGACGGCGTGCGCGGCGTGCCGCGGGGCTGGTTCGAGGTGGCGCGGCTCTACCGCACACCCCTTGTCCCCTTCCTCGCCCGCATCCTGCTGCCCGCCACCCTGCCGCCGGTGCTGACCGGACTGCGCATCGCCCTCACCCGCGCCTGGCTGGTGCTGGTGGCGGCCGAGCTGCTCGCCGCCGACAGCGGCCTTGGCCAGATGATGGAAATGGGGCGTCAGCTTTTCCGCATCGATGTCGTCCTCGCGGGCGTCATCGTCAGCGGCCTGGTCGGCTTCGCGCTTGATCGCGGCGCCAAGCAGATCGAGCGCCGCGCCACCCGCTGGAGGACCGCATGACCCGGCTCCTGAAAAATTCCCTCGTCCGCTTTTCCCTCGGCCTTGCCGCGCCGGTGGCGCTGCTGCTGCTGTGGAGCGCGCAGGCGGAACCGGAGGGCGCGCGGTCGCTCGCCTTCGCCTCGCTCGACGCCATCGCCGCCGCGCTCGTGCAGCTCGCCGCCAGCGGCCAGTTGCTGCGCGACGCGCTGGTCAGCCTCTCCCGCGCCGTGACGGGCCTGGTGTTCGGCGGCGTGCTCGGCATGGCCGTCGGCATCGCCATGGCCTCGTCGCCCCTCGTCGACCGGCTGGCCGGGCCGCTCTATCACAGCATCCGCCAGGTGCCCCTGCTCGGCTGGCTGCCGCTCATCGGCCTGTGGCTCGGCAACGGGGACGACGCACGGCTGCTCATCGTCAGCCTCGCCGCCTTCTATCCCACCGTCCTCAACACCTACGAGGGCTTCGCCCATGTAGAGAAGCGCTATCTGGAGGTGGGCCGGCTTTATGATTTTTCGCCCGCCCAGCGCTTCCGCCACATCCTCTGGCCCGCCGCCCTGCCGCTGGTGCTGACCGGCATCGCGCAGGCGCTGGCCTTCGCCTGGATCGGCACCATCGGCACGGAAATCCTGCTCGGCTCGGGCAGCGGCCTTGGCGTCACCATGGCCACCGCCCAGGCGCAGCAGCGCGTCGACATCATCATCGTCGCCATCTGCGCCAGCGGCCTTCTCGGCTTTTTCGTCAATCACGTCCTTGTCCTGCTGCGCCGCCAGATCCTGCGGTGGCAGGGCGCCCACCAGTGAGATGAGGTGCACCATGACCGTCCAGCCCCATATCGCACCCGCCCGTCCGCCCGCGACCCAGCCCGAGCGCGGTGCCCTGACGATCCGGAACCTCTCCAAGAGTTTCCAGATCGACGGCGCGCCCTTCCAGGTGCTGCGCGACATCAACCTGGAGATCCGCCCCGGCGAGTTCGTCAGCATCGTCGGCGCGTCGGGGTGCGGAAAATCCACCCTGCTGCGGCTGATCGTCGGCCTCGACACCGACTATGACGGCGAGATCCACCTCGACGGCCAGCGCGTCACCACCACCAGCCTTGATCGCGGCCTCGTGTTTCAGGACCACCGCCTGTTCCCGTGGATGACGCTGGAGGAAAATGTCGGCCTCGCCCTCCTCAACACCGACATTCCCAAACACCGCCGCGCCGGGGTGGTGGCCGAGCACATCGCGCTGGTGAACCTGACCGGCTTCGAGAAGGCCTATCCGCACCAGCTCTCCGGCGGCATGGCGCAGCGCGCCGCCATCGCCCGGGCGCTGGCCGCCTCGCCCAAGCTGCTGCTGCTGGACGAGCCGCTGGGCGCGCTCGACGCCCTCACCCGCATCCACGTGCAGACGGAATTGCAGCGCATCTGGATGCAGCAGCGCTCCACCATGCTGATGGTGACGCACGACGTGGAGGAAGCGGTCTACCTCAGCGACCGCATCCTCATCATGGCGCCCAATCCGGGGCGCATCCGCCGCATCGTCGAGGTGGACCTGCCCCATCCGCGCGAGCGCGGCTCCGCCCAGCTTCATCGCCTGCGCGACGAAATCCTGGCCGAGCTGACCGGTGCGCCGGTCACGCGCTCCCTCATTCCCTTTCCCGCCAAGGAGACCCATTCGTGACCCGACAAGCCGATCATCCCGTCCATGACCTGTTCGTCGAACGCTGGTCGCCGCGCAGCTTCACCGGCGAGGCGGTGCCGGACGACGTGCTCCTGACCGTGCTGGAGGCGGCGCGCTGGGCGCCCTCCGCCATGAACGCCCAGCCGTGGCGCTTCCTCGTCGCCCGGCCGGGCGACGCGGCGTGGGACGATTTCGTCGCGCTGCTCGCGCCGCGCAACCGGCTGTGGGCCACGCGCGCCGGGGCGCTGTTCGTCATCGTCTCCGACACGGAAGTCGAATGGCGCGGCGCCAGCACCTTCAACGTCAGCCACAGCTTCGACACCGGCGCCGCCTGGGCAAGCCTTGCCCTGCAGGCCCAGCTGCTCGGCTGGCACACCCACGGTATCGGCGGCTTCGACCGCGAGCTGGCCCGGACACGGCTGGCGATCCCGAAACGCTTCGCGGTCGAGGCGATGGTGGCGCTGGGCAAGCGCGCCGGTCTCGACCAGCTCCCCGCCGATTTTCACGACCAGGAAACGCCGAACAGCCGCCGACCGCTCGCCGAGACCGTGTTCGAAGGCCGGTTCGGCAGCCCGCTCAATCCTCAGAAAAGGAGCGCCGCATGACCATCCAGATCCATTGGCAACTCGATGTGACCGCCGAGGCCGGGCGGTCGGAGCCCTCCGCCCGGCCGCGCGTGCCGGGGGTGGCGCGGGATGTCCGCACGCCCGCCCTCAACCGCTACGACTACTACGCCCAGGTCGCCCGGGCGGCGGCCCTCACCGGCTTCGACGGCCTGTTCATCCCCTACCGCGAGGACGGGGACGACAGCCAGATCGTCGCCGCCGCCCTCGCCCGCACGACGCCGCGCCTGCGGCTGGTGCCCGAATTTCCCGCCTCCGCCGGGTCGGCGGTCTATGCCGCCAAGCAGGCCGCGACGTTCCAGCGCTTTACCCACCAGAGGCTCGGCTGGGCCATCGCCCCGGACGGGGATGACGCCGCCCGCGCCCGCCGGGGCGACCAGGTGGCGGCAAAAGACCTCGCCGAACGGCTCGACGAATTTCTGACCGTCGCGCGCGCCGTGCACCGGGGCCCGTCCTTCACCTTCAAGGGCCGGTTCTTCGAGGTGCAGAACGGCGGCTTTGCCGAACCGCTGAACCGCGTCGCCTTCCCGACGGTCTACCTGCGCGGCACGGAGGAGGAGCGGCTGAAACTCTCCGCCCGCCATGCGGACGTGCATCTGCTCGACGCCGCACCCGCCGATGAGCTGAAAAACGTCATCGAGGTTCTGGGCTGGCTTGCGCTTCAACAGGGCCGCTCCGTCGCCGCCGGGCTCATCCAGCCCGTCCTTGCCCGCGAAACCGCCGAGGAAGCCGAAGCCGCGCGGCGCGACGCCGGCATCGCCGACGACGCCCCGGTCATCACGGGCAGCTACGACGATGTAACCTCCCGGCTCGCCGACCTCGCCAGCCTCGGCATCCGTCACTTCGTGCTGACCGCAACGCCCGGCTTCGAGGAAGCCTACCGCATCGGCCAGTTTGTCCTCCCCCGCCTGCGCGCGCTGACCGGCTCCGCGCGCGCCGCCGCCTGACAGGAGAGCGCATCATGACCATCGACTTCTACTGGCGTCTGCCGACCCACGGCTGCCACAGCAGCCTGCGCCACCACGCCTACGACCGGGGCGACTGGTCGCCGACCGGCCCGCACCACATCGCGCCCGGCCTCGACGCCAGCGGCGCGGACGACGGCTTCCGCTACATCGACCATCTGGCGGAAATCGCCCGGGCCGCGGAAATTTCCGGCTTCATCGGCGGGCTCATCCCCTCCTTCCCCAACACGGACGACCCGTGGGTGATCGCCCCCCTGCTGGCGCGCGAGACCAAGACCTTCCGCTTCATGATCGCCTTCCAGCCGGGCTTCCTCAATCCGGTGCAGGCGGCGCGGCTTTCGGCCAGCCTCCAGCGCGCGACCGGCGGGCGCACCGTCTACAACATCATCACCGGCGGCGGCGGCCCGGCCCAGCTGTGGTGGGGCGACAGCTTCAGCCACGACGACCGCTACGGCCGCACCACCGAATTTCTCGACATCCTGAAGGGCGTCTGGGGCAGCGACGATTTCTCCTACCAGGGCCGCTTCTACCGGATCGAGAACGGCAGCCTGCCGCCCCTGCTGCGGCAGGAGCCGCTGCCGGAAATCTGGTTCTCCGGCTCGTCCGACGCGGCGCTGCAAACCGCCGCCAAACACGCCGACTATTACCTCTCCTGGCTGGAGCCGTTCGACCAGCTCGCCGACAAGTTCGCCCGCGTCAAGGAGCGCACGGCCGCGCTCGGCGGCCGGAAGAAATGCGCGGTGCGCGTCGACCTCGTCGCGCGGCCGACCGAGGAGGAAGCCTGGCGGGATGTGCGCATCGGCTTCGAGAACGTCTCCGCCGAAACCCGCGACCGGCTGCGCGGCCAGCAGACGGACTCCGTCGGCGCGTCGCGGCAGGCGGCCCTGCGCCCGACCGAGGCCAGGCGCTACGAGGACCTCATCATCGCGCCCAACCTCTGGGCCGGGTTCAGCCTGCTGCGCGGCGGCCCCGCGCTCGGCATCGTCGGCAGCTACGAGCAGTGCGCGGCCAGGCTGGACGAGCTGATCCGGCTGGGGGCCGACGCCTTCATCCTCGCCGGCACCCCGCACCTCGAGGAGGCCTACCGGGTGGGCGAGGAAGTGCTCCCCCTGCTGGGTCAGGCCGCCGGCCGGCAGCGCGTGGCCGCCGAATAGTCCGCCTCTCAAAAAAAAGGATATCCGCCATGACTACACTCAACTCCACCATTCTGGATTTTGCGGAGCAGGCCACGCGGGACGCCGCCATCGCCTTTCGCGGGCTGCGGGAGACCGGCACCCTCTCCCCCTCCGGCACCGTGAATTTTGTCGAGCGCGTGCCGGGCGAGGACGCGGTTGTCTCCCTCGGCTATCCCGGCCCGTTCCGGCCGGACGCCCCGCTGAACCCGACCATCCTCGCCTTTGACGGCACCGTGCTCTCGGGCGATGCCAACGGCAATCTGGGCGGCGGCCGCTACCTGCCGATTTTCCGCGCCCATGCGGACATCACCACCGTCAGCCACGTGCACACGGTTTATCTGGGTGCCTGGTCGCAGAGCCACCGCGCGCTGCCGATCCGCTACGTGCCGGTGCAGCGCTGGACGCGGGCGCGGGAGCTGCCGATCTACATCGACCGCCGCCAGGGCGAGGCGAGCTTTATTCTGGACGTGCTGGCGAAAGACCCGGACGTGCCCGCCATTCTGGAGGCCAACGGCGGCTCCACCGCCTGGGGCCGCAAGGGTCTCCTGAACCTCGCCAATTATATCGTGCTGCTGGAGGAAGGCGCCCGCTTCCAGGCCATTGCCGAGACCCTCGGCGGCTCGAAAAACTATGGCCCCGGCGTGCTGGAGCAGCAGTGGAAAATGTCCGGCCTCCTGCGCGAGACCGACCGGTTCGACACCGTCGCCGCCGAATAACAAGCCGCATTTTTTCCCGGGAGCCCGTCCCGGGAGCCGATCCCGAACAGGGAAGCCGGGTTGGCCATCGCCAGCCCGGTTTCTTTTTTTGAGCGTCTTTCTTTTTTCCCGAGAGACCGGCGCGGACAGAGGCACCAGCATCAGGCATGAGGATTACGGACACCCTTGCGCCCTTTCGATTTCGACATAATCGTTATGGGCTAGCCCCTCACCCTTGCCATGGGCGGCGGGCTGGCCCGAGGGATACGGCCGTGCTAGAGTGGCTGCGGCTGCAAGATCACCTCTCCGCCATCAGGGATTGCACTGTCAGCGCGCCTATGGTTAAGTTTGCGCGAAAGGACATCTCGTGCAAACTTTTCTCTCCGCACTGGCCGGATACGAGGTGGAAACCGCCGGGGCGCGCCTCGCCGCGCTGAGGGCCTGCGAGCAGGCGGCCATGGCCGTGGCCCGGCTGGATCAGGCCGTTTTCGGCCATCCTTACGCCCGGCTCTGGCGGGCCTACAACGAAATCCAGGCTTTGGCGGAGCTGGCCCGGCAGGTGAGCGAGCCCGCTGACGCCACACGCATTTTTTCCGCGCTGGCAGGGGCCGAAAATCATGTTCTGGAGCCCGCCATCGGCCGCCAGACCCATGCCGCCCGCAGCCGCTGGCGCGCCATGGAGCGGCGCAAGGACCACGCCGCGCAAAAGGCGGTGGTGGATGAGGTGTGCGCTTTTGGCCCGCATGGGGGCCCCGTGCTCGTGCTGCTGATCGCCCGCCTCCACCGGCTGGAGCGCCTGCGGCTCGACCGCTGCGACCTCGCGCTGGCCATGCCCTATGCCCTCCATCGGCTGAAGCTGACCCAGACCCACCTGCCCGGGCTCATGGGCTCGGTGCGGTCCCTCGCCTCGCAGGAATTTTCGTCCCTCGAGATGATCGAGCGGTTCTGCGAGCGCCTTGCCGCCCAGGCGCAACAGGGGCTGCGGCTGCTGGAGGACATCGACCGGGCGGTGGCGGAAAGTCAGCGGAAAGTGGAGGGCGCGAAAACTCAGCGGAAGGAGGCGCTGCGGCGCCTCGCCTGGGAAGCGCTGTGGCCCCGCCCCCTCTCGCCCGCCGGGCTTGCGCGGCGCTGGGGGCAGCAGGTCTCGACCACCTCGCGCCTGTTGAAAGCGGGCGAGACGATCGGGCTTGTGCAGCCGATCGTTGACCGCTCCGGGATGAAGCGCCCCATCTACCAGCGCTACGCCGGGCCCCTTCTGGTGCAGATGGCGGGGATCGAACCGCCGAGCCGGGGCCGCCCTGCCCTCGCCCCGCATCCGGCGACGCTCGAGGCCGGTTTCGACGAGGCCGCCTTCAACGATGCCCTTGCGGCCGTCGACCGGGCGCTGGAGCGGCTGGGCATCGCCCCGCCCCTCGACGCGCTGGCGGACGACGAATCAGACGAGGACTGAGACCGGCGCCCTGCCCTCATCCCCACCAATAACAGCCCGGAGACGGCAGTTTTCTGCGGGTTTGGGGGAAGATTGCAGATCTGCAAGACGGAGCCGGGCGAACCAACCCGGCCCCCTGCCCGGCCCCGCATCAGAGGCCCCTCCCCGCTGGCCCCCGGCAGGGAAAGCTGCCCCTTTTTCCAGGGGCAATGGCAACAAAAAAGCCGCAGAAAACTGCGGCTTTTGAGCGGAATTGCAGGTCTGCAAGATCAGCGCAGCAGTTGCGCCGCCGTCTGGGTGATGTAGGCGATCACCTGATCCTTGCTGGCGCCATGGCCGGGCAGCACCTGAATCTGGAACGCGCCGCCCCGGCCCGGCCGGGTGAAGCGCAGGATCGGGCGGCCGTTGGGCAGGGTCACGGTCTCCGGCCCCGCCTTGGCGGCCTTCGGCGCGGCCGCGCTTTTCTTGAGCCGGGTCCGCACCGTCGCCACCGGCAGGAACGGCTTGCCCTCCGCCGCCAGCCGCGCCTGCTCCGCCGCCAGCTCGGCGGCAGCGGCCAGCACGGCGGCGCGGCTCTTCTCGGTCTTGAGCAGCGGCGCGATTTCGGCCGCGGCGGTGATGTTGACCAGACGCCGGTCGCCGAACGCCGCCAGCACCTCCTCCGGCAGCCGGGCCATGGTCAGGTAGCGGCTCAGCCAGCTTTCAGAGACGTTGAGCCGCTTGGCCATGGCGTGCTGCTGGCCGTCGTAATAGCTCTCCAGCGCCAGAGCATAGGAGCGGGCGCGCTCGTAGTCCGAGATGTCCTGCCGCTCGCGGTTCTCCAGGTCCTGCAGGCGGAAGGCGGTCTCGTCGTCCATGTCCTGCACGGCGACGAGGAACTTCATCTCCGGGTAGTTGTGGGCGCGCAGCCAGCTGATGCTCCAGTGGCGCCGCGCACCGCAGATCACCTCGTAATCGACGTTGGCATCGCCCCGCACCGGCCGCACGATGGCGGGGATCTTCTGGCCGCCCTCGGCGATGAGGTTGTCGATGAGGTCTTGGCACTGCGCCAGCGTGAGCTGGTCGTAGATGCGGGCGTTGCCCTCCCAGATGCGGCAGCGCGCCGGGTCGATCAGCCGCTGGGTCTGCACCTTGGTGTCCGAGCCCAGCGCCGAGCCCAGCGCCGACATGCGGGTGGAAAGGTTGGCGTTGTCGCCGCCGGCGCTCGGCTCCGGCGTGTTGGCCTGCCGCTTCTCCAGCGCCTGCGAGATGATGGATCGTGCCTTGATCGCCATGCTTCCCTCTCCTCTTGCCGGAGGTCCGGTTGTGCTGCGTGCGGATGGGCTCAGAGCAGGCCCGCCTGCTCCAGCGCCTCGTAATGGCTCGGCCAGGTCTTGCGGATCAGCAGCTCCAGCTCCTTGCCGTATGCGTCGAGGTACGACATGCACCGCGTCCAGGTCTGGCGCGAGGCGGTCGGCTGGCCGATTTCGTAGACGCTTTTCAGCAACATGCCCGCGTTGTCGATTTCCGCCGAGTCCTTCAGCTGGGCGCGCATCATGCGGCGGCCCCAGGTCTCCTCCATGAAGTGGCTCATCTCGCCATGGCTGGTCTTGGTGTCCGAGCCGCGGGAGATGACGACGCGGAGGAACTTGTAGGTGCGCTCGCGCGGCAGGCTGGAGAGCTGCTCCAGCACGTCGGTCATCATGGAGATGAACTTGCGGGTGGAGAACAGGTCCACGTTCGAGGGCAGCGTCGGGATCAGCAGCGCATTGGCGGCCCGCAGCACGCTCAGCGAGATGAAGCCGAGCGCCGGGGGCGAGTCGAGGATCACCACGTCATAGTTCTGCGCGGCGCGCTCGATGCCCTCGCGCAGCCAGTCGAAGTGAATGGGGTTGTCCTTGAGCAGGACCGCCATTTCATATTCCGAGCTGAACAGGTCCAGGTTGGCCGGGATAAGGTCCAGCCCCTCCCAGTGCGTCTTGCGGATGGCGTAGTTCAGATCCTCGTAGTCCCGGCGCAGATAGGGATAGAGCGTGTCGTTGCCGGAGAGGTCCACATCCGGGTTGATGCCCATGAGGCTGGTGGACGACCCCTGCGGATCGCAGTCCACCAGCAGCACGCGGTAGCCCTTGAGCGCCAGATAATGGGCCGTGTGCACCGCGATGGTGGACTTGCCGACGCCGCCCTTGAAGTTCTGCACCGAGAGAATGACCGGCTCGTCGGTCTCGGCCCGCCAGGGTAGGGTGCCGAACACCCGGCGCATGTTGTTGATCTCCGGCAGGGTGTAGCCCACGCGCCGGTTGGTGGCGGACAGCTCCGGCGGCGGCAGACGGCCGGACGCTTCGGCCTCCCGGATGGACTCGGAGGAGCGGCCGATCATTTCCGCTGCCTTGCCCATCGGGAAGCGCAACGTCAGCTCACGTCGCTGGTCGCGCTGCGAAACCACATCTTCCAGCGCCTGGAACGACAGCTCGGTGTCGTTGCGAAAGGCGAGAATGGTCTCGAGCGTCTCTACGGGTTCCATGTGCAGCAGGCTCCTTGGACTGGCAACAGATCGCTTATAGACGCGGTGGTTTGCAAATTGAAACCCCTGAGCGGTGTATTTTGCAAACCCTCCCGCTGACTTTGCGCATTCGGCCAAATTCCGAGTCGCAGCCGGAACGCCCTGCCGGGCCCAGTGCGACTCCGACCGGACGCCGTCGCGCGCGCGGGGGGAGCCCCCGTCAGCCTGTGGATAAGCTCCGCTGGCTTTTCGCGCTTCCGCTGAGTTTTCGCACGCGCGCTCCGCCGACTTTCCCACCGATGCTCCGCTGCCTTTCCGCAGCGACTCGAACCGTGTCCGCTCACTTTCCGCACGGCTCAGATTCTGATTCCTATAGACCGAACCTGAATCCCTTCCGATAAGATAACGAAAACTCAGCGGGGCGACCCTCGTCCGGTCGGGGCGCACCCCGATGGCAGGAATCGTTTTTCAATTTTTGGCTTGTCTTTTTTGCAAACCGGACGCCACATGAGGGCCGGTTCGCAAACGATCCCGCTGCCAGGCTCCAACTGGCAAACGCGAAAAGCCAGCGGACGACTTTGCAAATTCCGTGTGTTTTTGCGTGACAAACGCCAACCAGTAACCCTAGGCTTGCGGTCGAGAGTCGCATGGGGCCGCCAGAATGAGTGACGGGATCCGAGATGAATGACGGGATCGACGTACCGGGATTGAGAAAGCAGCTCGAGCTGTTTTCCTACGACGCCGCGCCGGTCATGGCTTCCACCAGGGACCCGCGTGCCCGCAAGATCATCACCTCCATCTGCGAGATGGAGAAGGCCGATCCCAAGCTCAGCTTCCTCGATTCCGCCTTCTGCACCATGAGCCTGCCGGCGCGCCAGCCGGCCAACCCGTACAAGCCGATCCAGCGCACGGACGGGCGTTACCAGCTGCTCATCGCGCCCAAGTCGGTGCCGGGCGAGGATGGCGAGCCGGTGTGCTATGGCGTGCCGTTCGGCCCCAAGGCGCGGCTGATTCTCGTCTACATGATGTCCGAGGCGCGGCGGAACAACAGCCCCGAGATCTACCTCGGCAACAGCCTGTCCCACTTCATGCGCCGCATGGGCTACTCCAGCGACGGCGGCGGCAAGAACGGTGCGCTCACCGGCGTGCGCGAGCAGCTGCGGCGCCTGTTGCGCTGCGAATGGACCATCCGCTTCGTCGGCGATGACAACAGCGAGACGGTGCAGGACGTGGCGCTGGCCAACGCCTACGAGATTTTCCAGGGCGATGCCTTCGTCAAGCGCATCCGCTTCTCGGATGCCTTCTTCAACCATCTGATGCGCCATTCCGTGCCGCTGGACGAGCGCGCGCTCGCCCAGCTGCGCGACAACGCCACCGCCATCGATCTTTACACGTGGCTCGCCTTCCGCCTGCCCAATGTGGATGGCGAGATTGCGTTCGAGTGGGAGAAGGTCCGCAAGGCGCACTTCGGCCTCGAGTCCCCGCGTATGCGTGATTTCCAGCGTGCCATCCGCGACGCCTGGATCCGGGTGCAGGCGGTCTATCCGGCCGCCAAGGCGGATTTCAGCCGCCCGGACGTGGTGGTGCTGCGCGAGTCCGCGCCGCCGGTCGAGAAGGATTTCCTGCCCCGCCGCAGTCACCTGTCGCCCGCGCCGCTGCCCAAGCCCGCGGCCGCGATCGTGGACAACAGCTTCACCTTCCCGTCGGGCAGCCTCAGCTTCGGCGGCCCGGCGGAGCAGAAGCTGCGGGAAATCGCGCTCGATCTCGGCGGCGGCTGGGACGTGGACCGCATCGCGGACGAGTTCCGCAAGATCATCCGCGAACGGCCGGACGAGCTGCGCGGTGCGGAGCTGCTGCGCTGCTGGGCGGGCTTTTGCCGGTCCTATGCGGAGCGGCGGTCGGGCCGCGCCTGATTGATCCCGCTGGCCCGGGCGGCCGGGGGGGCGCGAAAAGTCAGCGGACGTTATTCTCCGGTTGAAACGGCAAGACGGGGGAGGGGAGGCGAGGTCATGAACCGGGCCACTGTGGACGACGGCTGCCGCATCGCCTGGCGGATGGACGGGCCGGAGGGCGCGCCGGTGCTGATGCTGGCGCACGCGCTCGGCGCTTCCTCGGCCATGTGGGGGCCGCAGGTGGAAGCCTTCAGCGGCACGTTCCGGGTGCTGCGCTACGACGCGCGCGGCCACGGCGCGTCGGACGTGCCGGCGGGGCCCTACACCATCGAGCGGCTGGGCCGGGATGCGCTCGGCCTTCTCGACGCGCTCGGGCTGGGCGGGGAAAAGGTGGTGTTCTGCGGCCTCTCCATGGGCGGGTTCGTCGGCCAGTGGCTGGGGGCCAACGCGCCAGAGCGTCTGGAGAAGCTGATCCTGGCCAACACCAGCGCCTACATGGGGCCGCCCGAGGGCTGGCGGGACCGGATCGAGACCGTCACCCGCGAGGGCATGGCGGCGGTGACGGAGGCAACGCTGGCGCGCTGGTTCACCGCCGACTTCCGCGACCGCGCACCGGAGGCGGTGGACGCCATCCGGAAGTTGCTGCTGGCAACATCGCCGCAGGGCTTCGCGGGCTGCGCCGGGGCGATCGCGGGCATGGACCTGCGGGGCAGTCTTGCCGCGATTTCCGTGCCGACGCTGATTATCGGCAACCGTCAGGACCCCTCGACGACGCTCGCCCACGCCGAGGCGCTGCACGCCGCCATTCCGGGCAGCCAGCTGGCGGTGCTGCCCGCTGCCCATCTCGCCAACATCGAGGCCGCCGAACCGTTCAACGCTGCCATTCGCGCGTTTGTCTGCGGCTGAGCCGGTTTTCAGGGGCGCGGGGCTTTGCGTCGCTGCCCCCAGTGCCTATGAAAAGGGCTCGATTCGGCCGGATCAACCAGAGGAGTGTGGGGACTGGTGGCAGAGAACGCGCCCGTACTCGTGGGAGACATTGGCGGCACCAACGCCCGCTTCGCCCTGGCCCGCCCCGGGCCGGACGGCAAGCCCGCCCTTCTGGAGGTGCGCCGGTACAAGTCCGCTGACTTTCCGTCTTTCATCGATGCCGTGCGCCGTTATCTGGAGGAGACGGCGGCGCAAGGGGCGGGCCTGCGCCGCGCCGTCTTTGCGGTGGCAACCGCCGTGCTGGGGGACACCGTCCGCCTCACCAACAGCCCGTGGGTCGTCTCCGCCCCCGAGGCCCGCGCGGCGTTCGGCCTTGAGGAGGTGCGGCTGGTCAATGACTTCCAGTCCATCGGCCGGGCGGTCGCGCTCATGGACATGGCGCAATTCGACAGCATCGGCCCGCAGCCGCCCGAGGCGTGGCGGCCGGACATGACCCTGGCGGTGCTGGGCCCCGGCACCGGGCTGGGCGTTTGTTTGATGCAACTGCGCGCGGGGCGGCCGGTGGTCTTGCCGTCGGAGGCAGGGCACATGGCCTTCGCCCCGGCGAACGAGCGGGAAGTGGAGGTGCTGCGCCATTTGCAGCGGCGCTTCGGCCGGGTCTCCAACGAGCGGCTCATCTCCGGCCCCGGCCTCGTGGCGCTGCACGAGGCGCTGTGCGCCATCGCCGGGCAGACGCCGCCCGGCCTTCCGCCCGAGGCCATCACCGAGGCCGCCGCCGCCGCGCCCGACGGGCTGGAGGCGCAGGCGGTTCAACTGTTTTGCGAAATCTACGGCAGCGTTGCGGGCGATCTGGTGCTCGCCTTCGGCGCGTGGGACGGCGTGTGCCTTGCCGGCAACCTGACCTCCGTGCTGCTGCCCACCTTGCGCGTCAGCCGGTTCCGCCAGCGTTTCGAGGACAAGGGGCGGTTTGCCCCGGCCATGCGCTCGGTTCCGACGCTTGTGCTGACCCGGCGGCTGGTGGGGCTGCTGGGTACGGCGGCCTTCGCGCTGGACGGTCGGAACGGCTGAGGAACAGCACGGACCGTCGCAGGAGCGGGGGATTTCCCGTCAAGTTGGTTGATCCGGCGGGGCGGATTTGTCACTCGCTTGGGACGATAACCGGTATCAGCAAAGCCGTGACGATAAGGACGCGGCCTGGGAAAAAGGCGGCTGTCGATGACAGGGCGTTGCGTTTAATTGTTTACATTGACGGCAAGACCGGCTGTTAGTCGTCGCGTTCACCGGCACCCCGGCGCGGGTCGGGCCGGAGGGCATCGTTTTTTTGGCAGCATCAAAAGCCAGTATGTCTCTGCGTAAGGGTGCCAGTAGAGGTGCGATGTGGGATAGCCCGGAGGCCGCCGTGGGTTTGAGCGCACGAGCGGTTGCGGCTGCGGTCGCCGAGCCCGCGCTGTTTGCGTCCTACGCGCGCATGGCGGCGGACTGCCTCGATGTGCCGCTGGCGGCCGTGGCGGTGATGGACGGCGCCAGCCTCCGCCCCTTGGGGGATGTGGGCTTTGATCCGGCGGAGATGCCGCTGGCGGCCTCGCTCCTGATGCCGCTGTTGCAGGCCGGGCGGCTGCTGACGGTTCCCGACATGATTGAAGACGCGCGCCTGTGCGCCCATCCGCAGGTGACGGGCGGGCGGCGGCTGCGCTTTGCCTCGGCCGCGCCGCTGTGCCTGGTGGACGGGCGGGTCATCGGGTTCGTCGCCGGTTTCGACACCCGGCCGCGCACCACAGGGCTGACCCCGTCCCAGGAGCGGATGCTGCAGGGGCTGGCGTCCCAGCTTCTGGCCTATATCGAGACCCACAGCCGCCAGCAGCAGGCGCGGGCGGCGCTCGGCTCCAGCGAGGAGCAGATCCGCTGGGCGACCGAGCATGATCCGTTCACGGGTCTTGCCAACCGCCGTCTGTTCGCCAAGCGCCTGGGCGCGGCCGTGCAAGAGGCGGAGGCGGAGCAGACCAGCGTGGGCCTCCTGCTGTTCGATCTGGACCGGCTCAAGCTGACCAACGATACGCTCGGCCATGATGCGGGGGATTTTCTCCTGCGCAGCTTTGTGCAGCGCCTGGAGGAAATGCAGCGGGACGGGGAGACGCTGGCGCGGCTGGGCGGCGACGAATTTGCGCTCATCATGCCCAATCTTGCCGACGGCCAGCAGATGCTCGACCGGGCCCAGGCGGTCCTTGCGCGGATGCGCGAGCGGCTCACCTTCAAGGGCCATATGGTGGAATGCCGGGCCAGCATCGGGGCGAGCCTCTATCCCGATCATGGCCGCGACGCCAACAGCCTCCAGCGCAATGCGGACGTGGCGCTCTATCGGGCCAAGGCGCAGGGGCGGAACTGTCTGGTGGTGTTCGAGCCGGAAATGCGCTCCGAGCTTCAGCTGCGCAGCTCGATGATCAGCATGGCCCGCAAGGCGCTGGAGACGGACGCCATCGTGCCCTACTACCAGCCGAAATTCCGGCTGGAGAGCGGCCAGCTTGTCGGCTTCGAGGCGCTGCTGCGCTGGCAGCATCCGAGCCGGGGCATTCAGGGGCCGGGGCATATTGCGGCGGCTCTGGAGGATGCGGAGCTGGCGGAGTCCATCAGCATCAGGATGTTCGAGCGGGTGATCGCGCAGATGCGCGTCTGGCTGGATGCGGGCTACGAATTCGGCCACGTGGCGGTCAATGCGGCGTCGGCGGAATTCCTGCGCGACGGTTTTGCCGAGCGGGTGCTGGGCCAGCTGGAGGCGGCGGGCGTGCCGCCCTGGCGGCTGGAGCTGGAAGTGACGGAATCGGTGCTGCTGGGCACGCAGGCCGAGCGGGCGGATCACATTCTCAACCTGCTGAACAACGCCGGGGTGCGCATCGCGCTCGATGACTTCGGCACCGGTTTTGCCTCGCTCTCGCACCTGAAGCGCTTTCCGGTGGACACCATCAAGATCGACCGCAGCTTCGTGCGCGATCTGGACGACGATGCCTTCGGCAGCGCCATCATCCGGGCCGTCATCAGTCTCGGCCAGAGCCTTGGCATCAGCGTGGTGGCGGAAGGCATCGAGACCGAGGCGCAGGCGAATTTCCTGCGCGCCCACCGCTGCGACGTGGGGCAGGGCTTTCTGCTCGGCCGCCCGGCCGATGCGGCCGGCCTCGCGGGGCTGCTGGCGCGGAGCCGCGCGGCCTGAGGCGCGCTCCGCCCTCCCTCTTGGAAAAAGGGTTTTCTCCGCGTCCGGTAACAGCGGCGCCGGCGCGCGCCATGAGGGGTGCGTGCGCCGGCGGCCTCCGCCATTTCGGATGGCGTCATTTCAGATGGCTATGGGCGCGTGCGCTCAGTAAAGCTCGCGCTCCGCGCGGTCCCGCCGCCGCCTCCGGCCGGTGAGAAGGGCGGCCGCGCAGCCCACCGCGCCCGCGATCAGCAGCGAGCGCACCGGATGTTCGGAGACGCTCTGGCTCATCTGGTTTGCGGCACTGCGGACCTGGTCGCGGGCGGTGCCGTAGAGGTGCTGGGCGCGGCCCATCATTTCCTGACGGGTGCCTTCCGCCTGCATCTGCGAGTCTCCGGTCAGATTGCCGAGGCCGCGCTGCGCCTGGCCCATACCGGACTTCAAGGTGCCTTCAACCCGATCCTCATTCATGGCCTTACTCCTGAAAGTGCTTGAAAAAAATCCGACCCGCCACGGCCGTCCCCGGCGTCTGCCGACCTGGCACCGCCCGGAAGTCACGGCTCGGCGAATTGCAAGGCAAGCCCCGAACCAGCGCCAGAAGAACGACAGCCTCCGGTGCCTGTTCCGGCCGGCGCGGCGGGATGCCCGGGAATTGCCGTGGTCGGTGCGCTAGAGGGCGCGGCGGCGCGCCGACCAGCGCATGTCGTCGTCCTCCCGGCGGAACGCCACCATGCCGAGCACGAACCCCAGGGCGGCTGCAATCAGCACAGCGGCGACCGGCTGGTCCGAAATCCGGCGGCTGACGGTGTGGGCGGCGTCCTCCGCCACATGGCGCGCCTCGCCATAGAGGTGCCGGGCCCGGCCGCGCAGACGGCGGCGCATACCCCGGGTTTCGCTGCCGTCCTCGTCCTCGGGGACGGTGCCGAAGGCCTCCCGGGCGCCGGTCGACATTGTCCTCATGTAGCGTTCCGTCCTGCGCTCGTTCGCCATTGGCTGCCTCCTGTGAGAAGGGGGGGACGGTCAGACCGCCGCGCCGGTTCAGCCGGCGGGACGGTCCGGCCGGGTCCGGGTCAGTGGGTGCTGGGCCGGATGGTGTCCATCGCCTGCATGCAGGCCTGCTCGCAGCGGCGGCAGCTCTCGGCGCACACCTGGCAGTGCTCGTGGCGATCGGCGTGACGCTCGCATTCCTCGGCGCACAGGCGGCAGGCGGTGCCGCAGGCCTGAAGCATCATGCGGATCAGCTCCTCGTTCGAGCCGGTGCGGCGGGTGGCGATGCTGGCCATGGCGGTGCACAGGTCGGCGCAGTCGAGGTCGAGGCGGATGCACTGGCGCAGCTCGTGCACCATGTCCTCGGCAAGGCAGGCGTCCGCGCAGGAAATGCACACCTGGGCGCAGTCGCAGCATTCCTCGATACAGCGGATGAGAATGTCATTGGTGTTGCCGCGCACATCCGGATGCGTGCGGATCATCTCTTGAGCATGCATGGATACACCTCTTGCAATGGCTTGGGGGGGCTGGACGCCGGGCCGCGCAGGCAGCCCGGCGGATGCTGGAGGAACATCAGCCATGCAGGGAGGTTCCGATCCGCTCACCGCGTCGGGCGCGGGGCTCGGGTGCGGGCTTCGGACGCAATCAGGGGCGGTGGTCAGTCCAGCCGGGTGAACAGCCCATAGAGGGTGGGTTTGAGATAGAGGTCGGTGGCCTCCTGCGCCGTCACGTCCGGCACCAGGCGCATCATCTCCAGCACGGAGTTGATGCCGGCGAGCAGCATCTGCGCCGCCAGGAACGGATCGACGGCGCGCAGCGAGCCGTCGGCGATGCCGTCCGAAATCATCGCGGCGAAGCGGTGGGAGAGGCGGTTGGCCTCCACCAGCACCGGGCGGCGAATGGAATCGGGCAGCACGCTCAGCGCGGAGGCGCGCATCAGCGGCCCGTGGTCGGAGAGCTGGAACGCCACCAGGCTGGCGGCGGCGGCGGTCAGCCGGGCCCAGCCGTTGCCCTCCAGCGCTGCCGCGGCCAGCTGGGTGCGGCGGATGATCTCGAAGCTGCGCTCGAAGCAGGCGATGACCAGATCGTCCTTGGCGTCATTGTGGTGATAGAAGGCGCCCTTGGTGACGTTGAGGCTCTCGGCGATGCGGGCGACGGAGGCACCCCGGTAGCCGATCTCGTTGATGAGCCGGGTGGCGGCCATCAGGAAGGCGTCCGCGCCGTTGTCCCGCGCGCCGGGCAGGGCAGGGGTCAGCAGGCGGGGCGCCCAGACGGCGCCGGGCCGGGCAACACCGCCCAGCAGCGTCTCCAGCACCCGGCGGGTGAGGCGCGGGGCGTCTCCGGCGTCGTACTGCTCGACCCACACCACCGACCACAGCAGCTGCTCGAGAATGAGGTTGGTCCGGGCATTGAGGCCGCGCCGCCCGGCCCAGGCCAGCTCCGGCCCGTCGAGAAGGCCGCGCAGGCGCCGCAACATCGCCTGCAGGGCTTCGCGCACCACCTCGGCATGGGGCGGCCGCAGCGCGCGCAGCTCGTCGAACCGCGCCAGGGGCGGGGCCTCGCCCGCGCGGATGAGGAAATGGTTCTCCAGACACAGACCGATCAGCCGCTCCAGCCGGGCGGCGGCATCGGGGGCGTGCCGGGCTTCGTCGATCATGCCGTCCCAGCGCTCGATGGCGCGCAACATGCACGCCGCCACCAGATCCTCCTTGCGGGGGAAATAGTAGGCAACGCTGGTCGTGGTCAGCCCGACGGCGGCGGCCACCTCGGCGAAGGTCACGCCGCGCACGCCCTGCTGGTTGAGCAGGTCGATCGCCGCCGTCAGCACAGCTTCCTTGCGGGCATTGTAGCGCGGAGTTCCGGCCGACCTTGCTGTCATTGTGTCCTCGGTTGCGGGTGACAGCCGGCCCCGGTTTCACCCGGAGCGCGGTGTCTGTCACAATAGGAAGCAGCCGGCCGCCTTGAAAACGAGCAAAAAGCGGGGGTACGGCCTTCCCGATGGGGAGGGGTGGGGTCGCACGCGTCTTGAGAACAAAAACCGAACATGGCACTATCTCGCGCCGGACAACAGGGGGCCGGATAACAGGGAGGAACCCGCCGCCATGACAGTCACGCCACTGGCCGAAGGGCCGGACGGCCAGCCGCGCTGCGCCTGGTGCCTGGCCACGCCGGCCTACCAGCACTACCACGACACCGAATGGGGCTTTCCGGTGGGGGACGACCGGCGGCTGTTCGAGAAAATCTCCCTCGAAGGCTTTCAGTGCGGCCTCAGCTGGCTCACCATCCTCAACAAGCGGGAGGCCTTCCGCGCGGCCTTCGCCGGGTTCGATTTCGAGGCGGTGGCCCGCTTCGGCGAGGCGGACGTGGCCCGCCTGCTGCAGAACCCCGGCATCGTGCGCCATCGCGGCAAGATCGAGGCGGTCATCAACAACGCGCGCTGCGCCATTGCCCTGCGGGAGAAGGAAGGCTCGCTGGCCGCCTTCTTCTGGCGCTTCGAGCCGGACCCGGTGGTCCACGCCCGGCGCGGCCTTGTGGCGGAGACGCCCGAGTCGGCTGCCCTTTCCCGGGCGCTGCGGAAGCAGGGGTGGCGGTACGTCGGCCCTACCACCCTGCACGCCTTCATGCAGGCCATGGGTCTGGTCAACGATCATGCGCCGGGGTGCTGCACCCGCGCGCGGGCGGAGGCGGCGCGGCAGGCGTTCCGGCGGCCGGCCTGACGCCGCTTCGCGCAAACCTGATGTCGTCGCACGAAAGTGTCTTGACCGATGGGAGACTTAACAGGAAACTGCTAATATCAACAATAAATATTTAACGATATGTCCGGCAGAGTGCGGGCGCACATCGCGGAGAGGTCGATATGGCACAGTCTGCACGTCTTCTGTTCGGTGTCGCTCTGGTTGCCAATGTTTTCGCCCTGGGCCCGGCGCACGCGGGGCCGGTGACGGCCCTTGAGGCCCTGCGCGAATACAACCTGATCGTCTTTGACGATTTCAGACTGACCCAGGACATCCAGGGCGCCGTCTACGTGGGCGGGAACCTGACCGGCGGCAACATGGTGGGCGCCAACTTCGGCTCATACACCGGCGCGACCGGCCTCACCGTCGCCGGTGACGTCATGGTGTCGAACCTCAAGGTGAAGAACAGCGATCTCTACGTCGGCGGCAATGTGGTCTCGGGCCTGGTGGAAATTCAGGACGGCGGCAGCGCCTATGTAGGCGGCACCGCCGCGCCGGATGCGATCCGGCTCAACGGCAACCCCGCCGGGCGCACCATCGAGACCGGCAGCACCCGCCCGCAGGACAAGCTGCTGGATGTGGCCGATTTTCTCGCCCTGTCGTCCGCGCTGGCGAGCCGGGAGGCGGAGGTCCGCTATTCCTCGGCCGATATTCTTGATCCCAACAATTTCCGCATCACAGTCGCCGACCTTGATGGCGACGGCGTCGCCGTTGTGTCGCTGGAAGCGGGCTTTCTGGACTCGCTGAGCAGCTACGGCCTTTATGGCGACGGCATTGCCGGCCTCGACACCATCATCATCAACGTCGGGGGCACGCACATCTCCATCGGCGCCAACTGGCAGACCGGCGGCCTGCCCAACTCCCTGTTCGCGAGCGAGCACGTCATCTGGAATTTCTACGAGGCGGAAGTGCTCACCTTCGACCGCCAGATCTTCGGCTCGGTGCTGGCGCCGGGCGCGCGCGTCTCCAACGTCACGCCCATCGACGGCACCCTGGTTGCGGGCAGCTTCACCCAGAACGGGCAGGTGCACTGGCCCGGCTACCGGGGCACGTTGATCACCTTCGACCCGCCGCCGGTGGAGATCGCCGCGCCCGCATCGGCAGGCGTGCTGGGTCTCGGCCTCGCCGGCCTCGTCTTCGTCCAGCGTCGGCGCCCGGAGCCGGGCCGTTTGCCGCGCGGGGACTCTGTGCTGCCAGCAGCAATTTAGCCTGGCAGTTTCATTTTTTTTCTTCTGGTGCTTCGAGCCGGACCCGGTGGTCCACGCCCGGCGCGACAAATTTTCGCGCGGCCGTGACGGGGCGGCGCAACCCCCTGATCTGGCACGACTTTTGGCCGTTTCGGGCCTCGCCCCCCCGTTTTTGCCCGGCCGGCTTGGAAAACTCCGTTTGCATACCGATATGAAAGGGATAAGGCAGAGATGTTTGTACACTTAGCGTAGAGGTGAGCGTATGCGGCGGTCGTGGTGTATTGCAGGTGTTCTGGCCGTGGTTTTCGGGGCTCAGGCCCCTGCGCAGGCGGGTCCGGTCACGGCGCTCGAGGCCATGCGCGACTACAATCTCATCGTCTTCGACGATTTCGATCTGCGTCACGACATTCAGGGCAGCATCTACGTTGGCGGCAACCTGACCGGAAACAACATGGTCGGGTCCAACAACACCCGCTACACGGGAACTGCGGGCCTCACCGTCGCGGGCGACGTGAAGGCCTCCGGCATCAAGGTCAAGAACGGTGATTTCTACGCGGGCGGCAATGTCTCCGGCCTGGTTGAAATCCAGGATGGCGGCAGCGCCTATGTGGGCGGCACCGTCGCGTCGAATTCCGTCCGCCTGACCGGCAACACGAGCGGCCGCGCCATGGAGGCCGGCAGCGACGCCGCGCGCGGAAAGCTGCTCGATGTTTCTGACTTCCTGGCCCTGTCGGCCGATCTGGCGAGCCGCGAGGCGGACATCCGCTACACGGCGGCCGACGTCCGCGACCGGAACAACTTCCGCCTCCAGCTGGCGGACACCAACGGCGACGGCCTCACCGTGCTCCATCTCGACGACGGTTTTCTCGGCGCGCTCAGCAGCTACGGCTTCTATGGCGACGACATCGCCGGGCTCGGCACCATCGTCGTGAACGTCGCAGGCAAGAACAACTCCCTCGGTGCCAACTGGCAGCAGGGCGGCCTGCCCGACAACCTGTTCGCCAGCCAGAACATCATCTGGAATTTCTACGAGGCGGAGGTGCTCACCTTCGACCGCCAGATTTTCGGCTCGGTGCTGGCGCCGGGTGCCCATGTCTCCAACGTCACGCCCATCGACGGCACCCTGGTCGCGGGCAGCTTCACCCAGAACGGCCAGGTCCATCTGCCCGGGTTCACCGGCGACATTTCCTTCCCCTCCACGCTGCGGCCGGCCGTGCCCGCCGAGGAGATCCCGGAGCCCCTTTCGGTCGCGCTGCTGGGGATGGGCCTTGTCGGTGTTGCCTGTCTGCGCCGGCGGTCCTGAGCAGGTGCTGGCGGCAGGCGTGCTTGCTGCCAGCACCAATTTAGCCTAGCAGTTTCATTAGTTTATCCCGGTCTGGGCCGGTGTCAGCGTTGGTTGCCAAGAATGAATTGCAGGGCAGCCAGCGGCACCTGACCGGAGGCACATAAAAAACAAGGCCTCGCATTCCCGCCGTTCAAGCCGGCGCCCTGCGCAAGACCAGCGCGGAACGGCTGCCCAATCCCGGGCAGACCGCCCCGACGCTGGCACGGGGGAGGGCCTGGTTATGAAGTGTGTGTCCGGTTTTGTGGCGCGGTATGGGGTGCGTTTGGCGTGCGGCGTTGCCGCGCTTGCGCTGGCGGGGCCAGCGCTCGCGCAGGATGGCGCGGCGGATGCGGCGGCCGGGGAGGCCGCCAGCGAAGGCTTCTATCACGACATCATCGTCACGGCCCGCAAGCGGGCGGAAAGCCTGATGGACGTGCCGGTCGCCGTCTCGGCGCTCGGCGCGCAGGACATCAACCGCTACGCCGCCAATGACCTTCAGAAAATCGGCCAGATGGTGCCGCAGGTCATCATCGCCAAGACCGGCGGCGGCGGCGCGGGCGCGTCCTTCGCCATTCGCGGCATCGGCTCGTCCTCGCTGGACGCGGGCATCGAGCAGACCGTCTCGGTCAACCTGGACGGCATTCAGGTCAGCCGTGGCCGCCTTGCGACCCAGGGATTTTTCGATATCGAGCAGGTGGAAGTGCTCAAGGGCCCGCAGGCGCTGTTCTTCGGCAAGAACAGCCCGGGCGGCGTGATTTCGCTGCGCTCGGCGGGTGCCACCAAGACCTGGCAGGGCTATGCCCGCGCCGGCTACGAATTCAAGGCGGACGAGCGCTTCATCGAGGGCGCGGTCTCCGGTCCCATCAGCGAGACGCTGGGCGTGCGCCTGGCCATGCGCGGCCAGAAGATGGACGGCTACATGAAGAACGTGGCCGGGCCGTTCACCATTCCCGACGATCCGGACTACACCCGCCCCGGCGCGGGGGATGACCGCTCGCCCGCAACCGAGGAGGTGCTGGCCCGCCTGACGCTGGAGTGGACCCCCACCGACCGGTTCAACGCCACGGCCAAGGTGTTCGTCAGCGACTACAAGGACAACGGCGAGACCGCGGGCGTCGAGACCATCTGCGACACCACCAACAACACGCTGATGCTGGGGGCGGGCGAGTTCGTCGCCGACCCCTACGGCGACTGCAAGCTGAACGGCCGCCGCTCGTCCACCGCGCTGCCCAAGGAGCGCGCGGCGCAATACACCGGCGCGCGCGATGGCCGGCCGTACACCAGGTACAAGTCGGTCCTCAGCTCGCTCACCATGAACTACGAGCTGCCGACGGTCACCTTCACCTCCGTGACCGGCTACTGGCGCTACGCGAACAAGGGCTTCGACAACTTCGACTACACCGCCGCCGGCGCGGTGTGGGGCCGCAATGACGACACCAGCCAGGCCTTCAGCCAGGAAATCCGCGCGGCGTCCGATCTGGACGGCCCGTTCAATTTCGTGGTCGGCGGCTACTATGAAAAAATGCGCCGCTCGACGGTGGGCCATGGCCAGATTTTCGCGCTGGGGCTGGACCCCACCACCGGCCTCTACAACAACTGGGCGCTGCGCTCGCGCAATCGCGGCACCACCTGGTCGTTCTTTGGCCAGGCGATCATCGACATCACCGACAATGTCGAACTGGCGGGCGGTGCGCGCTGGACGTGGGAAGAAAAATTCGCCCGCGTCGGCCACAGCTACATGCACGACCTGCTGGAGCAGATCGGCGGGTTCCTGCCCGAGGGCCAGTATGTGAACGGCCACTACCGGGACGACAACTGGTCGCCGGAAGTCACGCTCAGCTGGCACCCGTCCGACCGCTCCACCCTCTATGTTGCCTACAAGACCGGCTACAAGTCCGGCGGCTTCTCCAACCCGTCCTCGCTGGCGTCCGACGCCACCGCCAACGACCTGCGGTTCGGCGCGGAAACCGCCAAGGGCGGCGAGCTGGGCGCGAAGGGCTCGTTCCTGAACGGGGCGCTGTCGCTGAACGCGGCGGTCTACCGCTACAAGTTCGAGGATCTCCAGCTCACCTCGTTCAATGCGGCCAATGCCACCTTCTCCATCCGCAACGCCGCCTCGGCCCGCACCACCGGCGCGGAGCTGGAGGCCAGCTATGCGGTGAACGAGGCGCTCTCCCTGCGCGGCGCCGTCGGCTACAACCGGGCGAAGTATCTCAACTTCGCGGGCGCGCCCTGCTACTCGGGCCAGGTCAACCCGGATGGCTCGCCGTGCGTCACGCAGGATCTCACCGGCACGGCGCTGCCGCGCGCGCCCAAGTGGAACATGAACGGCGGCTTCACCTTCGATACGCCGCTCACCGACGTGCTCGCGCTCGGCTTCAGCGCGGACGTCAACTACACCAGCGGCTACTGGATGCAGGAAAACCAGAACCCGGGCAGCTGGCAGAAGGGCTTTGCCCGCCTCAACGCCAGCGTGCGCCTGCACGAAGTGGAGGACGCCTGGGAGTTGGCGGTCATCGGCCGCAACCTCACCAACAAATATTACGGCGTCGCCTCCTTCGACAAAACGCTCGGCACGCCCGACAACATCGGCATCGCCATCGGGCGTCCGCGTGAGGTGCTGCTCCAGGCCACCTACCGTTTCCGCTGACCTCAAGAGCCCCCTGAGGTTGGCCCGGCCGGGCACGTCCCGGCCGGGCCTTTTGTGTTTCGGGCGGGATTTTTTGCGGGCCGGCACCTTGCCCCGCAGCCGGGGCGCGGATTATCGAAGGCGGCCCCGGCGGGCGAACAGGCGGCATGAGGACGATATGGCAAAATCCACTCCCGCGGTTGTGGCGCTCCAGCGCGCAGGCGTCGATTTCACGCTTCACACCTACGACTACGCGCCGGGCGACCAGCGGGTCGGCCTTCAGGCGGCGCAGGCGCTGGGGGTCGATCCGGCCGAGGTGTACAAGACGCTCATGGTGCTGGTGGACGGCAAGCCGGTGTGCGCCATTGCTCCGTCGGACCAGGAGATCAGCCTCAAGCGGCTGGCGGCGGCGGCGGGCGGCAAGGCCGCGCACATGATGCCGGTGCCGGATGCGGAGCGGATCACCGGCTATCGCGTCGGCGGCATCAGCCCGTTCGGCCAGCGCCGCCGCGTGCCGGTTTTTCTGGAGGAGGCGGCGCTGGGCCTGCCGCGCATTTTTCTCAACGGCGGCCAGCGCGGCCTTCAGGTCCGGCTCGACCCGCGGGAGATTGTCCGCGTGCTGGGCGCGACGCCCGCCGCCCTCGTCTGACCTTCCGGTTTCCCTCCTCGCGCGCGCGGCGAAAACCCGGCGGATGCCGCCCGCCGCTGAGGCTTCCCCTGTTCAGGTAGGACCCCCGCGCCTCTGATTGACCGGTTTGTATCCCCACCCTTACGTTTTTGGGCGCAATGCCCGGTTGGGGGGGGCGACTGGTAGAGGGGAGGGGACTCATGACGGTCGAAACGCCTGGTACGGACCAGCCGCCGCTGGTCAGTTTCAAGGGAAGCTGGACGGAATTTCTCGGCATCGCCATCGTCAACCTGGTGCTGACGATCCTGACCCTCGGCATTTACCGCTGCTGGGCCAAGGCAAAGGAGCGCCGCTATCTCTGGAGCCGCACCACCGTCATGGGTGATCCGCTGGAATACACCGGCACAGGGGGCGAGCTGTTCCTTGGCATGGTCATCGTGCTGTTCGGCGTGCTCATGCCGATTTTCCTCGCCTTCGGATTTGCGGACAGTCTGCGCATGGCTGGCCACGCCCTGGAGGCCGACGCCCTGAGCATCCTGCTCTGGGGCCTTCTGCTTTACCTCGCCGGTGTCGGCACCTATCGCGCACAGCGCTACCTGCTGTCGCGCACCACATGGCGCGGCATTCGCGGCGGCATGGTGGCGCGGGGCTGGGGGTACGGTCTCAGATTCCTGGGGTGCTCGGTTGCCGGTCTTCTCACCCTGTTTCTGGCGATGCCATGGGCCAACACCCGGCTGTGGAACGAGCGCTGGAACGAAGCGCGTTTTGGCTCGCTGGAATTCAGGGCGGAGGCGCCGGTCCGGCCGCTGCTCCGGCAGTTCCTGCCGGTGTGGGCCGGGGTGGTCGGCCTGGGGCTCGCGCTCTTTGCCCTGTCTCCGGGTCTGCGCGCCTTCCTCGACGCCATGTGGTCTGGCGAGATGGTGTTGCCCGTGGACGGGGAGGCCGTCCGCAACGGCGCCAGGCTGGTCGTGTTCTGGTATGCGGCCGTCGCGGCGGGGGCGTTCGTCTACAATGTCTTATGCTGGCGGCATATCGTCAGCCACACCCGGCTCGACCGCGTGCCGCTGCGTCTCAACGCCACCCTCAAGGACTGGCTCCTGTTCGTGCTTGGCAACGCGGCGCTGTTGGTGTTCACGCTGGGGCTTGGTTTCATCATGCTCCGGTACCGCGTCTATGCCTTCGCACTGCGCCATCTGGAGGCGGAAGGGGCGCTCGACCCCGACGCCATCGCCCAGAGCCAGCTCGCCGTGCCGATGCAGGGCGAGGGGCTAGCCGATGCCTTCGACTTCAGCCCCGTCTGAGCTTGAGGCCATTGTCCACGACGGCGAGACCGCCGCGGCGCACCCGGCCCGCGCGCGGCTCACCGCCGAGGGGTTGACGCTGCTGCGGGAAGGGGCCGAGCCCGAGCCGCTGATTTTTTCGGACCTGTGGCTGGGGGATCGCGCGCCGGGCCGCCATGTGCTGCGCCACGCGGCCCGGCCGGACTGGCGGCTGGTCCTCCTGGGCGACGTGCCGCCCGGCTGGCGGAAGCAGTTGCGGCGATCCCCCCGGCCGTCGCCTCGACGTGTGGCGCTGTGGGGCGGAGCGGCGGCGGTGGCGGCCGGTCTTGCCGCCGCCCTCGTACTGAACGGCGGGGCCATTCTCGCTGCGCTGGCGCCGCTGTTGCCTTACAGCTGGACCGAGCCCTTCGGCCGCCAGATGGTCCGCGCGGTTGGCGGCGGCAATGAATGCAGCGGGCAGGCCGGGCTTGCGGCCCTGCGCCATCTCGCCGACCGGTTGCGCCCGGCGGGCGGCCTTGCCGAGCCCGTCACCCTCCATGTGATCGAAAGCCCGGTCGACAACGCCTTCGCGTTGCCCGGCGGCCATGTCGTGCTGTTCTCCGGCCTCATCGGGAAGGCGAAAAGCCCGGAGGAGGTGGCGGGCGTTCTGGCACACGAGCTGGGGCACGTGCATCATCGCCACCCCAACCAGCGGATCATCCGCCAGTTCAGCGCGGGCGTCGTCCTGCGCACGCTGGGCGGGGATGTGGGGGTGCTCGCTGACACCACCCTCAGCCTCGGGCACAGCCGCGATGCCGAGCGCGAGGCCGACACCTTCGCCATTGCCCGGCTGCGGGAGGCCCGCATCTCGCCGCAAGCGCTGGCGGATTATTTCGCGCGCCATGAGCCTGCGGCCGCGCAGACGCCGGACGGGTCCGGCCGCCTGCTGCGGGAGACGCTGCGCAAGATCGGCGACTATGCCTCCACCCATCCCGCCATGGCCTCGCGGGCGGCCCGTTTCCGCGTGGCCGCCGGGGACATGCCGGCACCCCGGCCGGCGCTGGATGCCGACGAATGGCAGGCCGTGCGCGCTGTCTGCGCCCGTCCGGGCCGTACACACTCCTGAGCGCGCGAAAACCCGGCGGACGCCAGCGGCGGGCACCGCTCCTCAGTCATGCAAGAACTTCATATTAAAATTCGCCGGGGGCGGATGCGGATATTGACTCACCCGTAGAATCCGATACCACATGTCTTCCGAAATGAATGAAGGTCAGGCAGTAAAACAATAACAAACAAGCCTGATAATATTCATTTATCAAAACCGTTTTCATTCGATTGTTTGATTTTCATTTTTGATAACTCGTATCAAGTCCGTACGGGAAAATTCACCATGGCATTTTCATGCGGTTCCCTGCGTGCCGCCATTGCGGGCCGCGCCTCCATGACGGCCATTACCGCCGTTCTGCTGGCCGCCCCCCTGCTGACCGTTGCGTTGCCCGGCAGCGCCGGTGCCCAGCCGCAGGAGGCACGCGCGCCCGGCGATCCGGCGGAGCCTTCCGGCCAGCCGGATGTCAGCCCGTCCGCCGGCATCGGGCCCGAGCAACGGCGGGCGGATGACGCGGTCCGGTATCCCGAATTCGCGCCCATCATCGTGACGGGCTCCAACATTCGCAACATCGGCATTGCCGCCGGTTCCCCGCTCATCACCATCGGGCGGCCGGAAATCGAGACGTCGGGTTTCGCCACCGCCCCGCAGATCCTCCAGCTCCTGCCGCAGACCTTCGGCGGCGGCGCGACGGAGGACACCGCGCGCGGAACGGACGCCATTTCCACCCAGCGGCGGCGCGTCTCGGGCGTCAACCTGAGGGGGCTCGGCAACGTGTCCACGCTGGTGCTGCTCAACGGGCGGCGCATGGCCGGGGCCAGCGACAATGGCGACATTCCCGATATTTCGCTCATTCCCGTCTCGGCGCTGGAGCGCATCGAGATCCTGCCCGATGGCGCGTCGGCGGTTTACGGGTCGGACGCGGTGGCGGGTGTCGTCAACTTCATCGTGCGGACCGATTACGAGGGGGCGGAGACCACCCTGCGCTATGGGGCCACCACCGAGGGCGGGGTGGACGAATATCAGGCCGCCCAGACCTTCGGTTTCAAGTGGAGCGGCGGCAACCTGCTGGTCACCGGCGAATATTATCACCGCGACCGTCTGCCCACCGCCGATCGGGGTTACGCCGCGACCACCGATCTCACCGGGCGCGGCGGCACCAACTGGGGCTCCCTGTACGCCTCCCCCGGCAACATCATCGATCCGGTCACCTTCATGCCGCTGTTCGCCATTCCGCCGGGGCAGGACGGCCGCAACCTGACCCCCGCCGATCTGAGGCCCGGCACGCTCAACCTTTTCAACACCCAGCAGGGGGTGGATCTGCTGCCCCGGCAGGATCGCTACAGCGCCTTCGGCCATCTCGACCAGGAGGTGACGGACGACCTGCGCCTGTTCGCCGAGGCGTTCTACTCCCGGCGCAAGGCGAAATACCGCCAGGCCCAGCAGTCATGGCCGGTGATGGTCACGCCGGAGAACCCGTTCTACGTGGATGTGTTCGGCACCGGGGAGCCGGTGTTCGTCGCCTACAATTTCTATAACGACCTGGGCGCGGCGAACAGCGCCAGCACCCAGAAGACCTACCAGGGCACGGCGGGCCTGACCTACGCCGTGCGCGGCGACTGGCGGGTCAACGGCTATTTCACCTACGCCCGCAGTCTCGGCAGCATGCGGACCGGTCCGATGATCGATCCCCTGGCCCTCGATGCGGCGCTGAGGGACCCGAACCCGGAGACGGCGTTCAATCCCTTTGGCGATCAGGGGGCCAACAATCCCGACACCCTGGCCCGCATTTTCAGCCTCGCCGACTATCACGACCGCGTGCGGTTCCGCTCCTGGGCCGTGAACCTGTTCGCTGACGGTACCCTGTTCGAGGTGCCGGGCGGGGCGATGAAGGCGGGGCTGGGCGGCGAGTTGCGGCGCGAGCGTTTGCGCGCCGCGCTGGTCACCGATCTCGACACGGACATCCGCCGTTTCAACCGGCGCATCGCCGCCGCCTTTGGCGAGATCTACGTGCCGTTTGTCGGCCCGCGCAATGCCATGCCGGGCATCGAGGCGCTGGATGTCTCCTTCTCCCTGCGCGCGGAAAAATATGATGACAGGCAGATGGAGCCGGTCCGGTACAAGCGGGATGGCGCCGACACCATCAATCCCAAGATCGGCGTCAACTGGACGGCGACGCCGGGTCTCGTCTTCCAGGGCACCTACGGCACCGCCTTCCGCGCCCCCAGCCTTGGCCAGCTGGCGCAGCGCAAGCTGTTGTCGTTCGGCCCGGTGTTTGATCCGCGCGCGCCCCGGGGGACGAGCAACGCGCTGTTCATCAGCGGCACCCAGCCTGATCTCGACAACGAGACGGCGGACACCTGGACCCTCGGTGTGATCGTGGCGCCGAGAGCCATTCCAACGCTCCGCCTCCAGGCCACCTATTACAACATCAAGTTCAAGAACCGCATTACCGGCGCGGCCATACCGGACGAGATGATGGGCCAGGAAGACCTGTTCGGCGACCTCATCATCCGCAATCTGACGCTGGCGCAATTGCAGGACGCCTGCGCCGGGGCGGATCTGATGGGCACGCCGCCCGACGTGTGCGAGGCGGTCGGGCTTGCCGATGTCATCGTCGATGTTCGCACCGGCAACCGCGCCACCTTCACCACCGAAGGTCTGGACCTGTCCGCCGCCTACACCATCGACACGCGCAGCATCGGCCAGTTCAACCTCATGGCCAACGCCAACTACATCCTCAACCTGAAGGAGTCGCCCACCCGCGCGGCTCCGGCCCGGTCCATTCTCGACACCTTCGCCAATCCGGTCGATCTGCGCATTCGCGGCGGCGTGGGGTGGGCGTCGGATTTCGGCCTCTCGGTCCACCTGTTCGGCAATTACACCGACCGCTACCGGAATACCCTCGGGCCAACGGACGTGCGGATCAAATCCCACACCACCATCGATCTGACCCTGTCCTATGTCACCGCCAGCACCCTGCGGACCTCCTGGTTGCGGGACATCGCCTTCAGCCTCAGCGCGGTCAACCTGTTCAACAACGACCCGCCCTTTGTGGATGTTGTCGGCGGATACGACGCGGACAATTTCGATCCGCTGGGCCGCTTCGTGTCCGTCTCGATCACCAAGAAATGGTAAGCCTGCGGGGCGATCGGAGAAAAAAGACCATGCGGGTGCCGGGAAAAAATCCTGTCCTGATCGTGCTGGCGGTTTTCGGTTTTCTCGCCGCGCCGCTTGCGGCGGGAGAGTTCGGCCGCCCGGTGGAGGTGCGTGATCTGCTGACCTTCCGCAGCATCGTCGAGCCCTATGCCTATCTCGACATTCCCCCGGTCTTCACCTTCTCCCCGGATGGGAAATACTTTCTGCTTGGCACCCGCGCCATCGACCCGGACCGGCAGGTGACGGAGGAACGCCTTCAGCTCTACAGCGTCGCCGAGGTGCAGGACTTCTTGCGCGCGCCCAAGGGCGCGCCGCTGCCGCAGGGGCGGGAAATCCTGCGCTGGCCAACAACCGACGCCATGAACCATTACGGCATTTACCTGCGCATGCGGATGGTTCACTCCTTTGCCTGGTCGGCGGATGGCCGCACCCTTTATTTCATCGGCAAGAGGGATGCCGATCCCGATCAGGTGTTCGGGCTTGAGCTTGCCAGCGGCCGCCTTGCCCAGCTCACCCATTCCCAAAATCCCATCCGGAAATTCCAGATCAGCGAGGCGGCGAACCGGCTTGTGGCGACGGAATGGGTCAATCCGGCCGCCGATGTGGCGCAGGAGAAAATCGCCGTGCGCGCCGGTCTGCGGCAGATGCTGGAAATGGCCTGCCTCGGGTGCGACCGCTATGGCCTTCTCACCGGCGCGCCGCAGATTGTCGTGCAGTCCCCGGGAAGCCGGGAGCCGCCGCGCGTGCTGGTCAGTCCCGCACAGGCTCGGGTGGATCATTTCGATGCCTTCTGGATGTCGCCGGACGGTCGCAAGGCGATTGTCGCCGTCTATCCCCCGCCCGAGCGGCGGTGGGACGACGACTACGGCCCCCTGCTGGAGAACAGCACCAACTCGTCCGACCCGGAGGATTTCCGGTTTGCGTCCCTCTACGTGGATTTTTCCATGCGGGCGATCCGCCAGTATTATTTTCTCGATCTGGAAAGCGGCGACTTCTTTCCCATTCTGGATGCGCCCACGAAGGCGGCCACCGTCGGCGCTCTGTGGAGTCCCGACAGCCGCCGGGCGCTCCTCGCCAACACCTATCTGCCGGTGGACGAGGGGCCGGCGGCGGAACGCCCGCTGCGCCGCAAGTGGCCCTTCCTTGCCGAATTCGACGTGGCGACAAAAGCCGTGCGCCCGGTGCTTGCGCTGGCGGGCGATCCGTCCGAACCGGTGAAGGGGCGCTGGCCCGAAATCCTGCAAGTGTTCGGCAACGAGGCCATCGTCGTCTCGCGCGTGAGCGCCGATGGTCAGCCGGTCCCGCCGCTGGTCATCACCTGGGGCGGGAAAGACTGGGCCGTCTCCGAAACCGGCAAGCCGCAGACTCCGCGCCCGCTGGAGCTTGCGGTGCGCCAGAGCCTCACCATGCCGCCCGAGGTGGTGGCGCGCGATCCGGCGACCGGCCGCGAACGGGCCATCACCCGGCTCAACCCGCAACTGGCGGCGCTGCACCTCACGCCTGTCTCCGAAATCACATGGAAGGACCGCAACGGCCACGACTGGCAAGGGGCCCTGATCCTGCCGGAAGGGTACCAGCCGGGGCGCCGGTACCCGCTCGTCATCGAATGCCGCAATTACGATCGCAACCACTTCGTCCTCGGCGGGCAGGGCGGGTTGACGGCGCCGTTCGTCGGCCGGGCGCTGGCGTCGAAGGGGATCATGGTGCTGCAAATGCCGGCCATGCCCTACAATGCGCCGCCCGCGCCGCTTCGGGAGTCGTTCGCCGCCACCCAGGCGGGCATCGAGGCGGCGGTTGCCCATCTGGTCGGGCGCGGCGACGTGGACCCGGCCCGCATCGGCCTGACGGGCTGGAGCTACACCGGCGCACCGGTGCAGCACACCATCACCTTCTCCCAGACCCGCTTTGCTGCCGCCATCATCGCCGACGCCATGGGCATGGGCATGGTGAATTACGCCAACCTCTACGGCTTCATTCCCCCCGGCATGAACTATCAGGAGGAAATGCTGGGCGGGGCGCGGCCGTGGGGGGAAGGGCGCTACCGGTGGGTGGAGAAAAACCCGGTCTACAACCTCGACCGCGTGCACACGCCCCTGCTGCTGCACAATTATATTCCCGGCAGCGTGCGGGGCTGGTGGGATGTCTATGCTCTCCTGCGCCGGCAGGGAAAGCCCGTCGAGCTGTGGCAGTATGTGGATTCCGACCACGTGCCCAACAAGCCGGGGCAGCGGCTCCACGCCCAGACCATGGTGGTGGACTGGTACGCCTTCTGGCTGAAGGGGGAGCGGGACCCGGACCCCGCCAAGGCCGAGCAATACGCCCGGTGGGAGGAGTTGCGCGGCCAGCATCTGGCGGACCTCGACCGCGCCGCGCTCACGCGGCAGGACGCGGCTGATTCCGGCGCGCGCTTGTCCACTGGCGCACCCAGCCCTCCGCCCCAAGGGCGCTGAGCAGGGTGGTCCGCATCAGGCGGCTCTGGTGGCCTTCGGTGCGGAACGCCTCCTCCACCGCCGCCCGGTCGAGAAGGCCGTGGTGCACCAGCAGGCCGTCCAGAAAATAGCCCCGCAGAAAGCGGGCGTTGTGGATGACGATCTGGTCGGTGAAATTGTTGATGCCGCCCTTGGTCTGCCGGCGCAGGATGTCCGGTGGCACGCGGTCGCGGAAGGCATGACGCGCCAGTCCGCGCTCGCGCCCTCCCAGGCAGAACAGGGGCGTCGGCAGGGAATAGATCGCCTCCAGCACCGGCTGGGACATCAGCGGGTGCACGGTCTCCACATGATGCTCCGGCACGGTGGGATACCAGAGGCGGTTGCAGAAGCTGGTCGCCTCGATCTGCATGCGCTTGCCCGGGGGCACGTCGGTGGGGAGCGGGCGGGCCAGCGTCTGCGCCAGGTCGGGTTCCAGACAGGGAAAGACCGCCGCCAGGTGCGCGTGGAAGGCTTCGTCCATCGGCGGAAGGGGGAGCGCCGTCGAGCGGGTGCGCACCGCCGCCCGGGCGCGGCGCATCACCTGCCACACCGAAACCCGCCCCAGCCGCGCCGCCTCGTGCGCGGCAACGAAAAATCCCCGGTCCAGCCCTTGCGTCCACAAATAATCCGTCGCGCTGGCGAAGGAGAGCAGGCTGCCGAACACCTCGTCGCCGCCCGCGCCGTCGAACAGGGCCGCCGCCTCGAACGCGCGCGCCAGATTGGCCTCCCGCCTGCCGCGCGCCAGTTGCGCCAGCACCATCATGGGCTGGGCGGAGAAGCGGACGCGGGCCACATCGCCCAGGCGCACCATGTTGGGGCGTTCATCCAGCTCCATCAGGTCGGCGCGAAAGTGCGCGGCGGCCTGGCGGGCGTAGGCGCGCTCGTCCGAGTCCGCCGTGCCGGAATTGTAGTTGAGGCACAGCACGTCGTCCGGCGACAGGGCACCGTCGAGGGCGGCCAGCACGACGGCGCTGTCCAGCCCGCCGGAGAGGGCCAGGAGGATGCGCCCGTAAACCGCGCTCCAGCCGCGCACGGCCTGCAACACGGCCGCGCGCAGCGCCTCGGCGGCGGCGTCGGGAGAGGCGGGCAGGCGCGCGGGCTGCCACAGCGTCTCCGGCCGCCAGCAGGGTTCAACGGCAGCGCCCGTCCGGCCCACGTGCAGCGCCTCCCCGCCGCGCAGGGCGTGAACCTTTGCCAGCCCCGTGCCGGGGATTTCCCGCGCGGGGAACTGCAGATGCCGCGCCACGTGCTGCCAGTCGATTTCGAGCGGCAGGACGCCAAGGGCAGCCATGTCCGCGGCGTCCGAGAACACCATGTGGAAATGGGGGCGGGTTGCGTAAAAGCAGTCGAGCCCGCCGGTCGGGTCGCGCAGCACGGCAACGCCGCCCGGCCGCAGGAGGAAGGCCACATACCGGCCCCAGAACAGGCGGAGCATGGCCTCGGGGCCGTGGTGCGCCAGCGTCTGCGCTTCGGTGTCCGTCGGGCCCGCAACCGGCGTTGCCGTGCCGGCGCGGAACAGGGTGCCAAGCGCCATGCCGCCCGCGCCCAGCGCGCAGGCGCGGGCGCGTGTGCCGCCCTCCCGCGCTTCCAGGACGGTCAGCGACGGCCCCTCGAACACGGGCGCATAGGCGGGGGTCATGCGGGCGAGGCGGGCGGCGCAGGCGGCGATCAGCGGCGCGGCCGCCCGTTCCCGGCCGGGTCTCGGAAGGAAGGCGCAATAGCGGTACATGCCCCCTGCCTCCCGGGTCAGACGATCAGGATCGGCGTCAGGCGCCAGATCCGCATCAATGTGTCGCCCGCCACGGCGTCTCCCACCTGAAGCCAGCAATGGGCCTCGAACGGGTCGGCCGCCACGCCGAACACCCAGTGCGCCGCGATGCCGTGGCGGCGGAGCAGGCGTCTCAGCACCAGGCTGTTGAGAAGGCAGCGGTCCCTCTGGCTGTAGAACAGCGGGGCGAGAAAGAGGAACTGGTCCACCACCCGGTTGATCGCATCCAGACCTGCGGGTGCGCCCGGGATGCGCGCGGCGCGGCGGCGCTCCAGCGCGAGGACGGCGCGCAGCGGCAGCAGACGGAGCGCGAGCGCGCCCCCGCTGAGCGCCATCAGAAAATGCCAGGCGTCCCGCGCCGTGATGCGGGGCGGCGCGCCGTCGCCGGTCCCCATGGCCTCGCGGGTGGCGCGCACGGCCGAAAGGGAGGCGAGCCGCTTGCCGCGCCGGGGGTCGGTTGTCACCAGCCGGCTGGCGAGCAGGTCCTGCAGGACGCGGCGGTCGAGCCGGGCGCCGGGCAGGCTCAGGGCACGCAAGGCGTGGTCGCAGTCCAGCACGGCCAGCGCGGCCCGCGCCTGATCGGGCGGCAAGCCGCCGTAGGTGCCGGTCCGCAGGTCGAGGAAAATCAGGTGATCGTCGGCGAGGCAGGCGTGGCAATGGCGCGAGAGCCACAGCGTGGGCGCACGCGGGGGGCGGCGTGTCGCAAGGCGGAGAATGTTGGAGGAGCCCTCCGGCTGAGCGTCGGCGGCACGGCGGCGACGGTTGCCCTCACCGTCCGTACCGCACGTTGGCCGGTGGTCCGCCACGGCGCGGGCCTGTCCGGCGATCCCTGGTTTCAGCGATAGCACATGGCGCGCATCCAGGGGTCCCATGTGGCGCCCCATGGGTTCATCTGGCGCGTCTTGTCGGCGATCCGTCCGAATTTCAGCATGTCCTCTCCCTCCTTTCGTGCTGGGCTAGCCATGGGAGTCTAACCGGCCCGCTCCGGCGGCCGAAATCTATAGTCGGGATATTGCTCCCGGCGATTTTCAGCGCCGCCGGGAGAGCATCAAGGCAGGGGCCGGGCCGCGACGATGCCGCCGTCGCCGCCCCCGCCGCCGTCGCCCCCCCTGTCGGCACGTCAGCGTCGCGGATGCGGCCCGCTTGTGCCACGGATTGTTTCACAGCCGAGTCCGAACCGTTCTGCGGCGGGGGGCTTGTCGTCCCGCCCTGTCATGCGAAATCTAGGCGCATGGTTTTGTCCTAGCCCCGCAAGGAGTCCGCAATGATTGACCTTCATTACTGGCCGACCCCCAACGGTCACAAGATCACCCTTTTTCTTGAAGAAGCCGGGCTCGAATACCGCATCATCCCGGTGGACATCCGCGCCGGGGACCAGTTCAAGCCGGAGTTTCTGGCGATTGCGCCCAACAACCGTATGCCCGCCATCGTCGATCACGCGCCGCAGGACGGCGGCGAGCCGGTGAGCGTGTTCGAGTCCGGGGCCATTCTGGTGTATCTCGCCGACAAGATCGGCCGGTTCCTCCCGCAGGACCTGCGCGGCCGCAAGACGGTGCTGGAGTGGCTGTTCTGGCAGATGGGCGGCCTCGGGCCCATGGCCGGGCAGAACCATCACTTCAACATGTACGCGCCGGAGAAGATTCCCTACGCCATCGAGCGCTATGTGAAGGAGACCACCCGTCTCTACAACGTGCTCAACGGGCGGCTGGAAGGCCGGGCCTATGTGGCGGGCGACGATTACACCATTGCGGACATGGCGATTTATCCGTGGATCGTGCCGCACAAGAACCAGGGGCAGAACCTGGACGACTTCCCCCACCTCAAGGCCTGGTTCGAGCGGGTGAAGGCGCGCCCGGCCACCGCCCGCGCCTATGCCAGAGCGGAGGCGTTCGAGAACAAGCCGATGACCGACGAGGCGCGGCGCATTCTGTTCGGCCAGACCGCGCCCGCCATGCCGGGACGCTGATCGGCCGTTTCTCCGGCCGGCGCCGGCCGGCCATGTGGCGGTTCCCGAGGGGCCGGGCGTCCGGCCCGGCCTCAGGGCTCCCGGCCGGTGCTGGAGAACACGAAGCCGATGGCCGTCCCCACGACGAGGGAGATGAGGCCCGTCGCCCAGGTGCGCAGCTCCGCATCCCGCAGGACCAGCGAGAGGACGAGAAAGGCGGTGCCGATGCCCAGCGCGCCGGCCGCGATCCACGCCCCGGCCCGCACGCGGATAAGCTCGCCCCGGTTGTCCGCACTGGCCTCCGGGCCGCTGCCGGGTCCGCTCCGGGCGTGGGGTCCCTTGTTGGGCGGCGCGGTCCGGGGCATGGCTCCTCTCTGGCGATCGCGGGTGGTGTGAAAGATGCGGCTGCGGCAGGTCCGCCGGCCGGGCTGGCCTGCCGCAAGGCCCGGTCCCCGGCCCGTTTCTCCCGTTGTCTCCGGTTCTGCGGCAGTGCGATCCTCCATGCTGAAACAGCGGCCCCGAGCGGTTGATGACGGGTGTGGTAATGGCAGGTGCGGGGGCAGGTGCGGGAAGGGCTGGCGAGGCTGGCATCGCCTGCGCCGCGCCGGCGCGGATCACCCGGCACGCGGCCAGAGCCCCGATCAACACGGCACCCATGATGCAGAACGTGATGCTGACCGCCATGGCTGCCTATGTCCCCCCGCGTGCAGGATTTCGCCTCCAACCAGACTCGAACACCACGACAGAAAGAGAACATAACAAGAACATTTCCGCCAAGTCAAGGCGAGCCCCGGCGGCATTCGCCCTCACGGCGTCAGCACCACCTTGGTGACGTCATTCTGTCGCTCGGCGAACATGGCGTAGCCGTCGGCGGCGGCGTCCAGCGGCAGGCGGTGGCTGATGATGAACGAGGGGTCGATGTCCCCGTTCTCGATGCGCGTGAGCAGCGGGCGCAGATAGCGCTGCACGTGGGTCTGGCCCATCTTGAAGGTGAGGCCCTTGTTGAAGGCCGCGCCCATCGGCACCTTGTCCAGCATACCGCCGTAGACGCCCGCGATCGAGATGGTGCCGCCCTTGCGGCAGGCGAGGATCATCTGGCGCAGCGCGTGGGGCCGGTCGGTCGCCAGCATCAGCGCGGCCTTGGCCCGGTCCATGATGTTGTCCGGCGTCAGGCCGTGCGCCTCCATGCCCACGGCGTCGAGGCAGGCGTCCGGCCCGCGCCCGCCGGTCATCTCGCGCAGGGCGTCGAGCACGTTCGTTTCCTCGAAGTTCAGGGTTTCGGCGCCGGCGGCGGCGGCCATGGCGAGGCGGCGGGGGTGGTGGTCGATCACGATCACCCGCTCGGCCCCCAGCATGAACAGGGAGCGCACGGCGAACTGCCCCACCGGGCCGCACCCCCACACCGCCACTGTGTCCCCCGGCTTCACGTCGCAGTTCTCCGCCGCCATGTAGCCGGTGGGGAAGATGTCGGTGAGGAACAGCACCTTCTCGTCGGGCAGGCCGTCCGGCACCGTCATGCAGCCGGTGTCGGCAAAGGGCACGCGCACATATTCCGCCTGCCCGCCCGCATAGCCGCCCAGCATGTGCGAGTAGCCGAACAGCGCCGAGGGCGTGTAGCCGTAGAGGGTGGAGGCGATCTCGGCCCCGTCCTCCGTGTTGGAGTTGTCGCACAGTGACCAGAAGTCGTTCTTGCAGAAGAAGCAGCGGCCGCAGGAGATGGTGAAAGGCACCACCACCCGGTCGCCCACCTTCAGGTTCTTCACCTCCGCGCCCAGCTCCACCACTTCGCCCATGAACTCGTGGCCCAGGATGTCCCCGGCCTTCATGGTGGGAATGTAGCCGTCGTAGAGGTGCAGGTCCGAGCCGCAGATGGCGGTGGAGGTCACCTTGAGGATGGCGTCGCGGGGTTTGACGATCCTGGGGTCGGGCATGGTCTCCACCCGGACGTCCTTTTTGCCGTGCCAGACGAGCGCGCGCATGAAAGTCCTCCCTGCTCTGTATGCGGCTCAACCATTCACCGAGCGTTGCGGCTGGTTGACCGGAATTTCGCCTGCTTCCATCAACTGCTTGAACCGGCGCAGGTCGCGCCGCATCTGCACGCCCGGCTCCCGGTGCAGCAGCTTGGCGACGGCCCGTCCCGCCTGTCCGGCCGGGGGTTCGTAGAGAATGAGGGCGCGCACTTCCGTGCCCCGGTCGTGGGGCGCGTCCCGGAATTCCACCCAGCCGGTGTTCCGCACCCGGGCGTTTTCATCCGATGTCCAGGCGATGCGCTGGCCGGGGATGTCCTCGGTCACCCGCGCGTTCCATGTGAAGGAGACCCCGGCCGGACCCTTGACCGACCATGCCGAGTGGGTCTCGTCGATCACCTCCACGTTCTCCACGTTTTCCATGATCGCGGGCAGGTTGGAGAAGTCGCGCCAGAAGGCGTAAAGCTCCTGGCGCGGCCGGTCGATGGTGACGGCCCAGGAAACGGCGGCGGCCGATTTCCAGCCGCGCCGCCGGGCCTCCTGGTCTTCGAGCGGGCTGGCGCGGAGCGCCCGGCGCACCGGGGCCATGCCGGAGAGGCCGCGCGTGATGAGCACGGCCCCTGTCAGCCCGGCGGCCCAGCCGAGCGCGCCGCCGCGCCGCACGCCCAGCCCCGCCAGCAGGCCGCCAGCGACGACGGAGAGGATGCGTTCGGCCTCGCCGAGCGGCTGGCGCGGGCTGCGCTGCGCCCCGGCCGGCACGGTCGGGTTGTCGATCTCTTCCGGGTAAGTGGGGGATTCCACGGCTTCGCCTCCCTCGTCGAATAATCACCGGGCTGAGCGCCGGAATTCAGACGAAGGGGACAAACGACGCGCCACCGCGACCGTTCCGCCCCCTTGTGCGCGGCGCGGCGCCATGCGCCGTGCATCACGGCGGCCGGGCCAATGCGACCGGTGCATGCGAGCGATGCGCCGGGCCGCCTTTTCAGGCGCGCCGAGACGTGCGACACATCTCGCGGTCGAGGCCGGCTCACCGGCTGGTTTTTCGTTTGCGTGGGAGCGAGCCAAGCCATGCCGCGTGCGTCCCTTTCGTTTCCCCATTTTCTGCTCGCGCTGGCGGTCGTGGCGGTCTGGGGCACCAACTTCGTGGTGATCCGTTTCGGTCTGAACCATCTGCCGCCGCTCCTGTTCGCGGCGCTCCGGTTCGGGCTGGTGTTTCTGCCGGCGGCGCTGTTCATCCGGCGGCCGAAGGTGCCGCTCGTTCGTCTCGCGGCCTATGGCGTGGCGATCGGCGCGGGCCAGTTCGGCCTTCTCTTCCTCGCCATGAAAAAGGACATCTCGCCCGGCCTTGCCTCGCTGGTGGTGCAGAGCCAGGCCTTTTTCACGATCGGGCTGGCCATTGCCCTCACCCGCGAGCGGCTGCGGGCGCACCAGTGGCTGGCGGTGGGGCTTGCCGCCAGCGGCATCGTGCTCATCGGCTACATGGGCGGGGGTGATGCCACGCCGCTCGGGCTCCTGCTGGTGCTGCTGGCCGGGTTCAGCTGGGCGGCGGGCAACCTCATCGCCCGCTCGACGCCGGGGGTGAACATGTTGGCCTATGTGGTGTGGAGCAGCCTGTTCGCGGTGCCGCCGCTCCTTGCGCTTTCGCTGATTTTCGAAGGGCCGCAGGCGATCCTGACCGGGCTCGCGGAGGCCGACGCTGCCACCTGGGCGGCGGTGCTGTGGCAGTCCGTGGGCAACAGCATGTTCGGCTATGCGGCTTTCGGCTGGCTGCTGGCGCGCTATCCGGCGGCGACCGTTGCGCCCATGAGCCTCCTGGTGCCGGTGTTCGGCATGGCCGCCTCGGCCTGGTGGCTGGGAGAGAGCCTCCCGCTCTGGAAGCTGGCGGCGGCCGCCATCGTGCTCGGCGGGCTGGCGATCAACCTGTTCTGGCGTCCGCGCGCGAAGGTCAAACCCGCCGCCTAGAGCAGCTGCGTGCCGCGCCGCAGCGCCGCCAGAACGTCGCCGTCCACCACGTAGACCGCGTGGCGCTGCCCGCCCCGGTTGACGTGGTTCCGCGCCCAGCCTTCATAGTGGCGCTTGATGAGGCCGGCGCGCACCAGGTCAGAGACGGCGTGGGAGATGTTGGTCTTGCCGACGGCGCGGATGCGCTCGCGCACGGCGGCGTCCACCAGACGTTCGGCCTGTTCGGGGTCATCCGGCAGCTCGTTCTTCATCTCCGCCATCAGGCGGCGGCGCAGGTCGGCGCGGCGGCGTTCGTCCTGGGCGAGGGGGGCGAGGTTGTCGCTCAGCCAGTCGCGCAAGGGGATGGTCTGGCCGCCCGCCTGCACGTACGGACCGGCCTTGCCGTCGGGCCCGGCCACTTCCGAGATCAGGTTCAACACCATGAAGGCATAGCGGGGCCGGCGGCTGACCTCCGCCAGCGCCGTGACGATCTGGCCGACGCCGATAGCGCTCGATCCCATGATGTCCTCATTCCTGGTCCTGTGTGTTGCCAGAACAAAACATATACGAAGTGGCTTGAAAAGCCCGCAAGGAAAGGAAAAGTCTTTTAGTGTCATAAATGACACTTTGCCGAAGGGGCAGCCAGAGTGTCACGGCGGGGGTGCCCTGTCCCGAGCCGGGTTTCAAAGGCGCCGCTTCGCGGCCGGAGAGTGTCCCGGCGCAGCCGGTGCGCGCGCCGGAGCAGCGGCGATGGGGCGGGGACTGGTGCTTTTTGTGGTTGTCCTGGAGAAGGGTTCTGGGGCTTATGTGCGTATATGGTTCAGGTGCGGGCGTCCGCACCCGGTTCTTCTTCCAACAGTGTCGTTCCGATGTGTCCTTCCAATCGTAAAAAGTCTTCCATCAAACCTGTTGTGGTTGCGATCTCCTTCGCCTGCCTTCCGTCGCTGGTATGGGCGCAGTCCCTGCCCGGGGCGGAGTCGGCGGATGCCGGAGGTCCCCTGGACGAATTCGGCACGGTGGACGACGAGATCGTCGTCTCGGCGAACGGCCGCGAGTATGGCGCGGTCATCGGCGACGCCAAGCCCGAGCTGCGCTTCAACGTGGGCGACATCATGTCGTTCGGCGTCTCGTCCATCGGCGAGTTGCTGGAGGAGCTGAATCCGCAGATCGATGGCGGTACGGAGAGCCCTGTCTTCCTGCTGAACGGCAAGCGGCTCAAGAATGTGGGCGAGATCCGGCGTTATCCCGCCCGTGCCATTCTGCGGGTGGACGTGTTCACGCCCGATGTGGCGGTGCGCTATGGCTATGCGCCAACCCAGCGGGTCATCAACATCGTGCTGCGGCCGCGCTTCCGCGAGAATGCGGTGGAGGTGACCGGCACCACGTCGGACCAGTTCGACTACGGCAGCCAGGGCGTCTCCGCCTCGACGCTGCAAATCAACCGCGACAAGCGCACATTCATCTCGGCGGGCTACAGCCGCAGCGACAGGCTGCTGGCCTCCAAGCGTCTGAACAACGGGCGCTATGGCCGCCAGCCCTTTTCGCTTCAGGGCAACATCGGCCCGGCGGAGGGCCATGCGGAAATCGACCCGGCCCTGTCCGGCCTTGTCGGCGCGCCGGTCGAAATCGCCGCCCTGCCGGAGTGGGACGGTGCTTTCTCGCTGGAGGATTTCGCCCGCACCGCCAATCAGCCGAGCCTGACCGATCTCAACGATTATCGCACGCTGATGCCGTCCTCCCGCACGCTGGAGGGCGCGGCGTCCGTCACCGGAAAGCTGGGGGAGGACATCAACGCCACCGCCAGCCTCAACCTCTCGCAGACCCGCCGGACCAACCTCATGGGCCTGGCGGGCTCCGCCCTGTCGATTGCCGCCGCCAATCCGTACAGTCCGTTCAACGATGACGTGACCCTCTACCAGTACATCGGCAACAGCCCGCTGGAGCGCCGGTCGAAGAGCACCAACGTCGAGGCGACCACCACGGCCAACGGCACCCATGCGGGCTGGAACTGGGATTTCGAGGCCGGGCTCACCTATGGCCGCCAGAACCTGCGGGCAGATCGCGGGCTGGATGACGACCTGCTGGCGGAGGAGATCGACGCGGGGGCGCTCAACCCGTTCAACCTTGCCGCCGAGGATCTGTCCCGCTTCGCCGCCTATGACCGCTCGCTCGAGACCTCCCGCGTGCTTCAGGCGAGCATGCTCGGCTCGCGCATCATCGGCCGCACGGAGGCAGGGGAGATTTCCACCTCCCTCAATCTGGAGGTGCAGCACCAGCGCCTGAAGAACGAGGTGACCGAGGGCGCGCAGGAGATGAGCCGCACCGGTGACTATTTCAACACCAGCGGCACGGCCAGCTTCAGCATTCCGCTGCTGTCGGCGGACAAGGATCTGGGCTCGCCCATCGGCGGGGTGACGCTCTCGCCCTATGTGGGCTTCGATACATCGGGCAAGTTCGGCACCCGGATGTCGTGGGGCGCGGGCGTGCTGTGGTCGCCGCACGGCAATGTGCAGCTGACGGTGAACTACAGCGACGACGCCGTCTTCCCCTCCATGTCCAACCTCTACGGCATCGAGTTCCGCCTGCCGGGCGAACTGGTGTACGACCCGGTGCTCGGCCAGATGGTCAGCGCCACGGAAATCTCCGGCGGCAATGCGGATCTGCGGGCGGGCCGCCAGAAAATGCTGAAGGCCAACCTGTCGGTGCGGCCCATCACCGGCAAGAGCTACACCTTCACCGCCAGCTTCACGCGCGCCTCGCTGCACAATGGCGTTACCCGCTTCCCCGATCCGACGGCGGAGCTGGAGGCGCAGTTCCCGAGCCGCTTCATCCGCGACGAGAACGGCACGCTGCTGGCGTTCGACAGCCGCCCGGTCAATGCCTACCGCAACACCCAGACCCGTCTGCGCTTCGGCATCAACGCAAGCTGGCGCGTGACGGAAGAGGGCATCACGGCCGACACCGGCCGGGGCGGCCCTCCGGGCGGGTTCCGTGGCGCTGGCGGCCCCGGCGGTCCGGGGGCGCGCGGCGGCGGCGAGATGCAGAGCCGGGCCGAGGCCATAGGCCAGCCCCGCTCCGGCGAGGCCGGCGCGGGCGGTCCGCCGCCGATGATGGGGGCGGATGGCGCGCCCAACATTCCGGGCATGGGGCCGCGGCGCACGCCGCCGGGGCGCATCCGCTTCGGGCTCTACTACAACTGGAACCTGGAGCAGGACCTCCAGCTCTACAAGGGCGGGCAGACGCTTGACCTGCTCAATGGCGAGGGCGCGGGCGCGCGCAGCGGGCAATCGCCCCACGTCATCGATCTCCAGCTTGGCTATTCCCGGGCGGGCGCGGGCGTTTCGCTCAAGGGCTCGTGGCATTCGTCGCAGACGATCAACCGCGATCTTGCCACCGGCCGCTTCGCCAAGGTGGAGAGCTACTATTCGCTCGATCTGCGCCTGTTCAAGAACTTCAACCCGCGCGACTGGAAGGACACCATTCTCAGCGGTGTGATGCTGTCGCTCGAGGCGAAGAACCTGACCGACGCCTCGCCGAAGATCATTGGCTCCAACGGCTACGTCACCAACGAGGAAAGCGCCGAGCGCTACATCGGCCGCACCTTCATGGCCAAGGCGCGCAAGGCGTTCTGAGGGGGCGCGGCGGTCTGACTGGGCGTCCGGGGGCAGCGGATTTTCTCCGGCCCCTTGCCGCCTCAGGCGGCCCAGTGGGTCTTGAGGATGAGGTGGGTGGTCACCGTCGCAACGCCGGGGACGGCGGCGATCCCGGCGCGCACCGCCTCTAGCGCGGCGGTGGACGCGGCTTCCACCGTCAGCATCAGGTCGATGGGGCCGGCCAGCGCCTGGCAGGTGCGGATTTCAGGATAGGCTTTCAGGTGCGGCAGCACGTGCTCGCACTGGTAGCCGGGCTTGAAGGAGAGGGCGATCAGCGCCTGAGCCTGCTCAGCGCCGCCGGTGTCGAGCCGCACCGTATAGCCGCGAATGATGCCCCGCTTTTCCAGCCGGTTGAGGCGGTCCTGCGTTGCGCTGCGCGACAGGCCGATGCGCCGGGCGAGCGAGACGATGCTCTCCCGCGCGTCGTCCCGGAGCGCGGCGATCAGGATCCGGTCCTTCGGGTCGAGCCCATCGGCTGCGCGTTTGTCCTGTTCCGTCATTTTCACGCCCCCAAACCGTCATCCTTGCGGCTTGGAACCGGTTGTGCCCGAGACGATGATGCGCGTCCAGACACCCCGGAAGCCGGAAAGGGCGAAGAAAATGCAGAAACTCCCCGTAAACGCCGCTCTCGTGCTCATCGACGTGCAGCAGGGCTTCAATGATTCCAGCTGGGGCGAGCGGAACAACCCCGAGGCCGAGGCCAATATCGCGCGCCTGCTTGCCGCCTGGCGGCAGACCCGGCGTCCGGTCTTTCATGTGCACCATGTCAGCCAGTCGCCCGAGGGCTGCTTCCGCCCCGGAACGCAGGGCAACCTGCCCAAGCCGGAAGCGGAGCCGATGCCGGGCGAGCCGATCTACCTCAAGCGCGTCAACAGCGGCTTCATCGGCACCCGCCTGGAAGAGGAACTGCGGGCCGCCGGCATCGAGACGCTGGTGATTGTCGGCCTCACCACCAACCACTGCGTCTCGACGACCGCCCGCATGGCGGGCAATCTGGACTTCAAGACCTACGTCGTCTCGGACGCCACCGCCACCTTTGCCCGGCGGACTCTGGACGGACGCCTGCGCCCGGCGCAGGAGGTTCACGACGCCGCGCTCAGCGATCTGCACGAGGAATTCGCCACCGTCGTGACGACGGACGCGGTGCTGGCGGCGGCGGTCAAGACCGCTGCCTGACGGCGCGCGGGGCCGGGAGAGGGATTACTTCTCCCGGTCCGCCTTGGCGCGATAGGCCTTGTAATCCGCAAGGTCGCCGTCGAACACCGAGACCCGGCCCTTGTCCACCAGCCAGTAGCGGTCCACCACCGTCTCGATGAGCGCGGTGTCGTGGGAGACCAGAACCACCGCGCCCTCGAAATCCTGTAGCGCGAGGGTGAGGGCCGCGCGCACCTCCAGATCGAGGTGGTTGGTGGGCTCGTCCAGCAGCAGCAGGTTGGGGCGCTGCCACACGATGGTCGCCAGCACGAGGCGGGATTTCTCGCCGCCCGACATTTCGCCGGTTGCCTGAAATGCCTTCTGGTCGGTGAAGCCGAAGCCGCCCAGGAAGGTGCGCAGGTCCTGATCGCGGGTGTTGGGCGCCACCTGCTGCATGTGCCACAGGGCGGACATCTCCGGGCGCAGCAGCTCCAGCTGGTGCTGGGCGAAGTAGCCGAACCTGATGCGCTTGTCGCGCACCAGCCGCCCTTCCTTTGCCTCCAGCTCGCCGGCGATCAGCTTGATGAGCGTGGATTTGCCCGCGCCGTTGCGGCCGAGGAGGCCGACGCGCGTGCCCGCCGTCACGCGCAGGTTGATGTGCTTGAGGACGGTCTTCTCGCCATAGCCCACCGCCACCTTCTCGGCCTCGATGAGGGTTTGCGACATGGCCTCGGGCTCGCGGAACCGGAAGGTGAAGGGGCTGTCCACGTGGGCGGCGGCGACGCGCTCGAGCCTCGCCAGCGCCTTGATGCGGCTCTGCGCCTGCCGCGCCTTGGTGGCCTTGGCGCGGAAGCGCTCGATGAAGCTCTCGATGTGGGCGATCTGCCGCTGCTGCTTCTCGTAAAGCGCCTGCTGCTGTTGCAGCCGCTCGGCCCGCTGGCGCTCGTAGTCGCTGTAGGTGCCGGTGTAGAGCGTCAGCTTCTGGTCGCGGATTTCCAGGATGCGGTCCACCACCGCGTCGAGGAAATTCCGGTCATGGGAGATCAGCAGCACCGTGCCGTCGTAGGATTTCAGCCAGTCCTGCAACCACATCACGGTCTCGAGATCGAGGTGGTTGGTGGGCTCGTCCAGCAGCAGGAGTTCCGAGCGGCACATGAGGGCGCGCGCCAGGTTGAGGCGCATCCGCCAGCCGCCCGAGAAGGAGGAGACGGGCTCGTACTGCGCTTCCTCCGAGAACCCGAGGCCGGTCAGCAGTTCCGCGGCCCGCGCCTCCACCGAATAGGCGTCGATGCGCAGCAGCTCGCCATGAATGCGGCCGATCTCGTAGCCGTCGTCCGCTTCCTCGGCCTTCTTCAACTCCGCTTCCAGCTGGCGCAGCTCCACGTCGCCGTCGATGGCGAATTCCAGCGCCAGCCGGTCGGTCTCCTCGATCTCCTGCGCCACGTGGGAGACCCGCCAGTTGGAGGGGAACTCCACATCGCCGCTCTCGGGCAGGATGTCGCCGCGCAGCAGGGCAAGGAGGCTGGACTTGCCCGCGCCATTGCTGCCGACAAGACCCATCTTCTCACCCGCGTTCAGGGTGAAGGTGCCGTTCTCGAACAGGAGTTTCGCACCGCGCCGCAGCGTAACCTTGTTGAAGCTGATCATGGAAAACTACCGGAAAACCAATCTGTGAACGAAAGTGAGGAGGTCGAAGCCGCGCGCGGGCTGGTTATAGTCCGGGTTTTCCTGTCAGCACAGGGTTGTTTTCGGGCAGTCTGTTCTTGCGATTGCAGGAGGGTCTGCAACCCTCCTGCGGAAAGTCAGCGGAAGGGGCGGCTGAGGAAGTGCGAGCCCGCCAGCCCGAACCGCCACGGCCGCTCCACGGCCTTGGTGATGCCGATACGCGGGCCTGCGATGATCTCCGGCTCCGTCTCCCGCGCCTCGAAGCGGAAGGGCGGGGCGTCCAGCGGCAGGCCGTCGTGCGCGCCGGAGAGGCCAAGCGCCTGGGTGAGGCACCCCGGCCCGGCGCACAGGCGGCGGAGATTGTCTGTGCCGCGCCGCGCGGCCATCTGGTCCAGCCCGTGCGTCGGCTCCAGCGCACGGATGAGCACGGCGCTGCCTTCGCCCGCCCGCGTGCCGCACACCACGTTGAAGCACCAGTGCAGCCCCATGACCCGGTAGACATAGGCGTGGCCCCGGGGGCCGAACATGGCGGCGTTGTGTTTCGTCGGGCCGCAATAGCTGTGGGAGGCGGGGTCATCCGGCGTGTAGCATTCGGTCTCGGTGATGATGCCGCCGACGCCGTCCACCAGCAGGCGGACGCCAATCAGGGCCCGGGCCAGCGTCAGGGGGTCTGTCTCGAAAAAGGAGCGGAATAACACCAAAGTCATGGGCAAATCGTCATTTTGTGGAAACGGTTGTTGACCTTGGGCCCCTCGTGCGTGCACAGGAACGCGCAACCTGTCGGCCGCCGGATAGTTGCTGTGGCGGGTTTTGCCACAAATTTCCATCCGCCAAGCCTGAGTGTACAGACCATGCCGTTTCCTTCCGTTCATCCTGCCATGCAGGCGGCCCTTGAGAAAAAGGGCTATGCCGAGCCCACCCCCGTGCAGGAGGCCGTGGTCACCGCCGGGGCAGAGGCGCAGGATCTGCTGGTCTCCGCCCAGACCGGCTCGGGCAAGACGGTGGCCTATGGCCTCGCCATGGCGCCGACCCTGCTCGGCGAAAACGAGACCCTGCCGCCCAGCCGCGCGCCGCTGGCCCTGGTGATCGCCCCGACCCGCGAGCTGGCGCTTCAGGTGCACCGCGAATTCCAGTGGCTCTATGAGCCGGCGGGGGCGCGGCTGGCGTCCTGCGTCGGCGGCATGGACATCCGCCGCGAGCAGCGGGCCCTCTATCAGGGCGCGCACATTGTCGTCGGCACGCCGGGCCGTCTGGTTGACCACCTGAACCGGGGCAGCCTGGACGCTTCGCAACTGCGCGTCGTGGTGCTGGACGAGGCGGACGAGATGCTCGACCTCGGCTTCCGCGAGGACCTCGAGGTGATCCTCGACGCCATGCCGGAGGAGCGTCGCACCCTCCTGTTCTCGGCGACGCTGCCGAAGGGAATTGTGCAGCTGGCCAAGCGCTACCAGAAGGACGCGGTGCGGATCTCGACCGTTTCCACCGGCGAGCAGCACGCGGACATCGAATACCGCGCCATTCGCGTGGCGCCCAACGATCTGGAGCACGCCATCGTCAACCTGCTGCGCTATGTGGATGCGCGCGGGGCCATGGTGTTCTGCGCCACCCGCGAGGCGGTGCGCCGCCTCCACGGCAACCTGGTGGAGAAGGGGTTTGCGGCGGTCGCCCTCTCGGGCGAGCTCAGCCAGTCCGAGCGCAACCACGCCCTCCAGGCCCTGCGTGACGGGCGGGCGCGGGTGTGCATCGCAACCGACGTGGCGGCGCGCGGCATCGACCTGCCGGACCTGGGCCTCGTCATCCACGCCGAACTGCCGACGGATGCGGCGACCCTGCTGCATCGCTCGGGCCGAACCGGCCGGGCGGGCAAGAAGGGCATCTGCGCCGTGCTGGTGCCGCACTCCCGCCGCCGCCGCGCCGAGCGGCTGCTGTACGATGCCCGGCTCAAGCCGCAATGGATGAATCCGCCGACGGCCGAGGAAATCCGCGCCCGGGATCTGGAGCGCATGCTCGCCGAGCCGACGCTGGCCGAAGGCCCCGGCGAGGAGGAGCGGGCGGCGGTTGCGGCGCTGCTGGAGAAGTACAGCGCCGAGCAGATCGCCGGTGCCTACGTGCGCCTGCATCGCGAGCGTCTGCCCGAGCCCGAAGAGCTGTTCGCCGACAGCGCGCCCGAGCCGGAGGAGCGCGAGCGCGGCCCGCGCCACGGGTTCGACGAATCGGCCTGGTTCCGCATCAACGTGGGGCGCAACGGCAATGCGGACCCGCGCTGGCTGCTGCCGTTCCTGTGCCGTCACGGCCATGTCACCCGCCGCGACATCGGCGCGATCCGCGTCTTCGACCGGGAAACCCGGTTCGAGGTGGCGGGTGCGGCGGCCGACCGTTTTCTGGCGGCGGTCCGCAAGGCCGCGGCCGAGGACCCGGATGTGGTCATCGAGCCCGCGGAGCCCGTCAACGCCGCGCCGAGGGCCCGGTTGCGCCCGCCGCCCCGGCGATTCGAGGATGGCGGCAAGCCACGCGGCCCCCGTCCGCAAGGGTTCGAGCCGCGCGGGCCCCGTCCGCACGACGACCGGCCCCGGGGCAAGCCGCGCGGGTTTGAAGGGCAGGGCCGCCCGCCGCGTCCGAAGAACAAGGCGAGCCGGGATCACCGCTGAGCCCCCCGTTTGCCAACCGGCAGGCGGCAGATCCGCTCTGTTGCCCGGCGCGGCAGCCGTTCGGCTCGGCGCACCCATTGACCGAGTGCCGGACTTGGCTCTAGGCAGCGCCTCCCGGGTTGGCTAAGCAGGGCGCACATGGGTGAGGATAACGCACTGAAACAACAGCCCAAGGCGGCGCCGCTCGCGTCCCGCATCATGGTGGGGGGCGCGTGGATGGTTGCCACCCGGTGGATGCTGCGCATCCTCGGGCTGGTCAATGTGGTCATTCTGGCCCGCCTGCTCTCGCCGGAGGATTTCGGCATCGTGGCCATGGCCATGGCCTTCGTGGTCCTGGCGGACTCCATCATGAACATGGGCGCGGAGAGCGCCGTCATCCAGATGGGGGAGAAGGGGCGGGCATACTACAACGCTGCCTGGACACTGCGGATCGTCCAGAACCTCGCTCTGGCGGCGGTTATCTGCGTGCTCGCCATCTTCGCGCCAGCCTACTATGGCGACCCGAGGGTGGAGGCGGTCATTCAGGTGGTCGCCATCACCATCGTCATCCGCGCCTTCGAGAACATTGGCGTCACCGCCATCCAGCAGGAGCTGCGCTTCTCCAGCACCTTCTGGCAGCAGGTGCTCTCCCAGGCGGTTGCAATTGTCGTCACCCTGTCCATCGCCGTTCTCTACCGCAGCTACTGGGCGCTCGTGATCGGCTCCATGGCGCGCACGGCCATGACCGTCATCCTCAGTTTCCTGCTGTTCCCCTACCGGCCCCGGCTGGAGTTCCGGGGCTGGAAGCACATCTGGTCCTTCTCCCAATGGTATCTGGTCAACAACCTGGGCAAGAGCCTGCTCATGCGCGGCATTACGCTGACGCTGGGGCGCGTGGCGGGTCCGGGCGTGCTGGGCATCTACTCCATGGCGGCGGAACTGGCGGGCACGGCGGCATTCGAGATCGCCATGCCGATCAGCCGGGTGCTCTATACCGGCATGGTGAAGCTGCGGGAGGATATGGAGCGCTACCGCCGCGCCTTCCTCCAGGCCCTGCACGGCGTCACGCTGATCACCGCGCCGATCTGCTTCGGCCTTGGCGCCGTCAGCGACGAGCTGGTGATGATCGCGCTGGGCAAGGACTGGACGGCGGCCGCCGACATCATGAAGATCATGGCCTTCACCGGCGTGTTGCGGATCGCCAGCCTGATCGTCACCGACCAGCTGGTGGTGCTGGGTCAGCTGCGCAAGAACGCGGTCATCAGCTGGGTGCAGGCCATCGTCCTCCTGTCCTCGGCCATTCCGGTTTACCTGCGCTTCGGGCTGGAGGGCGTCGCGTGGGTGTCCGTCATCATGGCCGGCCTGACGCTGGTTTATGTCACGGCCATGATGAGCCGGGCTTGCGGCCTCTCCATGCTTGCCCAGTTCGCCAGCATCGCCGGGCCGTTCATGGCCGGTTTCGTGATGGCGGCGGCCGTGCTGGCGCTGCCTCTGCTCTGGACGGCGCCGGATTACCTGATGCTCCCGGCCAAGATCGTGCTGGGGGTGGTGGTCTATCCCGCGCTTGCGCTGGCGCTGTGGAACCTGGCCGGCCGGCCGGACGGGCTGGAGCGCAAGACGATGGATCGGGTGGCTGTCCTTGGCGGGCGGTTGAAGGCCCGGCTTGGCTGAGCCCGTCAGCCGGCAGGCTCAGCCGGTATAAGGCGCGCCGCCCCAGGCGATGAAGGCGCCGTTGCGGAAGCCGTTCGCCATCTTGCCGTACAGGAATTCCTCCCCGCCCGGGGTCAGGACCTGACCGCCCGCCGCCAGCAAGACCGCATGGCCGGCGGCCGTGTCCCATTCCATGGTCGGGCCGAACCGGGGGTACACATCGGCCTGCCCTTCCGCCACCAGACAGAACTTGAGGGACGAGCCCGCATCGCGCTTCCCGGCGAGCGGCAGGCGGCCGAGAAACGCCTCGGTCTCCCCGTCCGCATGGGAGCGGCTGGTGACGGCCGTCAGGCCCGCGCCGGGGTAGGGCCGGGTGCTGATGGCGCAGGACTCTTCATCCGCCACGCGCCCGCCGGCGGTCACCATGGCGAGACGCGCCGTCTTGCCCGCCATGTACATGCGCGCGGCCGCCGGGGCGTAGACGCAGCCTGCAATGGGCCGTCCCTTGCGGACCAGCGCCACGTTCACGGTGAACTCGCCGTTGCGGTTGATGAATTCCCGCGTACCGTCCAGCGGATCGATGAGCACATAGGTCTCGCCCACCACGGGCGGCCCATCGCGGGTGACCGCTTCCTCGGCCACGATCGGCACGCCCGGCAGCAACCGTTCGACGCCGGAGATCAGAATGGGCTCGGCCGCCTCGTCCGCCTCGCTGACCGGCGAGGCGTCCGCCTTGGCGCGGACCTCGAAATCCCGGCAGTAGATGTCCATGATGGCGCGCCCGGCCTCGCTGGCCAGTTCGGCAAAGGCCAGGGCGAGCCGGTCCAGCTCCGTCAGGCTGGCGGAACGGAGAGCGGGCGCGCTGGGCGAAGAAGACGGACTCATGACAGACCAGGCCTTGTGACTGCACATTCTGCAATTCCGCCTTCATCGGCCTTACCATCCGGGACTGCAAGCCCAACCATGACTGTGGCGCGATAAACCGCAGGTCCCCCGGGTGGACAGCCCGGCTTGTCGTCCCACCTGATATCATACCTGTGACATCGTGGCGGTGTGGAGGAGGCGACGGTATGGATCATCCGGCACCCGGCCATGGCGTATCCGCTGGCGAGCCAAGCCTGAATCTGGCCGTGGTTGGCAACTGCATGCTCAATGCCCTGATCGATCCTCAGGCAAGGATCGTCTGGGCCTGCTTTCCCCATCTGGATTCGGACCCGATCTTTTGCAGCCTGCTTCAGCCCAAGGGCAGGAACAGCAATGCGGGCTATTTTGCCATCGAACTGCACAACCTGTCGGGGTCCAGCCAGACCTACGTCCGCAACACGGCGATCGCCGTCACCACGCTCTATGATACCCACGGCGGCTGCCTGCGGGTGATCGACTTCGCGCCCCGCTACAAGACCTACGGGCGGGCGCTGCATCCGCCCTATCTGATCCGCCGGATCGAGCCGGTCAGCGGCAGTCCCCGGATCAGCATACGCATCCGGCCGCTGACGAACTACGGCGCCCATGCCATGGCGCGCACCCTCGGCAGCAATCACATCAGCTTCCGCGACGGGGGAGAGTCGGCGTTCCGGGTGACGAGCGACATGCCCATTTCCTACCTGTCGGCGGAAGCGCCGTTCGTGCTGGATCGTCCGGTCAACCTCATCCTCGGGCCGGACGAAGTACTGGAGGCGGACATCACCGACCTGGTGCGGGAGTATTACACGCGCACCGAGACCTACTGGTACGAGTGGGCGCGCTATCTCTCCGTGCCCTTCGAGTGGCAGGAGGCGGTCATCCGGGCGGCCATCACCCTCAAGCTCTGCGCGTTCGAGGAAACCGGGGCGGTGGTGGCGGCGCTCACCACCTCCATTCCCGAGGCGCCCCATTCAGGCCGGAACTGGGATTACCGCTACTGCTGGCTGCGGGACGCCTATTTCGTCGTGCATGCCCTCAACCGGCTGGGCGTCACCAAGACGATGGAGGAGTTCATCCGCTATATCATCAATGTGGCGGCGATGGAGGAAGGGGGCGGCGATCTCAAGCCGGTCTATCCCGTTCTGCCGGGCCGGCCGCTGACCGAGCGTATCGCCCCGGCGCTTCAGGGCTATCGCGGCATGGGGCCGGTGCGGATCGGCAACCAGGCTGCCGAGCAGGTGCAGAACGACGTTTACGGCAGCGTGGTTCTGGCGGCCGCCCAGATGTTCTTCGACAAGCGGCTGCCCCGCATGGGGGACGTCGCCCTGTTCCAGCGCCTCGAAATGCTGGGCGCCCGGGCGGCGCAGGTGGCGCTGGAGCCGGACGCCAGCCTGTGGGAGTACCGGGGGCGGGCGAGCGTCCACACCTATTCCAGCGTCATGTGCTGGGCCGCGTGCGACCGGCTGGCGGCCATCGCCAACATTCTCGGTCTGCCGGAGCGGGAGGCGCACTGGCGTGCGGAGGCCCACCGCATCCGCGCCGCCATTCTGGAGCGGGCCTGGAACCCGGCCATGAACAGCTTCGTCGGCACCTTCGGCGGCAACGAGGTGGACGCCAGCCTGCTGCATCTGCACGAGGTGGGGTTTGTCTCCGCATCGGACCCGCGCTTCATCGGTACGGTGGAAGCCATCGAGAAGCAGCTGCGCCGGGGCGACCACATGTTCCGCTATGCCGCGCCCGATGATTTCGGCACGCCCGAGACGGCCTTTACCATCTGCACCTTCTGGTACATCGACGCCCTTGCCGCCATCGGGCGGCGGGACGAAGCGCGCGACCTGTTCGAGAAGCTGCTGGCCTGCCGCAACCATGTCGGGCTGCTGTCGGAGGACATCGACCCGCGCACGGGGGAGCTGTGGGGCAATTATCCGCAGACCTATTCGCTGGTCGGCCTCATCATCGCCGCCATGCGCCTGAGCAAGAGCTGGCGGGCGGCGTTCGAGCCGGCTCTTTGAGGCGCGGGCGGGAAGCCGGAACGGCGGGCGGGGTCTACCGCCCCGCCTTCACGCCCTGGCTGCGCAGCTGAAGGAAAATCAGCGTCACCTCGCGCAGGTGCTCGGCCAGCCACATGGCCATCGCCCGCTCCTCGGTGAGGGATTTGCCGAGCAACGGCAGGACGATGAGGTAGCCCGCCTCCTGGGCTAGAACGATGAGCGCCTCATAGGAGGCAATCTCGAAACTCTCCTGCGCGTAGCTGGCCAGCGCGTTCTTCAGGATCTCGTCCTCCGCCATGGCATTGGCCATCGCGCCCATGGTGCCGGTGGCGGCCATGGCCATGTCCTTGAACAGGGAGCGATCCGAGCCGGTCGTCTCGAGAATCTGCTCGAGCCGCTCGATCTGCAACCGGGTCTCGTCGATATGCTGCGCGATCCGCTCCCGCACCTGCGGATAGTGCTCGATCCGGGAGTGCGCCAGCTCGAGCATTTGCAGGGACTGGCGCTCCATGGCGTGAGCGTCCTTCAGCCCGGTGATGAAAAGCGATTTTGCAACCTCGGCGGAGGACTGGTGCATGTCGGGTCTCCAGTAAATCGGCTTGAGGGGCCCATGGGTGCGGGGCGTGCTCTTGCCCATGTCCGCGGCCATCAGTTCGGCGCGCCGTGCCGCCACCGCGCCGCCAAGGGCGTAGAGATCAATGTTCCCCGTGCGCAGCGGAGGAAGCAGCTTCCCTTCCTCCTCGACCACGTGCAGGCGCAGCTCGGTCGCCAGCCGCTGGATGAGGTCGTCCATTTCCGGGCCGCCAGGCTCGGCCAGTTCGATGGCGGCCACCAGATCCTTAATGCGGCCATGGTCGTCAAAGGACCGGTCGATGAGCGCATCATCCCCCGTGGCGCTGCGGGCAAACGGGTAGAGGATGATCTCCTCCGCGCTGGCGTGCACCTTGAGCGCGGTACAGATCTGCCGGGCCACATGGGCCTTCTGCTCGGGATAGGGCAGGCGGCCATAGGCCTCGAACCAGGCCTCCACCTGCCGGTGATCCTGCTTCAGCAGGGCCGTGACATCGGGCAGCACCTTGTCGCTGACGGTTATCCGCTCCATCACCGTCATGATCAGGCCGCCCGCGTCTTCCCGCGCCATGGAGCCTGTGAACGTTGCCATGTCTGCCTCCTTTCCGCCCGGCCGGGCAGAGCACCGGAACGGGCCCGGCGGTGGTTCAGGCGGCCTGCGCCGGTTTCACCTTTTCGGCATAGGTGGTGGTGGCGCCGTTGCGCTCGCGCTGCAAGCCGGGCACCGGGTTTTCGCCCAGCAGCTCGTGGCGATAGTCGGTGCCATTGACCTCGACCGCCTGCTGGATGACGGCCTCGCTCGGCACCCAGCCGTTGTTCACGGCCCGCTGGTAGTCGAAGTAGCGATGATCGGGTTGCAGGCTGTTCACCGGCACGAACATCGACTCCTGCGCCGTCAGGTCCACCTGCGCCTTCAACACGGAGCGCACATAGGCCCGGTTCTCCTGGAAGCTGAGCGGTGCCACGAACGGGCCGGGGATCACCTCCTGCGGCTCGCGCCGCTCAACCTGCTTCATCAGCTCGCCCGCGATCCGCAGGTGCTCCAGCTCCATGTTCAGGTGCAGTTCGTAGAGCGCCCGGATGCGCGGGTCCTGTTCGTCCTGCATCAGCGACCAGTAGATCCAGCACTCGTTGTATTCATGCAGCACCAGGTTGTGCAGCAGGGTCATGCCGGGGTCGAGGATCGACTCGTAGTGGCTGACGTGCTGCTCCTCGATCATGCCGATCTCGGCATAGAGGCTGCGCGCGATCGGCTCGACGAACCGGTTCCCGATGGTCATGTAGTAGTTCATCGTCTGCTGTTCGGCCGACATCACGGTCAGCGCGTTGAGCACGGACTGGGGGTGGGCAGCCATGCCGGGCATGGGCCGGCGGATCTCGTCGCGCGGGTCGCGGTGCTCGAAGATGGTCGGGCGCCCCGGGGTGATCTCGGTCAGGTCGTCCACCAGCGCCTGGGCCTGCTTGCCTTCCAGCATCTCCAGCAGATTGGCGTAGCGGTAGAGGTGATCGAAATCCTCCAGCAGGCCGAATTCATAGACCTGCCGCAGGTAGGGGTCGGGCTCGTTCTGGGCGACCCAGGCGGTCAGATCGACGGCCACCTGCTCGTAGCCGATGGTGACCTCCAGTGTGGTCTCGTCGCCCGGCAGCAGCCAGTTGACCGCCTTCTGCTGTTGCGCCTCCACCCGCCGGGTCAGCGCCAGCATCCGCTTGACGTCCGGATCCAGGGTGTTGCGCGCCATGGTGTGGGAAAAGAGGACCGCTTCAACCTCGATGCCATTGGCCAGGATGGCGCGGCAGCGGGTGTAGGGATGCACGTCATCCTTGCGGTAGGGCTGCACATTCAGCTCCGACCAGTTGCGGAACTGCCGTTCGATGGGGATGCCTTTTTCTTGCAGGGGATTGAAAGTCATGGCGACCGCTCCGGAGGGGTTGCAGGAACACTGGGCAGAACGTGGGCAGAAAAATCGGGGAATTGTCACACCAACACCCCGCTGCCAGCGGGGTTCCGCCGCGCCCTGAACCGTTCATCGCTACGGGGCCGACCCGCTCCCGGGCGTCGAGGTTCGCCCCAACCGAGGGCTGTCCCGTCGTGCCGATTCTCCTCCCGCCTGCCGATTCCGTCCGCCAGAATGCTGCCGACGGGGCCGGCGCCCGGTCCGGGGGGCGGGCGAGTCTGGGCGACAGGCCTTGTTTTGCCCGCCGGGCAGCCCCGTTCCGGGTGCGTGGCGGCCGCGACCGCCATGGGACGCACCTGTTAATTCATTGAAATGAAAAGATTTCCCGTTTCGATCGCGATTTTTTCAAAGAATGGCACTGATCCTGTTGACTCTTTGGTTGGAGGGGTCCTATAAGCCGCCTCCCGACGCGGTGACGCCCTGCCGGGACGGACGGGATCGGCCCCTTGATGTGGCGGATTTCCGGGCTGGGGCGGAAGCGGGGCTGCGGCGGGTTGCTCTTTCTCATTGTTGTTTTTTTGGAAGGGACATGTGGGCGGCGATGCTCACGGTCTTGCAGTCCGTCAGGCTGCGGATACGTGATTTATTGCCTCT
>Ga0207867_1000109_pt1 | contig 97376 bp, 71 predicted proteins | sample HigsolmetaAR206D_FD_184838 | JGI IMG/M metagenome (GOLD analysis project Ga0207867, IMG submission 184838) | Ionic liquid and high solid enriched microbial communities from the Joint BioEnergy Institute, USA - AR20-6-D (SPAdes) (version 2) ...
CGTCGGCGAACGGGTTCCACACCGTCAGCGCCTCGTTCATCGCCGCGACCGCCGCGCTGGGCCGCCGCGCCGCCAGCCGCTCGCGCACCTGCCCGACCGTCCAGCGCTGCGTCAGGGACGCCTTCTGCGGCGCCCCGGAGGGCCGGGGCAGGAAACGCAGCCGGTCGGCGAACGGCCCGATCTCCTCCAGCACCTCCAGCGCGCCGGCCGCTCGGCAGCCCGGCGCCGGGTCTGCTCGTCCTCGTGAACGGCCGCGGTGAGGAACGCCTTGGCCATCTGCCCGGCGGCGTAGCCGGGGTTCGCCTGCGCCCGCGGGGCGCCGCCGGTGAAGTCGCCCATAGCCAGCGTGGCGGGTTCCGCCCCCGCGCCCTCCGGGTCCCAAGCCCGGCGCTCTGGCTACTGAGCTACACGCTGTCGTCGGCACGGCGTAAAAACCGGTGCCGACGCGATGCAATGGAAGACGCGATGCAATGGAATTGGCGCAATGGCCCAGATGGCGAAGCGAAGAGAAAATCGGGCCCGGCGGGAATGTCGCAACGGCTTGGTAGCCTGCGGCCGTGCGCGACGACGAGGCGGCCCTGGAGGAGCTCGAAGAGCGCATGGCCTCCCTGCGGCGCGCGCTCCGGGCGGCGCTGGTGCAGCGGGACTCGGCACGGGCCCGCAGGTTGCGGGCCGAGCTGCGCCGCACCGAGCGGGAATGGGAGGAGCTCGCCGCCCCGGCCGAGCGCAAGGCCCCCAGGCGGCTGCCCGCCCGCGAGCAGGCGCACCGGGTGCTGACGCTGCTGGGGGTGGCCGCCGCGCCCAGGCTCATCAGCGCCGTGCACGGCGCCTTCTTCCCCGGCGACCTGCCGGCCTCCCGGCTGTGGAACCTGCGGCGGGACGAGGAGCGCTCCTACCGGTCGGCCCCCGGCGCCCGCCCCTACTACCTGTGCCCGGCGCTGACCGCCGACCTGCTGGCCCCGGCGCGGGGGCTGCTGACGGTGAGCACCTGGCCGCTGGAGCGGCGGATCATCGGCCCGCACAGCCCCCGGGTGGACTTCCTGACCGCCGCGGTGCGGATCTCCACCGAGGTCCTCGCCCGCCGCAGGGCGGGCAGGCCCTGGCCGCCGCAGGCCAGGGCGCGGGCCGAGCGGCTGCTGCAGGAGCTCGCAGCCGGCATTCCCGACGCCCTGCCGCCCCCCGCCCGCGGCGCCGCCCGCGCCGACCCCGAGCAGGTGGCCCGGGCCGCCGAGACCGAGCTGGCGATCCACGCCGAGACCGACCGGCGGGAACGCGCGGCCGCCGCCGAACGCGCCCGCCGCCTCGGCGACACGGAGCGGCTTTTCGGAATCCGGCTCGCTCCCGTGCCGGGTCGCGCCACCATGGGACGCTGACCGGGCCTTCCGGCAGGCCGGCCCGGTGACCGCCCGCAACCTGACGACCGTCATCGCGTACTGAACAGGGTTTTCGCTGTGGACTCTGCCGCCGCCCGCCTGGCCGCGCTCCGGGGCGCCGCACCGCCGGTGAACCACGACGCCCGCACCCTGGCCGGGCTCAGCGCCAACCCCGGCTGCGCCCGCCGGGCGCTGCTGGACGCCTGCGGCGCCGACAAGGGCAAGATCGCCCGCCGGGCCGGCCACCCCTGGCAGTTCGGCATGTCGCCGTTCGCCCTGGCCCGCGGACGCGACTTCGAACGGCGGCTCAAGGACAACGGCGCGGCGCTGCTGCTCGCCCTGCTGCGGCAGGAGCTGGAACTGCCGCTGGAAGAAGTCGCCTACGTCCCGCTGGAGACGGTCGGCGACAACACCGGCCGCGAGCTGCGCCACCGCAACACCTGCCGGCGGCTGCTGGCGGCCGCCGCCGGCAGGGAGCCGGGCACATTGTTCGACCACCCGCTGCTGCGGCTGCAGATCGGCGGCGTCCCCGTCTACCTGGAACCGGACCTGGTGGCCCTCAAGGCCGCCGGCCGCTTCCACGTGGTGGAGATCAAATCGTTCCCGGTCATCGACGGCCGGGCCGACCCCGAGCACGCCGCCGCGGCCGTCAAGCAGGCCGCCGTCTACGTGGTGGCGCTGCAGGAGATGTTCGCCGAGCACGGCGTCGACCCCGACGTCGTCGCCACCTCGGTGGTGCTGGTGACGCCGAAGAACTTCGGCAACACGCCGACCGCCACGCAGGTGGACGCCCGCAAGCAGATCGCGACGATCCGGCGGCAGCTGCGGCGCATGCGCCGGGTGGAGGAGCTGCTGGAGCCGCTGCCGCCGGGGCTGACCTTCGACCTGGCCCCCGACGAGTGCGGCCGGCCCACCCGTCCGCCCGAAGAACTGACCGCCCACCTGCGGCAGGTCCCGTCCCGCTACCGGCCCGGCTGCATCGCCCGCTGTGAGCTGGCCGGGCTGTGCCGCAGCGAGGCGCGCGAGCGCGGCTCCCTCGATGTGTTCGGCCCGGACGTGGCGGACGTGCTGGGCGGCATCGACACCGTCGAGGCCGCCCTGGCGCTGGCCGAGGGCACCCGCGCCCCCACCGAGGAACAGGCCGACATCGCCCGGGCGCTGCGGCACGCCGAACGGCTGCGCGCCGAACTGGCCGGAGAGCCGGCCAGGCCGTCGCGTCCCGGCACCGAACCCGCCGGGGAGCGCGCCGAGCGGCCTCCCGCCCGGTCGGCCGGGGGAGCGGCATGAGCACTCTGGCCGCCCTGGCCCGCCTGCGCGCCGCCCGGCAGGGCAGGGCCGAACCGCTGTGCCGGGTCCGCCACCACCACCTGACGGACGAGCCGCTGGTCCTGGTCGTGCTGAACCTGTCGGGGGAGGCCACCGCCCCCCTGGCGTGCATGGCGGGCACCCGCCGGGATGAGGCGGTGACGCTCACCGTCCCCCAGCCCCGCAACCGCGACCTGCGGCAGGAGTTCTACCGCGAGCTGGCCGCCGTCGTGCTGGCCCACATCGCCCGCTGCGAAGACGACCGGCAGGAGCTGCCGGCGACCCGCACCAGGCCCGCCCAGCCGATCTGCACCGACGCCCCGCAGCTGGTGGTGGCCAACCGGCCCACCGCCGACTACCTGCGCCTGATGGGCCGCGCCACCCGCTTCCAGCGCCCCGGCGAAGACGGCGGCGACCAGGCCGTGGCGCACCTGGGCCAGTGGCTGACCTTCTTCACCGAACGCGCCGAATACCCCGGCTCTTCGCTGCTGCTGACGCTCACCGAGCAGCTGACCGCCCACTGGGCCACCGGGCAGAGCCGGCTGGAGGACGCCAACCTCGCCAAACTGCTGGCCTGGATCGACCCGCCGGACGGCCTGGACGGCGCCCGGGCCGCGCTGGCCGCCGAGAACCCGGTGGACTTCCCGCCCGCCGGCCCGGCCACCGACCCCACCTTCGATGAGGTGGAACTGCAACCGGCGATGCAGGCCTACGACGAGGCCGTCGCCGCCGGGGACGAGGAGGCCGCCCGCCAGGCCGCCGCCCGGCTGCGCCAGGCCGTGGCGGGCCAGCTCGCCCCCACCTGGCAGCGGATCTGGGACGGGCTGGAGCTGCTGCGCGCCATCCCCGAGGCGGCCGGCTGCCTGCGCCGCTGGGAGGACGACCGGCTGCGCTTCACCGCCATGTCCCAGCACATCCGCGACGGCGGCCCGCCCCAGCCGATCCACGACCGGGCCGTGGACGCCGCCATCCGGCTGGCCTCCCTGGAACGCGCCCAGCAGCTGTTCGACGACCAGCGGGCGCTGGACGACCCGTTCGTCCTCGCCGAGCGCCGCACCACCGGGGAGGCGTTCGGCGGCGTGGTGGTCGACCGGGACCTGGAGCACCTCGGGCAGAGCCCCACCGGCAGACCCGTCCGCCGCCCCCGCTTCACCGTCCGCACCGAGGACCCGCCGCCCTATGACACCACCCGCACGCTGGCCAGCCCCCGGCACCCGGGCAAGACCGTCCGCATCTGCCAGGTCACCCCGGACGGGCCGCAGGCGCACCTGATCCTTTTGGAACTGGTGTCGGGCATGGGCAACAGGAAGGAGCTGCCGCCGGACGTGGTGCCCGACATAGGGGAGACGGTCTGCTACACCCCCGTGCCCAGCTGGCGGGGCAGCCCCAAGTACCCCGCCGCCGAGGAGACGCCGTGGACCCACGGCGGCCCGCCGTCCCAGCCGGGTGACGTCCCGCAGCCCGAGGAGCCATGACAGCCACCGACCTTCCCGACGCCTCCGCCGCCTCCGAGGCCGCGGTCCGCGCCATCCTGGACGACCTGGCCGCCCTCACCGCCCCGGGGGCCGGGCGCGGTGTGGTCGTGGACTCCCCGCCCGGCGCCGGCAAGTCCACCCTGGTCCGCCGCGCCGCTCGCGCCCTGGTGGCGGCCGGCGAGCAGATCATGATCGTCGCGCAGACCAACAACCAGGTCGACGACCTGGCCTCCCGGCTGGCCGCCGAGGCGCCCGCGCTGCGCATCGGCCGGCTCAGCAGCACCGACTACCGCGGCCCGCTGCTCGGCTCGACCGTGGTCCGCGTCGCCACCAAACCGGCCGAACTGGACGACTGCCACATCACGCTGGGCACCGCCGCCAAGTGGGCCACCGTCGAGGGCCACCACCGCCGGTGGGCGATCGTGGACGAGGCCTACCAGATGCGCTCGGACGCGCTGCTGCTGGTGGCCCCCCAGTTCGACCGCGCCCTGTTCGTCGGCGACCCCGGCCAGCTCGACCCGTTCGCGGTGGTGGAGACCGACCGGTGGGCCGGGCTGGCCTACGACCCCCGCCTGAACGCCGTCGACGTGCTGCTCAACCACAACGCCGACACGGTCGTCCAGCGCCGCCTGCCGGTGTCGTGGCGGCTGCCGCCCTCGGCGGCCGCGCTGGTGTCCCCGGCCTTCTACCCCTACACCGGGTTCGCCGCCGGGACCGCCGAAGAGGAGCGCCGCCTGGAGTTCACCGTCGCCGGGATCGGCTCTGCGCTGGATGAGACCTTGGAGACGGCCCGCCGCCACGGCTGGGCGCTGCACGAGCTGCCCGCCCGCCACACCCAGCGCACCGATCCGCAGGTCTGCGGTGCCGCCGCCGCACTGGCCGCCCGCTTCCTGGCCCGCGGCACCGTGGAACGATGCGAGCACCATCCGGACGGCCGGGCGCTGACCCCCGCCGACATCGCCGTCGGCGTCGTCCATCGCGATCAGGCCGACCAGGTGCGCCGCGCCCTAGCCGGCACCGGCGTGGCGGGCGCTGAGGAGATCGTCGTCGACACCGCCAACCGCCTCCAAGGCCGGGAGTTCGAGGTGGTCGTCGTGGTGCACCCCCTGTCGGGCCGCCGCGACGCCACCGCCTTCCACCTGGAGGCGGGCCGGCTGTGCGTGCTGACCTCCCGGCACCGCCACGCCTGCGTGGTCGTCGCCCGCGCCGGCATCCCCGACCTGCTGGACGCCCACCCCGTCGACGACCCCGTCCACCTCAACGTCCCCGTCAAGTTCCCCGACGGCTGGGAGGCCCACCACACCCTCCTGGCCCACCTGGAGCCCTACAAGACCGCCGTCACCGGGTGAGGGAGCCCGGGACGGCTGCCCGGCGTGCCGGCAGGGGCAGGCGCAGCACGGAAAGGGCGCCGCCGGGGCGTCGCGATGGGACCGTCTTTCCGGGGCAGATGGCGGCGACATGGCCACGATCGGCGCTGTTCGCCACTCACCGGGCCCACCGAGCATGGGCAGCAGCATGAGGCAGGGAATCCCCACGAAGAAGACGCCTATCGCGAGGACAACGAGGAGACCGGGGCCGGGAGGGAGGGTATGGCTCAAAGCGTCCACGGCCACGGACGACGGGTAGAAGCTCATGAATGTCCAGGCGAACGCACGGTATGAGAACAGGGGAAACCCGTCCCACCAGCCGAAGAACAGCCCCCACAGCATGACGCCGAGGCCGAGGTGGGCGAGGATCAGCCACCCTTGGAATTCGCCGCCGACTGTCGGCGGGAACTCCTCTAGTTCGTCCGCCACCTCCGCTGCGACGACCTCCCCCTCCCAGATCCGCAGTGTGATCGGTTGTCCGGGGCGGGCCTCGCGGTAGAAATCTGATTCCACATTGTGGGTCTGCCGGGAACCGTCGGCTCGCTGGAAGGTGATCTTGTAAAGAGTGATCCGCTCGCCGGTGTCGCTTGCCGTTGTGGTGTCGGTGCGACGACTGACGATGAGGCCTTGCTCACGGGCGAAGCAACCGCCGACGCTCTGCTCGCACGCCATGACCTGACCGAACTGCCGGAGCCGGTGGTAGGGGTCCTCGGCGGCGGCGAGCGCCGCCACGAGTATGCCCAGCCCGGCTGCGGCCAGGATCCACCGCACGAAGGAACGCCGATGCGGCAACTGGCAGCCCAGCCGAAGGCGGAGCGGAGACAGGGAGGGGGAGATGGGGTACGTCATGGCACACCCCTCGCATGAAATTCGCCCGATGCTCCTCCAGTAAAAGAGGACAGGGCGATCTCCAGTAGGGAATTTTCCGCACTACGCGGCCCTGGCTGCCGGAAATGGCGGCCCCGATGCGGTCCGGTGCCGTGTCATCGAAGGTCACGACGTCGCCCTTGACGGCGAGCCTTTCCCAACACGTGCCCAAAAGGCCGGAGACGGCAGCCTCGATAGTGTCCGGTGCCGCGGCCTTCCAGGTCATGGCATCGCCCCTGACTGCGACGTTCCCGTCTCGGCCTGCGGAGACGGCGTGTTGAAAAGGTTCAGCGATGCCGCCCGGCTCTTGGCGGACATGAACCCGGCGCTTGTGGTGCTCGATCTACGCGTCTTATCGCTCGGCTCTCTCCTGCAAGGCGCGGCCCGGCGCAGCCCGGGCGTCGCGCCGGGCCGCGCCGGACAGCCGGCGCATCGGCCGGCTTTCCCTTCCGGTGCACGGACGTCCAAGACGCCGGGGCGGGCGTGCGGCCGCGGGCTTTGGGTCCCCTTGAGGCCGCGGCCTGGGTACCGGAAGGGCCGTGCGGGGGCACGGCCCCGCACGGCGCTCGGCGGGCCTTTTCCGGGGCGCCCCTTGCCGCGGGGCGGGGACGATGCGAGCCGGGCGCCGCCGGGCTTTTCGTTCCCGCCCTTGAGGGCGCGTGCCGGAAGAGGCTCATCGGTGAGTCGTGATCGACACGCGGCCCCGCGGGCCGGGGACGGGCGGGGCGCACTCGGCGGCGATACCGTGCCCCGGGATGTCACGCCCCGGGCGCTCCCGCTCCGTCCCGGCCGCCCGGCACCGGGTGCCGATCGGTGAGCCTTTTCAACACGCCGTTCCCGCAGGTCGAGACGGGGACGTCGCAGTCAGGGACGGTGCCGTGACCTGCAACGTCATGGCCTCGAACACCGTTCGGGCTCCCGTCCCCGCCTTCCAGGGCCACATGTTGAAAAGGCTCGGTGGACCCTTGTCGAGCACGCCGTCTCCGCGGGCCGGGACGGGTGCGCTGCGGCACCGGGCATCATCGAGGCCCGTCTCCGGCACCTGAGACCACGCGCTTGAGAAGGATCAGTGGAAGGTGAACTGGACCGAGTCGACGGTCTGGCTGTCCGGGCACAGCAGGCGCCTGGGGGACAGCTCGGTGGCGGTCAGGTTCGACCCGGTGTAGGTCCGGCTCGTGCCCACCCGGTAGACGGTGAGGTTGACCACCTGGTAGCGGCAGGTGCCCACGATCGGGGCGGTGACGTTGACGACGACCTGCGGGGAGAAGGCGGTGCCGGCCGCGTCGTTGAAGGTGACGGTGGGGCTGGCGCCCAGGGTGACGGTGATGCCGGAGGTGCTGCAGGACGGGCTGACCGTTGTGTGGTCGATCGTCAGCGTGTTGGGCGGCGTGTCGCTGGTGACCGCGTTGGACCAGGTGCACGTCACGCCGGCGGCGGTGACGGTGCCGTCCACGTGGCCGGGGGCCGCGTGGGCCGGGGTGGCGGTGAGGGCGACGGCGGCGGCCGCGGTGGAGAGCGCGGCCAGCAGAGCGGGGGTTCTCACAGGATCCTCCTCGGGGCGTGCGCCGGCCGGGGCCGCGTCGGGGGTGGGGCGCGACCCGCGACGAACGTGAATCGAATTCATAATCGGCGGCTTGACTAGCCTGATGACCCGTCCTTTCAGGACGGGTTTAGTCCGCGGCCGCACCGGGCGCACCGGCAGATGTGCGAGGCACCGGCCTCCAGCGCGTCGCGCAGCTGCCGGCGGTTGCTGACCTGGAGCTTGCGCATGGCGTTGGCCAGGTGGTACTTGACCGTGCGCTCGGCCAGGCACAGGGCCGCGGCGATGTCCCCGTTGGTGCGCCCCGAGGCCGCCAGGGCGGCGATCTCCTGCTCCCGCGGCGACAGGCGGTCCCCGTATCCGGGCCGGCCGCGCCGGTGCGGCACCGGCAGGCCCGCCGTGCGCATCAGCTGCTTGAGCCGGTCGGCGTCGCGGAGTTCGCCCAGCTCGGTGAGGGTGCGCCAGGTGCGGCGCAGCAGCTCGGCGTCCACGGCCTGCCCGGCCGCCAGGCGGCAGCGCGCCTCGCCCAGGCAGGCCTGCGCCGCCATCCGCGGGTCGGGCAGCGCGGCGTACCGGCGGCGGGCGCTGCGGTAACCGGCCGCCGCCCGTTCCGCATCGCCCCGCCGTTCGCTCAGCCGCGCCTCGGCCAGCTCGAGCGCGGCGCGGGCCAGCGGCGCGTCCCGTCCCGCCAGCGCCTCGCGGTAGCGGGGCAGCACCGCCTCCACCAGGTCCAGCGGGACGAACGGCAGCAGCGGCGCGGCCCACACCCAGATCTGCTTGCCCGCCAGCTCGGCCAGCACCCGGCGGGCCAGCGCCCGCCCCGCCCGCCGGTGCACCGCGCTCAGCGCCGCCTTGTTCAGCTCGGCGACGGCATGGGCCGCGACGGCCAGCTCCCCGATCTCGTGGGCCTCCTCGGCGACCGCGCGCAGCGCCCGCCGCGCCTCCTCCATCCGGCCCTGGCCCGCGCAGATCTGCGCCGACACCAGCCGCAGGGCCAGGCTCTGCCGGCTCGGCGGCTCCTGCGGCCCCTCGGCGGCGTCGGCCTGGCCCATCGTCCAGCGGATCCGCAGCGCGATGGCCCGCAGCCGCGGGCCGTGGACCGTGATGCGGGTGGCGGCGGCCAGGCGGCGCCCGCGTTCGAGGAACTCCAGGCCGCGCGCATAGTGCCCCAGGTGCAGGGCGGCCTCGGCCAGGTCCAGCAGGCCGCGCAGCAGCTGCCGGTTCACCTCCGGCCGGTCGGTGCGATCCGGCAGCGCCTCGGCCGCCGCCCAGCCTTTGGGGTCGCCGCAGGCCAGCAGCGAATGCGCGGTGCCGGTCAGCACGGCCGCGTGCGCCATCGGGTCGGCGGTCTGGGCGAGCGCCGCGCGGGCCCGGTCCAGGTACCCCAGCTGCACCGGCAGGGCGTGCCCCGGCAGGCGGTCGGGCGCGGCCAGCACCGTCAGGGCGATCGCATACAGCTCCGGGTACGGCATCAACGCACCGAGCCGGACGTACAGCTCGGCCGCGGCGCGTTCCATCTCCCGCCGGGAGGCGCCGCCGTCCAGCAGCGACCAGGCCCACAGCACCAGCAGCTCGGCCCGCCGCTCCGGTGCGGCGGCACGGCGGCGGGCGTCGGCCAGCAGCGCGGCGGTCGTGCCGGCGCGGTCGGCGCAGCCCGGCGCGGCCCAGCCCAGCCTGACCGCCAGCTCGGTGCGCCGGTCCCCGGTGACCGCACCGGCCCGCAGCACCTCCTGCAGCAGGGCGTGGGCGGTCTCGAAGGCCCCCTCGGCGGCGGCCCGTTCCGCGGCGGCCGCCGCGCACGCCGCCCAGCCCGGCACGTCACCGGCCCGCCGGTGGTGCTCTGCCGCCGCGACGAGCAGCCCGGTGCGGCCGCTGCGGGCCAGCTCGCGCGCGGCGAGAGCGTGCAGCCTGCGCCGCCGGGGCCCGGGGATCGCCCGGTAGACGGCCAGCCGGGCCAGTTCGTGGCGGAAGCGCACCGCCGTGCCGCCGGTGTCCTGCTCGCGCAGCAGCCCGTGCCGGACGGCCTCTGCGAGCGCGGCGCAGGCCCGGTCGGCGTCCAGCCCGGCGACCGCGGCCACCGGCTCGGGCTCGGCCGCCTCCGCCAGCACCGCCGCGGCCTCCAGCGCGGCGGCTCCCGCCCCCTCCAGCCGCCCGATCCGTGCCAGCACCTGGGCGGCGATCCGCGGCGGGACCGCCTCCGCCAGTTCCTGCGCGCCCAAAACCCAGCGGCCGTCCACCGGCCGCAGCAGCCCGCGGCGCCGCAGCAGCCGCACGTCCTCCCGCACCGCCAGCGGCACCCCTGCGCTGCGCGCGTGCAGCACGTCGGCGACGTGGCGGGGCAGCGTCGTCTCCGGCTCGCCCAGCACCGCCTCGGCCAGCCGCCGGGTGCCGTCCGGCGACAGCGGCGGCAGGCGCAGGCGGACGGCGTCCGGCCCGGCCTCGGTGAGGGCCGCCGGAGGCGCGCAGGTGACCACGACCGACAGTCCCGGCGGCGGCCGCGCCTCCAGCATCCGGACCAGCTCGAGCGTGGCCCGGTCGGCCCACTGCAGGTCTTCCAGCACCAGGACGGCCGGACCCAGCCCGGCGAGCAGCGCGGCCATGGCCCGCACCAGCCGGTGGCGGGCCAGGTGGGGGTCGGGCAGCGGCGGCGGGGGCGGCGGCAGCACCCCGGCCAGGTCGGGGAGCACCGGCCGCAGCGCCCCCGTCACCGCGTTCAGCGGACGCGCGGGCGCCGGGCGGGCGGCGGCGACCGCCTCGATCACCGGCCCCAGCGGGCAGCCGGTCAGGGTGGGGTGCGCCGCCCCCACCAGGCGGCGGGTGTCCGGTGCCGCCTGCGCCAGCGCCCGGTGCACCAGGCTGGTCTTGCCGATGCCCGGCTCGCCCTCCACCACCACGATGACCGGCGGCCGGGCGAGCGCCGCCGCCAGCGACCGCAGCGCGCCGTCGCGTTCCAGCAGCGCGGGCTCCCCAGGCGGCATGACCGAAACCTCCCGTTATCCGCCTGGGATCGTCACATGCCGGAATATCGGCGTCCAGTTCCGTTTCTGCTCCGGGCGAACCCGGCCGAGACCATCGCTTGGGCGGCGTTCGAAGCGCCGCCGGATGAACGCACTGGATTCCCCGGGTGCGCCGCCGGCGCGAGGGGAGACTGCGCCGGTGAGCCCTAGATCCGGCCGCCGGCCGGTTGCAGGGCCGGGGCGGTCACCGGGGCGTCCCAGTCGATCCGGTAGCGCTGCTCGGCGCCGAGCATCCGCTCCGGCGTCAGGAACGTCCTGGTCAGGATCGGCATCATGAGCCGCATCGCGGTCTTGGCGAACGGTCCGAGCGCCTTGCTGTCGTTGGTCTTGGCGCCGCGGTCGATGACCTTTTCCACCCGGCGGCGGCGCAGGCGCTCGTAGGCGGCGAAGGCGGCGGCGGGATCGGGCAGGTCGCGCAGGCAGCGCGCCAGTTCCACCGCGCTCTCCAGCGCCATCGAGGCGCCCTGGCCGGAGCTGGAGGACGGGGCGTGGGCCGAGTCGCCCACCAGCACCATGCGGCCGCGATGCCAGCACGGCACCTTCGGCATGTTCTCCAGCGAGCCGAGCACCACGAGCTTTTCCGGGTCGGTGTGGTCGAGCACGTCGCGGGCGGGGGTGTCGTCGGCGTAGACCTCCTTCAGCCGCCGCATCCACTCGGCCTTGGCGGTCTGCCGGGCCTGCCGTCCCGGCATCGGCCGGTCGTGCGGCACGTTGGCGAACCAGGCGGTGCGGCCGTCCGGCTGCACCCAGTACCCGAAGAAGCCCCGCCTGCCGAACACGAAGTACATCGCATCGGGCTCGGCCGGCACCGCGATGTCGGCGGCCGCGCCGAAGTTGAGCAGCTTGGCGCGTTCGGGCTCGGGGGCGTTGGGGTCGATCAAGCGGCGCACCGTGGAACGGATGCCGTCGGCGCCGATCAGCACCTCGGCGGTGGCGGTGGTGCCGTCGGCGAACTCTGCGGTGACGCCGCCCGGCTCCTCGTGGACGCGCACCAGGCGCTTGCCGTACTCGATCCGCACGCCCTGCCGTTCGGCCGTCTCGTGCAGGGCGCGGCACAGGTCGTCCCGCCACAGCCCCAGGCTCGGCGGCAGGCCCTCCAGGCCGGGCAGCTCGGCGAGCCTCCTGCCCCGCCCATCGGCCATGACCGACCGGTTCATCGGCTGGCCGACGCCGCGCACCGCCTCGGCCGCGCCGATGACCTCCAGGGCGGCGATGCCGTTCGGCGCGACCGCCAGCGTGACGCCCACCCCGTCGGCGGTGCTCGGGTACGCCTCGTACACCGTCGCCTCGATGCCCGCCTTCCGCAGCGCCATCGCCGTGGCCGGGCCGGCGATGCCGCCTCCGATGACCAGCGCGGTCTTTGCTGCCGTCATGGTCGGCTCCCGAATCTCTCTTCCCACTGCCGGACGTAGTCGGGCCGGGCCAGGTCCCGCCGAAGCTCGGTGACGAAGCGCATCTCGGCCTCCAGCAGGGCGAGCCGGTACTGCTCCTCCACCAGGAACACCCAGGCGACCCCCTGCTCGGTGGCGCCCCGGATGCGGGCGCGGGTCTCCTCGGCCTGGGCGCTCAAGGCCTCCAGCCGCTGGCCGAGCAGCTCCACGGTCTCCTCGGGACGCAGCACCACCAGCAGCGACAGCGCCACCCCGAACAGCGGGTACTCCTCCTGCGGCCGGGCCACCAGCTCCCGCATCCAGTCGCGGAGCTCGGCCCGTCCCTGCGGGGTGATGGCGTAGATCGTGCGCTCGGGCCGCTGGGTGTCGCGGACGGTCTGCTGCTCGACGATGAACCCCGCCTTGGCCAGCTGCTTGACCACCATGTAGAGCGACCCCCGGTTGTAGGGGATGCTGCGGTCCTGGTCGCTCTCCTGCAGCCGCCGGCCCAGCTCATAGGGGTGCATCGGCTCCCACGTCAGCCAGGCGAGCACGGCCAGCGCCAACGGGTTGCTCACCTTGCGTCGCTTTGCCACCGATGCCTCCACTTCCAATAGTCAGGATCAACTATCAGACACAAAATAGTCAGTGTCAACTAATTTCCCTTAATGGTACCGCCCTCCGGCCGGGGAGCCCGGGCGTTCCCGCAGGTCCGGCGCGTCCGCGAGGCCGCTCTTTGAGGCGCGGTGTCGCCCAGGGGGTCCAGTAATCCCTTACTGGCGGGCGCTGGATACTGTCCTGGTCGGTCTGGTGATGGGAGGAGACGTGGCGGCAGATCTGGTATCGGCCCCCTTGTCCTGGCGGCGGCAGCACTGGAACACGCACCTGGAACGGCATGCCTTCGCCGTCCCCGACCAGGCGGCGCTGCGCTTCGAGGGCCGCACGACGACCTGGCGGCAGCTGCGCGACCGGGTGCACCGCCTGGCGAACGCGCTGGCCCGCCGGGGAGTGGGCTTCGGCGACCGGGTGGCGCTGCTGACCGGCAACCGCCCGGAATTCATCGAGGCGATGCTGGCGGCCACCCGGCTCGGGGCGATCGCCGTCCCGGTCAACTTCCGGCTGACCGCCCCGGAGATCGCCTACGTCCTGGAGAACTCCGAAGCCAAGCTCATGGTCGCAGACGGCCTGGCCGACCGCCCCGCCCGCCAGGCCGTGGAGCAGATCGGCCACGACCTCACCGTGGTCACGGTCTCCCCGTCCGAGCCCTGGCCGCAGGCCGAGGCGTACGAGGACCTGATCGCCGAGACCGGCCCCGACCACGACCCGGTGGATGTCCCCGAATCGTCCCCCGCCCTGATCATGTACACCTCCGGGACCACCGGCCGGCCCAAGGGCGCGGTGCTGTCCCACCAGAACCTGCACGCCCAGGCGCTGACGATCATCCGGGCGTTCGGCTGGGTGGACGACGGCGAGGTCAACCTGGTCGCCTCCCCGCTGTTCCACATCGGCGCGATCGGCTCGGTGGTGCCCGCCCTGCTGATCGGCGCGACCATCGTGATCGCCCCCACCCGCCCCTTCGACTCCGGGGAGATCCTCGACCTGCTGGAGGGGGAGAAGGTCACCACCGTCTTCCTCGTCCCCACCCAGTGGCAGGCGTTGTGCGACGACCCCAGCGTCCCCAAGCGCGACCTGAGCGCGCTGCGCGTGATGTCGTGGGGCGCCGCCCCCGCCAGCGACACGCTGCTGCGGCGCATGGCCGAGGTGTTCCCGCACGCCTCCAACGTCGCTTTGTTCGGCCAAACGGAGATGTCCCCGGTCACCTGCGTGCTGCAGGGCAAGGACGCGCTGCGCAAGCTCGGCTCGGTCGGCCGCCCGGTCCCCACCGTCGCCGCCCGCATCGTCGACTCCGACATGAACGACGTCCCGGTCGGCGAGGTCGGCGAGATCGTCTACCGGGGGCCGTCCCTGATGGAGGGCTACTGGCGCAACCCCGAGGCCACCGCCGAAGCCTTCCGCGGCGGCTGGTTCCACTCCGGCGACCTGGTGCGGGCCGACGAGGAAGGCTTCATCTACGTCGTCGACCGCGTCAAAGACATGATCATCTCGGGCGGGGAGAACATCTACTGCGCCGAGGTGGAGAACGTCCTGGCCGGCCATCCGGCCATCGCCGAGGTCAGCGTGGTCGGCCGCCCCCACCCCCACTGGGGCGAAACCCCGGTCGCCTTCGTCGTCCTGCGCGACCCGCAGACCACCTTGACCATCGAGGAACTGCGCGAGTGGGCCTCCGGCAAACTGGCCCGCTACAAGCTCCCCACCTCCCTGGAGATCATCGACGTCCTGCCGCGCAACGCCTCCGGCAAGGTCCTCAAGCCCGTCCTGCGCGAACGCCTGACCAAGAGCTGACCCACCGGCGGCGGCCGGCCCCCACATCGAGACCGGCCGCCGCCGGAACCAGCGGGAAACCCAGCCACCAAGGCCCTGCCTTCCGCTGCCGGCACGCGTCGGCCGCCCCGTCAAGCGGGCCTCTTTCGTCTCCTCTTGCCGGGAGAACGGGACACCCGGACGCGACCTGAACCACACCGCTTCCCATCCAGAGCGGACCAAACCGCCTTCCCAGAGTGACTACGATCAGGGCCACGATCGCCTGCGCGAGGGGGAAAACCATGGCCGACCAGTACGAAGCGGTGTTCGCCCGCTACGACACCAACGGTGACGGGCAGCTCACCGTGGAGGAGGTGACCGCCGCGATCGCGAGCATGTTCTCGGCCTCCGAGGTCAACGACCTGTCCGGCATCGTCAAGGCCCTGTTCACCGAGTACGACACCGACGGCGACGGTCTGCTGTCGGTGTCCGAGTTCGTCCCCCTGGCCAAGAACCTCCCCGAACTCGGCTCCTAGGCCTGAAGCACCTGCGACCCGGCCCGGGCATGCAGGGTCATCCGGGCAACATGACGTCCCGGTGAGCGACACTCCGGCCAACGTGCACCGGTCGCTTCTACCACGTCGTTTCCGCAGGTCGGGCAGGGGACGTTTGGGGACGAGGCGGCGGCCGGTAAGGGCGCCGCAGCGGATGTCGCAAGGCTCCCGCCCCAGACTCCAAGACCACGTGGCGGAAGCGCTCCGAAAATGCTTCAGCCCTGGCGGGAGGCGGTATGGCACGGTTCCTCATCCACCTCATGGAAAGCCTCCGTGAGTGAAACCACGCGAGTGTTCGCGGGCGAAGCCTGCCGGGCCGGGGAGCTTTGCGGCGGTGCCCGGGATACAGGCTTCCCTCTCCCGTCCACGGGGCTTGAGGGGCGCCTTGGGGCAGCCGCTCAAGCCGTCAAGTCGGTGAGGAGGGCGGGGATGAGGCGTTCCTCCATGACGGCACGGCCGGTTTCGTGCATGCGGGTCGCCAGGGACGGGTCCCACGGGCTGGAGGAGGGGGTACCTCGTAGCGGCTCGGAGTCTCCGGCTGCCAGGGCGGAGTTGTAATCGGCGGTGCTCATCCGCCAGGGGACGGCGCCGTAGCGGTCGAGAGCCATGGCGGTGGTGCGCAGACCGGTCCAGTCGAAGTCGCCGCGCCAGTGGACGGGGCGCCCGGCGCAGTGGCTCAGCAGTCGGTGACAAGCGGCGGACGGGATGCCCTCGGTGCAGATGAGGGCCGCATCGGTGGGAACGGTGACCGCGGCGCGGAGCACGGAGGGGTTCTCGCATACCCATACCGCGGGGGACGTCACCGTGATCGGCATGGTGATGAGCTGGTGGAGGGTGATGCGGAAGGGGACGCGGGACGCGGCGGCCCCGGTCAACCACTCGCCCAGGGGAGAACCAGTGGCGGTCAGGCCGAGGACCAGCACCTGGCTGGCCAGGTCGTCCACGACCACCCCGGCGGTCTCCCACAGCTCGCGTTCCGCCAGGCGGGTACGGGGGACGGGGAGCGCCGCCCGCAGGGCCAGAGCACGCAGCACCAGCCCGGCCAGCGGTCCCCGCGATAGGGCCTTGGTGTCGCCGGTGGCGCGTTCGGCCAGCACCGGCAGTGGCAGAGTGTCGGCCGGCAGCAGGTCCAATACGGCCGCGGCCCGGCCGAGCAGATCGTCTTCGCCGCGGCCGAGCAGCCTGGTGAGGGTGCCGTCGGTGGCGATGCCCTCCAGCCACTCCTGGAACCACGGCTCACCTGCATGCCGGCTCCGCCGGGCCCGGGTCAGCGCGGCCCGGCGGCGGGCGCTCTCGGCGGCCTGCCGTTCGGCGCGGGGGACGACCGGGCCGGCGACCGCTTCGACAGCGCTGCGCAGGTCGTCGGCCAGTCCGGCTCGGCGCAGCGCCTCCTCCAACGCCTCCAACGGCACCGACAGCGAAGAGCCCCGGCCGGGGCGGCGTCCCAGCAGCCGGGCGACGGCGGTCCGCTCGGCCTCGGAGGGACGCTCCAGCCGCACCGGCCCGGTGAGGGGACGGCCGTGCTCCAACCGCTGGACGAGCCGTTCGACCAGGCGTTTCAGAGCGGGATCGCCCAGCACCCGCCGCAGCCTTTGCCCATCCATCAAAACAGCGCCTGTTCGTCGGACGGAACGGAGGCCGGGGGACGGGCCGCATAGTCGCGTTCGACCATGGTGCGGCTGCTTCCGTCCCACTCCCAGGTCGTGACGTGCACGGCGTCGATGCCGTCGCGGCGGACCAGGTGGTGGGTGGCGATGCCGGGGACGGTGGAGTAAAAACCCCACTCCCGTTCGCTGGTCATCACCACGTCCAGATCGAAGGCCGCCAGCAGGCCCAGGCATTTGCGGCGCGCGTCATCGTCCACGCCCGCGAACGCCTCGTCCAACATGACCAGCCGGGGCGCGTCCGGATGCGCGGAGCGGTAGTGGGCGGAGGCGGCGGCGAACAGCGGCAGCGACACCGCCAGCACCCGTTCCCCGCCGGAGGCCGGCCCGGACGCCGGACGCCACCGGTCATCGGAGCGGCGGTCGATGAAGAAACGGTGCCAGGACCGGTAGTCCAGCGCCTCCCGGAGATGGTCGTGCCAGGTGCCCTGCTCGTTGCGGGAGCGCACCGCCTCGATCTGGGCCTGCAGGAATTCGCTGACCGCCGTGCGGTCCTCCTCCGACCACAGGTCGCCGCTCTGGCGCAGCAGCCGGCGGCGGGCCTCGGCCAGCCCGGTCGGCCCGTCCCGGCGCGGCTCCCAGCGCAGTCGCAGCCGCATCCCGGTGCTGGTGGGACGCTCCTCCAGCTCGGCGTTCATCCGCTCGACCTGGGCCTCGGCGTCGCCGATCAGCTCCTGCAGATGACTGGCCACCTCGTTGACCAGGTGCTCTTCCAGGAGCTCCCGTTCCCGGGCGGTCAGTATCCGCTCCTGGTAGGCGATCGCCCCCTCCAGGAGGTTCAGCAGCTCAACGGGGGAGCGGTCGCGTCCAGAGAAGTGGACGGTGACGACGAGCCAGTCCCCGTGCTCGGCCTGGACGCGGTGGCCATGCCGGGTGAGGGCGGCGGAGAGATTCTGAAGGCCTGTGGCGGTGCGGTCTTGGAGGCTCCGCCAGGACTCGTCGTCGATCGGGACGTCGCGTTGCAGTGCTTGCTCGGTCTGCCGGGCGATGCGGAGGGCGGTGGTGGGCGCCCACGGCTGCTCCGGCAGTTTCAGGTCGGACAGAGCCACTTCCAGCAGACCGGTACGGGCGAAACGCTGGAACTCGGTCACCGCCTCGTCCCGCCGCTCGGCCTCCTTTTTCAGGTTTTCTTCGAGCAGCGCCTTGCGGGCCTCGGCTTGGGCCTGCTGCTTGGCGGCCTCGCGCAGCGCTTCCTCTGCCCTTGGGATGTGGGATTCCAGCTCCTTGATGCGGGTTCGGGTCTGCGTGAGCCGCCGGTTCAGCTCCTCCACGGTGACCTGCAGGGAGCTGCGCAGCGTGTCGCGGCGGAGGACCGCCTCGGCGGCCTCACGTTCGGCTCTGGCGACCTCCTCCAGGGCGGTCGTGTGGGCTTGGCGGGCCTCCTCCAGATCCTCTGCCCAGTTGGCCAGCTCCGCCACCTGCTTGACGTGCACCCATAGCGCGCCCAGTAGCCGCTCCACGGCCGGGGTATAGGCCTTCACCGCCTCGGCCAGCTTGCGCAGCTCCTCAAGTGAGGTGGGAACGCGCACGTCGGCGGCGGCTTCGTCACGGGACTGCGCGGCCTGCGCAGCCGCGTGCTCGGCGGCCCGAACCACTTGCCGCTGCTTTTCCACCTTCTCTGCGGCACGCCGCAGAGCCCTGCGCGCCTCTCGCCATGCGCTGTGGGCGTTCCGCAGCTCTTGGTCGGACGGCCTGTCCTGCAGCTCGGCGGTGAGCCTGGCTTGCCGCTGCTTGACGGCCTCGATCGCCGTGGTGGCCGCGGTGATCCGCTGCTTCTCCCGATCGATGAGGAGGTCCAGCTCGGCCAGGCGCCGTCGCCGCGCCTCCTCCCGGGCGGCGTACCCGATGAACTCGGCGGCGGGCTTGGACCAGGCCCCGTGCAGCGGCCCCAGCCGCCACCTTCCGTCGGCGGCCACCCACACGTCCGGGTGCGTCGGCCCGGCCAAGCCGATCGAGCGCAGCACCGCCTCCACAACATCGGACGACGGGGCGGCGGCCTGAGGGTCGTCGGGATCGATGGCCGGGCGCAACACGCCGGTGAGGTCGCCGGTCTCCACGGGTTTCCCCGCCACCAGGACGGTGTCGTGAGTGGCGGGGTCGAGCAGCCGTCCCTCAGGGGTGATCCAGGCGTCGAGCAACCCAGAGGCCTGCAGCGCGGCCTCCAACCCGGCGCGCTCGGCCTCGGCGAGGTCGTCGTGGAAGTCCACGACCCGCCACAGCGGCGCACCGGGCCGGTCATCCCGCACACCCTCCCCGCGGGTGAGCGGGACCGGCGGCCGCTGCACCTCCCCGCGGCGCAGTACGTCCTGTTCCGCGGTGAGACGCTCAAGTTCCTCCCGGTTCGCTTGCAGTGCGGCCCCGGCCTCCGCCCGCTGCCGGGCCAGCTCCCGCTCCGCCGCCGCGGCGGCCTGCCGCAGCGCGCCCTCGGCCGGGTTGTCTCCCTCCAACGTCTCGGCCCACCAGGCCAGGTCCACATCCTCCGGGTGGGGGACGGTCAGCTCGGTGACCCGGGCGGCATACGACCGCCACGCGGCGACCAGCGCGGACGCCGCCTCGGAGACCGCGGCATGGGCCTGGGCGACCTCATCGGCGGCGATGTCGTGTTCGTGTTCCCGCTCGCCCAGGGTGCTGCGGGCCGCCACCAGCCGTTCGTACTGCTTTTCTGCCTGCTCGGCCAGCACGGTGACGTGAGCGACGGCTCGAGCCCGCCGTTCGGCCGCCGTCTGGGCGGCCCGACGGGCCCGGCGCAGCAGCGGCTCGATCTCCTCCTCCGGTGGGCCGTCCGGCAGCGCGAGCGCTGCTCGCACCTGGGCGTCGTCGGCCTCCAGCCCGGCACTCCGGGCGGCGTCGGTGAGCAGCTCGCCCGCTTCCTGCACTTCGACGCGGGTCTGCGCAGCCGCCCGAGTGGCGGTCTGGTGCCTGCGCTGGAGTTTGCCGTACTGGCGGGCGGCCGTCTCGGCGTGCCTGCGGGCGCGCTCAGCGGCCTGCTCGGCCTGCTCGGCTCGCTGTTCGGCCTCGTTGAGGTCCCTCAGCCTCGGGTCGCCGGTCAGCTCGTCGCGGACGGCCTTCTGCTCCTCCAGCTCACGTTTGGCGGCCTCCACCTGAGTCTGCAGCTCTTCTTCCCGCCGCCTGGCCTGCTCCGCCTCGGTGCGGGTGGCGGCCAGGCCGCGGCCGACCTCCTCGTGCTCGGACGCCGCCCGGCGCACTTTCCCCGCCTGGCGGCGGGCCGCCGCCGCGGCGTAGCGGCGATAGGGCTTCAGGAAGTGGGAGAGGTGCGTCCGGGCGTCCCGCAGTCCCGCCAGCTCCTCACGCTGCTGCTCCAGCTCGTGGAAGGCGGCGGCCACATCGCTGATCACCGCCTGGTCCACCGGAGGCAATGCCTGTGACAGGGCCTGTGACAGCTTCTCCTCGTCCGGTTTCTTCGACAGTTGCGGCTGGCGCAGTTGCAGCAGCAGGCTGATGAGCGCCTGATACCGGTCCGCTCCCAGGTGGAAGAGGCGCTCGTCGATGGTCCGCCGGTACTGCTCGGCCTTCCGGGTGACCTGCCCGTGCGTGCCGATCTCCTCGGCGAGGCGTTCGAAGGGGAGCGTGGTGTCGTTCGGGCCGATCAGGAACAGGTCCCGGCCGATCCGCTGAGAGGTGGTGAAGAACCACCGGTCGGCGATGCCGCGTCCGGTGACGGCCTTCATCCCGCAGCCGATCGTGAAGTACTCCCGCCGGCCCTCTTCGGTGCGGCGTCCGAACTCCAGCCAGGTGTACCCGAGCCGTTCGTCATAGCGACCGCCCAGCAGCAGGTTCCACTCCATCTTCTTGCCGCGGTCACCGTCGGGCTCGACCCGGCTGGCGGTCAGCTCACCGTCCAGCAGGAACGGCAGGGTGAGCGCCAGCACCTTGGACTTGCCGGTGCCGTTGTTGCCGCGCAGCAGCATCCGCCCGTCGCGGAACCAGAACTCCTGGTAGTCGTAGTAGAACAGGTCCACCAGCCCGCAGCGCAGCGGCTGCCAGCGCCGACGTTCCGCCTCCGGCAACGGGGAGGTCATGCGTCCTTCTTTCCGACGATGGTGGGCTCGGCGTAGCGGTAGCGGGCGATGGCCGGCAGCGCCGTCACCTGCTCACCGGACATCCGGACCAGCCCGAGCGCGGTGAGCCGGTGCAGGGCCCGCGCGGTCAACTCCCGCTCGGCGCCCGGCTCGGCGGCGGTCTTGCGCCAGTGCGTCCGATGGCGCTGCGCCATCGCGGCGAGGTGTCGGTGCAGCTCATCCAGCGGGACGGGACGGCCCTCCGCCGGCGCGGCGGCCAGGTACTCGGCGACCAGCAGTGTGGCATGGCCGTCGGTGCCCTCCTCGGGCATGGCCAGGTCGGTGGCCTCACCCGTGGGGTCCACCAAAGCGATGCCCTCGGCCCGCACCTCGGGGACCAGCCCGGTCGCCTGCTGGATGCGCCGCAGCAGCGGGCCGCGCTGGCGGTCCAGGTAGGTGCGCTCCTCCTCGGTCAGGTCCGCGTAGTACACCACCGGGTCGTCCAGCAGCCGCCGGGTGACGGCGTGCCGGAGGACGCGGTTACGGCCGTCTTCGGTGTCCGGTTGCACGTCCTCGGTGATGGCCCGCAGCCGGTCGGCGAAGCCGGCGCCCGCCACGGTGGACGGGCCGCGGCGCGCGATCAGCAGCGCCGACAGCACCCGCCGGTCCACGTCATAGAGCGCGTCGCCACTGCCGGCGACGAATGCCTGCTCATCCCCGGCCACCTGGGCCAGCACCCCGATCTCCAGCAGCAGCCGGGCGACCGTGACCAGGTCGGACCGTTCCTCCGCGCTCTCCAGGGTGAAAGTGACGCCCGCCTCGGTGAGCTGCGGGTCGGTGGCAAGGCGCAGGATGCGTTCGGCGAGCCGGCCAAGGGTGATCTGGGACTCGGCGCGTTCCAGCACCGCCAAGGCCAGGCAGGTGAGCACATAGCGGCGGCGGCTGAAGCGGGTTTTGACGGCTGCGCCGCGGGTCCCGTCGTCGTGGCCGGCCGGGGTCTTACGGAGCCGCGCCACACCCGAGTCCATCTGAAGCGACCAGCCGGCCTCCCGGGCGAACCAGTCCGCCAGCCACGCCGCATGCCTGCGGACCAGCGCGAAGAGCGCCGGGTCGGGGCGGGCCGGGGTCAGCAGTGGATGCCGCAGCAGTGCCCGCGCCGCCCGCTGCCGCTCCTCCTCCTGCTGGGAGTCCAGCACATCGGCGAGCACGGTCATGACGCGGCCGCCCGGTTGATGATGGTCAACTCATGATCGGGCCCGTACATGGTGCCGTCCTCGGTGGCGATGGCCGCGGTGCGCCCGCCGCCGACCGGGCGGAGCACCAGCTCCAGGGCGCCGTCGGCGGTCTGGGTGCGGATGACGCCGTCGGCGCCGGGTGGACCCGCCGACAGCGCCTCTCCCAGCAACCGCAAAAACAGCCCGAACTCCTCCCGGTCCAGCGCGCCGAGCTCGCTGAGCAGCACCGGACGCCCGGTCGCCAGGCGGCGGCGCGCCGCCTCGGCCTGGGCTCGTTCGGCGGCCAGCTGCCGGGCCAGGTATGCCTTCTCGATCGACCGGTCCCGAACCCTGGCCGCCCGGCCGCGCCGCTGGTAGTGGCCGGTGGCCCGCAGCCGTGGCGCGATCTCCACGGGTGGGGCGTCCGCCCAGCGGGTGGCGGCCGGGACCGACTCGGCGTCGCTTGGCGCGGTGTGGTGGCGAGCCGGGCTCAGCCCGAACGCCGCCCGCCACAGCCGGTGCGCGTCCTCCTCGGTGGGCGCCTGGGCGAACCACCGGGCCAGCTCCCGGAAGTCGGCCGAACGGTCACTGCGCCCGGCGCGCCGCTCGACCAGCACCCCAACGGCGGCCAGCAGATCGAGGATCGCCTGCCGGGTCCGCTGCCGCAGCAGCGCGGCCTGGCTGGGATGGGCGCGATCGCCGAGGAACCACGAACGCAGCCCCGTCCAGCGCTCCTGCCACTGCCGCAGCTTGTCGGCGGCGGGGTCGGCGGATGGGTCATCATCGGCGCCGGGCGCCACGTCGGCCGCCTCCCGCTCGGCGGCCAGCCGCAGCAACGCCGTCACGTCCGTGAGCTCCCGCAGCGTGGCGGCGATGTCGTGCGCCTTGACCACCAACTCGGAGACGAACCGTTCCAGGTAGGTGATCAGCCGGTCCTTGTAGGCCAGAAAGGCCTCTTCGTCGATGTCCTGCAGGTCGATCGTGCGTTGCAGGCTCCCCATGAACGCGCTCGCGTTGGCCGCCAGACTGTCGAGCCGACCGGAGATCTCCAACAGCAGGCTGTGCACGATCGCCGGATCCGGATCGGACCGCTCGGCCAGCTCACGCAGCGACCGCAGCCTCACCCGCAGATCCTCCAGCGCCACCGCCTGCAGCTCACCACGCCTGCCGATCTCTTTCTCGTAGACCTCCAGAGCCCGCTCCGCGGCCTCACCTTCCCGGCTGAGCTGGTACAGATACCGGGCCCGGTAGAAGTCCTCCACCGTGGTCACCCGCCCGGTGTCCGGATCTGCCCGCAGGTTCCCCCACTCCGCCAGCCGTGCCAACGCGTCACCAATGGCCTCCGCGCTCACCGGAGGGCCGCCGTCTTGGCGCAGTGCTTCAACGACGTCTTCAGGTCGCAGATGCACAACGAACCTGCGCTTGTTGTCCATGAAGGCTCGCATCACCCGCCGGTAGAGCGGAGCGGACGGGGAGTCCAGATGCGCAAACGGCCGCGGCCCCTGCCCCTTCATCACACCCCTTGGTCCGGCACTGTCACGGTAAGTATGACGCCATTGGCGCTGCGGCATGACCTGAACACCGTTTTTGTGTGTTCACCTCCAAGTCGCGACACTCCGGCTCTCTTTTCGGTCTTCACAAAACCTTCGAAGAAGGCTGGATATAATAAGGTGTGAAATCTTTTCAACATGTCGTCTCCGCAGAGTGGGACGGGATGCTCAATCTCGTCCTGGCGCCCTGGGGCGGCGCGCGGTCGGACATCGCTACAGTTGCCCTCCTCGTTCGAGTCTCCGCGTCGGGAAAAGCGCACGATGATCGGTGCTACCGCGATGCAGCTGCAACTGAGGAGCCGAAACAAAGCGTCGATGTGGTGAGAACGAGACCGACCCCCGGACGGTGCGTAGCGTAAGCGCCATGGGAGCCCGAGTGGCGGCGTTCCTCGAAACGGTCCCGGCAACATCACCTCGGCCTGCGGGCGCCTTGCGTAATACCGCTCCGTGAGAACTGGGGCGCAAGTCCAGACGGCCTCCAGAGCTGCGGCACCACAGGCTGTAGCAGACCTTCTGACGGACTGTCCCCACATGCGGCCTGTGGAGACGACGCGTTGAAAAATTCGGCAGAAAGCCGAACTAATGGCGCCTCAGGTTGGTTGAAGAGAGGAGTGGGAACGGTGACGTACGGTTTAAGTACCAGTACGCAGGTTATCGAAAGCGGCTGGCTCCGGGCTGTTGAGTGAGCTTTGTGAATGAAATGCGCACTCCTCTTCCCGAGTTATGCGCTCTGGGAAAAGATGCACGGCTCGTTGAGTACTTTCCACGCGTTGTCGCGGTCAGCCAGCCGGGCGGCGAGCGTGGAAGCGGCGAGATCGGAGGGAAGAGCTGCACTGAACTTCAGCCCGTGCACCGCTCGCGAGTCCACCTCGGGATCAGCTAGCCGGTGCAAAGAGCGACCGACCTCGCGCCAGGTCACGGCGTCCAAATCGTTGCGAAGCCGAATGTAAAGATCGTCAGGACGAGCACAGGGGTCGGCGAGAGAACCGAGAGACGCCTTGAGCGTAGCGTTGACGCGGGTGCCGGCCCACGTCCACCAGAGCACATCGTGCCCGGACCGCACCACGATCGTGCGGTCCGGTGCCGCCACATCGGCGAGCTCGGCGCGGGCCGTTGCCAGAGCGCGGGCCGCACGGTGAGTCAGCCGGACGGGGGGATCCTCGCCCAGGACGACCTGACGGATGGCCCGAGCCAATGCAAAGGACATGGCGAAAGACGACGTGGTCGACCACCGGGCGATCCCACCGGTCCCCTCGATGGGGAGGACGTGGCAGCGTCGGCGCTTCCAGTCGATCCAGTCGACCTGCCAGGTTCGCCCCGCCAGGAGCAGTAGACGCGGCCCTTGCACCGCTCGGGTGAGGAGCATGGGGTCGCATCGACCGATCTCCTTGCCACCCTGGAGGACGGTGAATTCGGGGGGCGCTGTGAACGAAGCCATCAGCTCCATAAAATGACGCCGCCCGAAGTCCTGTTCCGCCTTCTCGCCAATGAGGAGATTGTGGCCGTCCCGGCGCAGATAGCCCTTCGCTAGAAGATGCTGCATGATTGGCTGCGTGGCAGCGGGGTCGAACAACCAATGTCCGTTCCACCAGTCTCGCCACAGAGCGTCCCCGATCGCTCCCTCCTGCAGTGCGAGGGCCAGGACCTGCTGCGCAACGATGTGCCGCGGATTGGGAGGCGGTAGGGAGGGCTCCACATAGCCGGTGCTCCATAGCAGGAGCAGACCGGCCGCGGTGAGGGTGTCCTCTTCGCTGAGCGTTAGCAACAAGCAGTTGCGCACCTGGCCCGGCCGCCGGCCGGTGCGCCCCAGCCGTTGTAGAAAGGAGGACACTGACCATGGGGAGTTGATCTGGATGACCCGGTCGAGGTCACCGACGTCGATGCCCAGCTCTAGGGTGGAGGTGGCGACGATCACGCAGTCGCGGGCCTGGCTGAACGCCTCCTCGGCGCGCCTGCGTTCGTTTGCCGATAGTGAGGCGTGCGACAGGAAGACGGTGACGCCGAGCTTGCGCAGTGCCTCTCCGAGCTCTTCGACGGTCTGCCGGGAGTCGCAAAACACCAGCCGCTTTTCGCCGTGGTGCAGCATGGAGATGATTTTTGCAGCGTTGGCGAGGTTGCCGACCCGGTCCAACTCGATCTCAGGCGGACCCACGGCGGACTCGATGGCTGGCTCTACAACCTGGGCAGGACGCCTCCCCGCACCTTGCAGCCACGCCAGCAGGCCGGAGGGGTCCCCCACCGTCGCTGACAGTCCGATGCGCTGCAATGGCCGGCCTGTCAGGCGCGCGATGCGCTCCAGCACGCACAGCAGATGCCAACCCCGGTCGTCTTTAGCAAAGGCGTGAACTTCGTCTATGACGACGCTGCGCACCCCCGATAGCAGTCGCCGGTGATCGACACTCGCGCTGATGAGCATCGACTCTAGCGACTCAGGAGTGGTGAGCAGGATATCTGGAGGATTACGTAGAATCGCCTGCCGCCTGGTGACGGAGGTGTCGCCGTGCCAGAGCCGCACTGTCCTGCCGAGCCAGCCCGCATACTGGGCGATCCGCGGCTCCAGGTTGTTGAGCAGCGCTTTCAGCGGACAGATGTACAGCACTGACAAGCCCTGCCAGCCCTGCTCGGCCATGACGGTGAGCAAGGGAAACAAGGCAGCCTCGGTTTTCCCTCCAGCGGTAGGGGCCACTAGTAGGGCGTCGCAGTCGGGAGAGAAGCTCTTTAGGAACTCCTCCTGGAGAGGACGCAGCTGCTGCCAGCCGAGAGTAGCGGACAGGTGATAGGCGAGGGTTGGATGCAGCTTCGTCACAGGTCGATATCGATGTCACCCGCGGAGGACGCGGTACCTTGCAGCGCATTCTGCTCTTCAATGGTCAAATTGTCGAGCCGGTGCCGAGCGTAGTGGACGCGGGGGTTGAAGTCCGGATGCTCGGCCACCTTGAACAGCACGTCCGAAACCAGGCTTCGCAGGAAAACCCGGGGCGAGGTGCCGACGCCGAGCTTCCCGGCCACTGATGTCGCCAGGTCCTTAATGTAGGCGTCGTCCACCAGTTGGTTGATGCGCTCGCGGGCCTGCGGCTCGCCTTCGGCGTACAAGTCGCGCACCCGCCGGCCGAGTTCCACCAGCTTGTCCAGGTCGAACCCGGTGAGCCGCAGCCGGTGGCTCTGCATGGAGTCGAATCGGGGGTCGGTGTCGAAGTCCACGTCCAGCCGTTGGGCCAGCGGTGGGAGCTGGGGGACGCCCGTCGGGCCGGTGAAGAAGGCGGGGGTACCGGTGATGAGCAAGAAGAGCCCGGGAAAGGAACCGCGGTCGATCTCATCGATCAGGTGTCGGAGGGCTCCCAGGCTCTTGTCGCGCACGTCGGCGCGGAGCCGCTGGATCGTCTCCAGCTCGTCCAACACCAGCAGCAGTCCGGTGTGGCCGCAGTCCCGCAGGATGATTAGCAGGCCGCGGAGGAAACCGAAGGCGGTGTCGGCGTTGACCTCCCCTTTGAGGCCGGCCTGGCGCTTGACGGAGGCGGCCACATGCTCATCCCCGCTGACCCACGACAGTAGTTGCATCGCGGTGCCGCTGTCCCCTGCCATGCGTGCCTTCCGATAGGCCCGCAGCGCGGTGGCCAGGGACGGAGCCGAGTCGGCGACCTCCTTGAGCCGGACGTCGATGCGCTTGTTCACCGCTGCTTCAACCCGGTCGCGGTCTGCCGGGTCGAGTCCTTCTGCGGCGCACACCTCGTCCTCAAGGTTCAGCAGCCAGTCCTCGACCAAGGCCCGGAACGCACCTTCAGAGGTCTCGGCGATGGTGAGGTTCTTGATGAGCCGCTGGTAGATGACGTTCAGCTTGTGCAGCGGAACGTCCTGGGAGATCTGCACCTCGCTGGAGGCCATGTTCTTGTCCCGGGCCCGCTGGGCCAGCCAGCGGGAAAAGAACGTCTTGCCCGAGCCGTACTCGCCCTGAACCGCCTTGAACTTCCACCCGCCGCGGGTGACGGCGGCCAGCTCCTCGTCGAGTCGGGCGAAGCGTTCCATGCCCACGGCGAAAAGGTCCAGGTCCCGCTCCGGAACGGTGCCACGGCCCAGTGCGTCGATGACCTTGCGGCGTCGGGCGGGGCTGATCTTCTTGGGTCGGCTCATGAGGTCACCCCCAAGAACTGCTCTTTGAGGAGCGGGATGTTGAGCTGCAGGGTCTGGTCGTCGTCCCGTAGTTCGAGGACCTGTTCATCATCGAGGTTGAGCAGCCGGCACACGCCGCCGAGTTCCATGACGATCCGATCCGGCAGCTTACCGAGCAGCCGGGCCAACTCGGCGACCGACCTGCGGCCTCCCTTCTCGATGAGGAGATCGATGAGTCGGGCGACCTCTTCGTCGGTGAAGCGGGCCCGCGCCCCGAGAGTTGCTCGCTGTTCGACGAAAGCAGCGGAGGCCACTACCTGCGCCCCCAGCTTCGGCCTGGCCACGGGCGCCGTATTACGGGCCGGCAGGGGCGTCCGTGCCTGTGGAGGCGAGGGCTGGGTGCTCTTCCCCGGCTGATTCCGTAGGGATGTGGGCTGGGGACCCGATGCGGACGCCGAAGATGGTTTCGGCACTGATTTCACTTTCGGCCTGGGCCGCGCTGGCGCGGCTGGGGGCACTGCCCGCTTCGGAGAGGCGGACGGCGCTTGTGCTTGGCCGGGCAGGCTGATGGGCCGCCATATGCGCTGCTGACTCGTCGTCACTAGTGGCGCCAAGTTCGTGGGGGTGGCTTGCTGAACCCGGACGGGTGGGGGCTTGACCGCGATCCACTTGCGTCCGGAAAGGGCTTGGAGCCACTCCCGCGCGGTGGGGCGGAGGCCGTGCGGTGCCGCGGCACGGTCAAAAAGCCGGGTCACCGCGTCAGCGACGTGAGAGTCGACGCCCTCTACCAGTTCCAGCTTTTGGCCCGGGCGGACGTAGGCGTTGCGGCTCAGCACCCGACCCACCAGCAAAGCGATTTTGTATCTGTCGGTGTCGAGGTCGAGGCCGGTCTTGGGTAGATGGGGGTCGTCCCATTCGGGGGTCTGCGCTTGGGGGAGGACCGGTTCGCCGCCGTGCCGCCGTACACCGTCGCAGTCGAGCATGAAGATCCGGTAAGGACGGGTCTGGGACCACAGCAGATTCCGGAAGGAGATATCGCCCAGCACGAAGCGGTGAGAGTGCAGGAAGTCGATGAACCGCACTGCCGCGGTGGCGATCTCAACACGGCCCGGCCCGTCCGGCAAGTGCAAGGACTGCCAGGTGTGGTTCGGTTTGTACAGCAGGTACTGGAGCTCGACTGGTCGGTTCTTGCCGCCGATCGGCCCGGTGAACTCCGGAGGGATTTCCCGCATGAGGAAACCGGTCACCGCGCCCTTGTGCACGACCCGTGCCAGTGGCCAGGCGCTTTGCTCGAAAAGGGAACGGCTGTCGGCGCTGGGCAGCCCTCGCCCGAATTCCACGAGCTCGGCTAGAGCTGGGGCGAAGGGCCTTCCGGCGTTTTGCAGGTACTCCTTGTAAACGAGCTTCTCGTTGCCGAGTACTCGGGTGACGACGCCCTGCCCGCCTTCCCCGAGCGGTTCGTCCTCTAGCCGCAGGCTGCTTCTCGGACGGTCCAAAGGATGCGGTACCAGCATCAGGAGACCCTCCAGATGCAGATGGCCGTCCGGTCATCGTCGTGGGTGCGGGCTTTGAAACCGACCTGCCAGAGGAATTCCGTCAGGGACGGGGGACCGGAGCCCCACCAGGCGGCCAGCTGGTTGCGGACCTCACTGCCGCGCATGGGTTTGGCGAGCCCGTCGGTGCACAGCAGCAGTACGTCCTCCGGGTCCAGTGACACAGGCTGGATCTCGACTTGGTCGGCGTGACCGGGCAGGGCCAGAGTCGCCGAAGTGGCGACCTCATAATCCGGCTCCTTGGCGAAGCACGACACCCACACGCCCCGGTGCAGCCGCATCGCCGCGCAGTCACCGACCCGCATCAGCCAGGCCTGCTGCGGCGAGCCGTGGACGTCGAACTGGATCACGGCGGTCAGGAACGTGGTGGCCAGTTCTTCGACCGCGACGCCGCGCCGGGCGGCCTCCGCTTCGATGGCGTCGGCGATACGGGAGAAGTAACGCCTGGCCGCGTCGGCAGCCTGCTCATCGGGCCGGATGCGCAGGTGCTCACGCGCGGCCTGGCAGGCGGTCATCGCACCGATGTGGGACAGCTGTGCGTTGCCCAGCCCATCGGCCACGCAGGCCAGGACGATGCGTTCGCTGATCCGCCACAATCCCATGGCGTCCTGCCGGGGCTGGGCGTTGTAGCGGTGCGCATCGCCGCGGGTCGAGACCGCGCGAATGACGAGACCGGGCATTGCCGCGGCGTCCAGGACGGTGTCAGGACAGGCCACATCCAGGCTTGGCAACTCGCCCGGTTCGATCTTGAAACGTGACGGACGCCCTATGACCAGTGGCTCTGGGAAGTCCATCAGACGCGATCCGCCTCCAGCACCGTGTAGCCCTTGACCTGGTCGGGGAAGACCATCTGGGCCCCGGCGTTGGGATTGGCAGAAAAGGCCGCCGAGGAGGCGACCGCCGAGGAGACCACCGAGTTCAGCAACTGCTTGGCGAACTCCCGCAGGGCGTTACGTGGATCGAGCTCCCCGTTGGCGATGAACGCCCGGAAGGTGGCGACGGCCCGCAGCGTCTCCGGTCGCACGTCACCGAAGCCGAAGGCCAGGATCGTCGGGCGGGGGCCGAAGTCCTTGGCGGTGAGCCGCTGGTGCGCGGTGGCCCAGTCCGAATCGGTGGGCTGGCCGTCGGTGAGGAAGAACACCGTGGGACGGAACGGGACATGGCCGGCGGCCTTGAGATCCCGGATGTCCCGCTCGATGGTGTCGCGCAGCAAGGTGAACGCCGCGCCGTAGGACGTGGCGCCCTTGGGAGCGAGCTGGGGGACCTGGTGCACGTCGTTGAGATCGGCCAGCGGCAGCAGCACCTCAGCGGTGTCACTGAAGCTGATGATGCACAGCCTCGCCTTGTCAGCGACCGTCGGGTTGCTGGCGATTTCGGTGACGATCTGGGGGAGCTGGTCGTTGATCTCCTGAAGGGGATTGCCCGCCATCGAGTACGACTCGTCGCACACCAGGTAGAAGGGGAGTATCTGCTCGCTCATGACACGGGCCTTTCCTCGGCACAGCCGTAGCTGATGAAGTAGATCTCCATGGAGACCGATCCCGCGGGGGCCGCGAGGTCGTGGAAGTTGCGGGTGGCGGCGGACCTGAACACGCTCGGGTACGCCTCTTTCAGGGCTCTGTTCACCCGTGACGCCAGGGCGACCCCCTGACCGCTGCCGCCGTCTCCGCCGAAGGTCAGCACCATGCCGGCACGCTTGCCGGAAAAGCCGGGGGCCTGCCTGTGCAGCCCTCGTTTGACTTGGGCGATGAGCGTTCGTCCGCCGGCCGCGGGGCTGACGGTGAACTTGGCCTTGATGGGTTTGGACTCCACTCCCTTGAGCTGCTCGGCACAGGGGCTTTTGGAAGGGGAGGGACCGGCGGAGGGCTTGGCCTCGGCCTCCGGCGGCGCCTGTGCGCCCAGCATGACGATGGTGAGCGCCAGGAGCATGTCCGCAAACAGCCACCCGGCCAGCAGGATCGTCAAGGAGGCCCGACGCTGTCTCATGCCGCGTCGCCCTGCCGACGGTCAGCGAGCTCGGCGATCGTCTGCGAGGCCTGCTGCAGGACGTTGCCGAACTCGGCGATTGCCGCTTTGAGCTCGTCGAGCTCGGCCCGCACCGTGCTCCGCGTCTCTTCCAGGGCCATGCCGGTGACCTGCGAGATCTGCTCGGGCAGCGCGGCGAGCCGTTCGAAGGAGTCCCGGGTGCGGTCCAGCATGTCCACGGTCCGGCCGGAGACGTCCGTGACGAGCTCGATGCGGCTGGCGTGCGCCCCGGCGGTGTCCGCCCAATCCCCGAGGGCCGCGCGGATCTCGGAGCTGGTCTGGCTGAAGGCCCGCTCGAAGTCCGTGGCGGTGCGTTCCAGGGTTTCGGTGAGCTGGTTGGTCAGCACCTTCACGGTCCGCTCTGTGGAGGCGCCCACGGCCTGCACCGAATCGGCGGAGCTGTCGACGGCCCGGGTGATGCTGCTGCTGGCGGTGACCAGTTCCCCGACCTCGTCCCGTAGCTCGCCCACGGAGGAGCGGATGGCCGAGGTGAGCCGGTTCAGCTCGTGGTCGAGCACCGACAGCAGGCTCTTTTTGAACTCTTCGATGGACTCCCCGGTCTTGAGCGTGATCGCGTCGGCTGCGGAGGTCATCGTTTCGGCGGCGGACTTCACCTCGGTGAAGTGCCGGCTGAAGGTCTTGGTCGTGCCCTGCACCTCGTTGGCGCTGGAGACCAGGGCGTCACTGGTCTTCTGCGCGGCTTCCAGGGCGTAGACCACGGCGTCCATCAGGTCGGACTGGGCCTTGCGGACCGTCTCCCCGATCTTGGTGATCTGCATGGCCGCTTGGGTGAGCTCAGCGTTGAAACGGCTGGGCGTCGACAGCCGTACCTGTGCCAGGTACAGGCTCGCCTCGGTCAGCGCCTTGCGGAGCCGGGCGCGCAGCATCACCAGCCGGCGTTCGGCACGGTCCAGGGAGCGGTTGTACAGCAGGTTCTCGCTCACCGTCCAGGCGACGAGGAAGAGGATCGCCAGTACCGTCAGCATGGCGACGTTGCTGAAACGGAAGAAACCGGGCAGTCGGCCATCGAAGCCCTGCTGCCACATCTCCAGGAACGGCCGCCGCGCCGCCTCGACCCCTTGGTCGTTTAGTACTTCGCCGTAGGCGGACGTGGCCTCGTGCAGCCCCACCCACGTGAAGAACACGGGCAGAAAGACCAGCACCGGCCCGACCGCCAGCGCGGCCTTGACTGCACGGGACGCCCAGTGCTTGCGGCTGGCCTTCTTAGGGAGCGGCTGGATGATCGTCTCATCGGGCGAGAACGCCGCGAAGAGGTCGACCTCGCACCAGCGCTCGGCCTTGCTCCGATCACTCATCGCCTCGGCGAGGTCTCTAAGCTGCTCTTTTCTCTCCGCCAGCTCCGGCTTCTCAGCGAGTTTCCGCAGCTCCTCGCCTACGTCATGCTTCCCCAATGATGAGCCTCCCCCACCTGCTCTGCCGGCCATCCCGTGCAGAGCCACCCCAGGTCGAACTGTTTTAGCAGCTCTTGTCCTTGATGTCACATGAACTGCTTGTGTGCGGAGTTTTCTTATAGTTCTGTTACCAGGGAGGATGCTGTCTGCAGGGGCTCATGAGCGTTGACGGCTATCGCCTTGTGCAGGGAAGGGCTGCCCAGCCCGTCGGGGTGGGGCAAGGGGGACGTTCCCCCTGATGGCACGGCCGGTTTCGAGCGTGCGAGCCATTAGGGACGGGCCCCACGGGCCGGAGGATGCGGTACCCCGCAACGGTTCGGGGCCTCCGGTTGTCAGCGCTGTCACCTGCCCGCTGGCCACGTGAACCACCCTGAGTGGGGTGTTGGCTCCTGCCAGCCCCAGCGGCACCTTCTCTCGCCGTATGCGACTTACCCCTGTTATACCTGCCCGACCTGGACTCGTAGAGCTCCTTCTCAGCGATCGACGCTGTGGGCGTCCGGCGGTGCTGTCGGATGTCCTAGTGTCGAACGACGCCTGAATCATCGTCTTCGATCAAGCGGTGTCGGTCACCACCGGGGGGCCGACACCGCGAGAGGCTCACTCCCCGTTGGGAGCGAAGGGCTGGGCGGTTTCCGGTTCTGAAGGTCCCTCGCCCGGCGGATCCTCGTCGTGTGCGGTTTCTTCGGAGTCCTCCGGCGGCAGCGGGAGGACGTACTCCTGGGCCAGTTCGGCCAGGTGCAGGGGCAGCGGCAGGGCGAGGGCCTGGGGGTAGTCCGGGGGCTGGCGCAGGTGGTGGGCGGCCATCGCCAGCGCCTCCGGATCGTCGCCGTCGTCCTCGTGGCAGCCGAGCACGGCGAGCTCCACCAGACCGGGGTTCCAGCCGACCTTGTCGGCGTCGATGGTCGGCCTGCCGGAGCCGCGAGTGAGCGGCCGGCCGCCGAGTTTGTCGCCGCTGACGGCCGAGTCCTTGAACTGCGAGGGTTTGGGCGTGGTGCTCCAGAACACCCGGCCGCCGCCGGCTCCGTCAGGACGGGGCGCCACCCACAGGTGGGCGGCCAGGCCGTTCAGCCCGTCCTTGGGGTGGACGCCCCACCACTGGGGGGTCTCCCGGCCCGTGGTCTTGCGGACCCGCAGCAGCCGCAGGTCGGGGTCGAGCCTGCGGTGCGGGGCCACCCCGGTGCGCACCCGGTCGCGCTGCACCTGGCCGTCCTGCAGCCACGTCCAGTGCGAACGGACGTTCTGCGCGCAGGCCAGCAGCAGGGTCGGGACGCCTCGCAGGGTGCGCAGCACCGTCTGCAGCCATTCCTCGACCTGCCGGCGTTGCCGCTCCATCTCCCGGTGGTAGTCCGGTCGTCTGAAGGCCTCCTCGTCTTCGTCGTCGGCGGCCAGGACGGAGGAGACGTCGACCCGCTCGGTCAGCCGCAGCAGCAGCGACGGATAGGGGATCCAGGCGCCCGCTCCGCCGTCCGCCTCGGCGTCCCAGCCCCGCACCTCGGCGATTCCCTCCTCAGGACCGGGGGCCACCAGCACGGCGACCGGGACGTGCCCGGCCCAGCGGGTCCGGCTCGTCCGGTTCTTGCGCACCAGCCAGATCGCCGCATAGCGCAGTCCTTCGGGCAGCCCGTCGCTCAGCCCGTGCTCGGGGAGCACCCGCACCCCCAGCTGCCGCAGCCCGTCGTCCCAGGCCTTCTCGGCCCGGTGCCCGACGTTGCGGGTCGAGTCGTAGCCCGCGGTCTTCTTGGGCACCGCCACGAACTGGGTGAGGAGCCCGGCCTTGGCGAAGCCGAGCCGCAGCGCGAACTTCGGATCGTGATCAGAAGTGGTGAAGTCGGCGGCGCGGTCGAGTTCCACCAGCGCCAGCGACGGCGCCGTGCCCGGACGCTCGGCCGCCATCCAGCGCGCGGCCCGGTCGCGCCGCTCGGCGACCGCGGCGGTGACCATCGCCTTGGTCCGGCGTCCCTCCGGCAGCGCCAGGTCGTCGCCGAGCCCTTCGGTCAGACGCCGGCAGTGCAGCCGCACGAGCAGCTCCGGCGTGCGCCACTCCAGCAGGCCGCGCGGGCCTGAAGCGGCGCTCAGCAGCGCATCGATGGCCGCTCTCGACCCGCCGCCCAGACCGAGAAGGCCGATGAACGCCTCGACGGCCTCATCTCGCATCTGCGGCGTCTGCCACAGCAGCCACGCCTCCAGCACGGCCCGGTCGTCCTCGACGGCACCTAGCGCCCGCATCGCGTGCGCCGCGGCGGCCCGCACCTTCGCGGCGCGGCGCCTGTCGTACTCGGGCGTCTTCGTCTTGGGCGGGGTGTTGAGCGGTGTGGAACGGCCCAGCCGGGTGCGCACCCGCTCCGGCTCGGGACGCAGCTCCGGAGCGAACGCCTGCTCGGCCCAGGCCACGAGCTCTGAACGCTGATGGGGCATCAACCCCGGGAGAACCCCGTGGGAGCCCATGGCGGTGCTGTACACGACGGCGGCGCTCATGTCGTCGGCGAGCCATTCCTCCGGCGCCGTCACGATGGCCTCGGCGTCGGGGAACGACGACAGCGACAACCGGTGCAGCATCCCCGCCGGCCCGCCTTCGACCCAGCCGGTGACCCAGTCCCGCGCCTCCCGGTCCCAGCGGCGTTCCAACCGGGCGACGGCGAACCGGTCCGAGCGGGACGCGCCTGGCAGCCAGGGCACCCGCGGCCGCAGCAGCACCGTGGTGCGCCGCCGGCGGGGCAGGTACAGACGGCCGGCGGCGCCGACCCGGGTCGCCCAGCGGCGGATCCCGGTGTGCAGGTGGATCCGTGGCAGCGGCTCGAAGGGGACGGTGTGCAAGGTGACGTTGAGGGTGATCGAGTACCACCACCTCTGCCCGTCCTTGTCGAACCGCAGCGGCTCTGACACCAGTTCGGCGCCCTGGTCTCGGGGGCCGCGCGGCACCGCGTGAAAACGCAGGGTGCCGCTTCCATAGTCATAGGGCTCCAGGGCGAGGATCTTCCGGGCGAACCAGTCGGTGGTGAGCAGGTACTGGTGGGCGAGCGGCGCGGCGGTGCCGCCTTCGGTGACCGGGCAGCGCAGCAGCTCCAGCTCCACCGGTTCCCAGCGGGGCGGGGCGTCGTCCAGCATCGCGCGGGCCTTGGCCAGCAGCTCCCGGTAGTGGGGGTCTTTGGCCATGTCGGGTCGCAGGTCGCTCAGCCAGGCGTTGTACAGCGCCCGGAAAACCTGATCCGGCAGGCGTTCGACGCCTTCGGGGACCAGCAGCCAGTGTCCGCGCCCGTCACGCGGGCGCGGCAGCACCAGGTAGTCGGGGGCGAACGTCTGCAGGACCTGTTCCATCCGGCGGGTGGGCACGGTCCGGTAGGGCTCGGCGTCGGTGGGACGGCCCGCGTTGCACAGCTCCAGCAGCACCTCCCGCCACTGTTCGGGGAAGGGCAGGGCCTGATAGCGGGCGGTGACTGAGGCGTCCGGTGAGTCCGGCAGCCAGGAGGCCGTCCGGATGCGCGTGTAGGCGGGCATGCAAGGCTCCGTTCGAGAAACAGGCGTTTCAGGTTCGGTGGGTGAGTCCGGACAGCGCCTGGTACATCGGCGCGTACAGCATCCGGACCAGGGCCGGGTCGGCGGGATCGTCGAACCACGCCGGGTCGGCGTGGTCGTCGAAGTAGGGGGCCAGGATCTTGTGCAGGTCGGCCAGCAGGCCGTCCCGCGCCGGCGCCGTGACGGTCTCGCCCGGACGCAGCGCGGCGGCCGTCCCGGGGGCGAACTTGGCGTCCACGAACACGACCCGGGCGGGCACGCCGCCCCGCACCAGCCGGCCGATGACCTGCCAGATGGTGACGAGCTGGTCCCAGGCGAACGAGCGCCGCTCCCAGTCCTCCAGGTGCGAGTAGATGTAACGGCGCGACAGCAGCCGCCGCCATTCCTTGCGCGCCTGGTGCCGGAACTCCAGCCCGGCCTGATCCAGGTCGCCGGCCTTGGCGACCAGTTCCCCGAAGGTCGCCGGACCGGTGCGGCCGTCGACGCGGCGCAGGTCGCGGATGAAACGGCTCACCCAGTCGTTGACGGCGAACACCGCCAGCGACAGGTCGTCGGGCCTGGGGTGGGGCCGGGCCAGGAACAGGGCGACGCCGAAGGCGGCGTTGCGCTGGGCGTTGAGGATGTTGTGGCCGCGTTCGATCGCCATCAGCGGCGCCACCAGCACCTCGGCGTCCTCGTCCTCGGCGAACATGGCCAGGTCGCCGCGGCGCACCGTCTCCGCCCGCTCCTCGGAGCCCGGGCCGGGCTCGGCGTCGTCGGCGATCAGCACCCGGACCCTGCCGTGCCGGCGTTCGATGCCGTGCAGCGTCTCGGCGACCACGTCCGCCTCCCGGTAGCTGCCCACCAGCAGCAGCGCCCGGCGGCGCCGCTCGTCCTCGATGCGGTTGAGCTCTTGGGCGAGCGGCCCCGCGCCGCCGCCCCGGCCCGGGCGGCCCAGCCGGGCGGCCATCTGCCGGGCGGCGGCGGGACGGTCCTTGGGCGGGACGCCCGACAGACTCATGGGCCGTCCGTCGTCGTCATAGAGAAAACGCGTCGTGAAGGTGGTGCGGCGGACGGCCTCCAGCGCCCGGCTGGCCAAGTCCATGAAGGCCGCCGGGCATCAAAGGTTCGAACGCGGCGACCTGCTCGCCCTGACCTACGACGACCCGGCGCAGGAGGCCCGTGCCATCGCCGACCGCATCCAGCAGCTCCAGGGCGTCCCGTTCCAGGATGCGCCGGACGCCCCCGAGCGCGGTCTCAGCTACGCCGACTGCGCGGTGCTCTTCCGGTCGGTGCGCCATGACGCCGGTCCGCTGGTCGAAGAGCTCCGCCGCCGCGGCATCCCCTACATCATCAAAGGGCTGGTGCGGCTCTTTGAGACCCCCGAGGTGCAGGCCGCCGTCGCCTGCTTCCGCTACGTCGCCGGTCTCATCGATGCCGAGGCGGTCAAGGACGCCTGGCGCGCCGCCGACGTCGGCTGTGACGAGCGCCTGGACCAGGGCATCGCCGTCCTGGACGAGGCGATCGCCTGGGACGAGTCACGGCCCTGGGACTCCATCACGCTGCAGGGGGTGTTCCTCGGCTTTCTGGAGGCCATCGGGCTGCGTGAGGAGAACGTCCCCTCCCACGGGGAGACGGACGGCGGCCGCCGCGGTGAACCGGTCTTCTGCAACCTCGGCCGCTTCTCCACCGCCATCGGCGACTACGAGGCCATCCACCTGACCGTCCACCCGAAGGAACGCTTCGAGAAGTTCGCCAAGTGGCTGCAATACCAGGCCCCCGGCTACTACGAGGAGTTCGACGGCGACAACGGCTACGCCCAGCCCGACGCGGTGGTGATCGCCACCGAGGAACTGGTGGACCGGCACCTGAACCTGCCGTTCGCCAACCCGGCCGCCAAGGCCCGGCTGCGGCCCGCCGCGATCGCCTCCGTCCGCCGCTACCTGCGGGAGAAGGGAGCGACCCTGCGCCAGACCATGTTCTCCGAGCAACCGGTCGAGATCCACCCCGCTCCCGGCGTCACCGTCACCGGCCGGGTCGACCTCATCAAGCGGCTGGACACCGAAGAGGTCTCGGTCGTGGACTTCAAATCCAGCGAACGCGCCCAGGCCGAAGACGTCTCCCTCGCCCAGCTCCACCTGTACGCCCTGGGCTATCGGGAGCTCACCGGCGCCGACGCCGATCTGGTGGAAGTCCACAACCTCGACGAGGAGGGCAGCTCACTGCGCGAGGAGGTCGACACAGGCTTGCTGAACGACCTGACCCGCCGCGTCACCGAGGTCGGCAGGTCCCTGCGCGACAACGACCTGCGTCGCCTCCCCCGCTGGTGCGCCACCTGCACCTCCTGCGACTTCGCCGGCATCTGCCGCGACGGAACGGACACCTCTGGGTGAGCGCCGTCTCACAACCCGCCGTAGGGCGCTCGGGGCGCTCGCAGCGCGCCCCGAGCACCCCGAGCGCACTGCGGAGACTAGTGATCACCGCGGCTGCCGGGCGCTCACCGCCGGGGCTCATTGTTCCTTGCGTCTGCTGCGTTTGTTTCGGATACTGCGAATAGATGCCTTTGGGGCGGTGAGGGGTGTGGCAGACGTGCAGGTCAGGCGGATAGAGCCAGGAGCGGTCGATACCCGGCAGGCTGCGCGGGCCGTGCAGAGGATCAAGGCGTACCTTCAGCGCAATCCTCACGAGCAGGCCATCAGGGTGCATGCTGAGATCGGTGAAGAAGAGGCCTTGGTCCTGCCACGGCAGGCGGTGAGCTTGTTCGCCTACATCCTGTCCCAGATCGCCGCCGGGCGCGGGGTGTCGGTCGTTCCTTCGGATGCCGAACTGACCACGCAGCAGGCGGCCGATCTGCTGAACGTCTCCCGCCCTTATCTGATCGGGTTGCTGGAGAGGGGAGAGATCCCCTTCAGACGGGTCGGCCGACACCGTCGCATCAGATGGGACGACTTGATGGACTATAAGCGGAAGAGCGAGGCGCAAAGCCGCACGGCTGCCGACGAACTCGCCCGGCTCGGTCAGGAGCTGGGCATCTGACGATGGCGTTCGTGGTGGTCTACGATGCCTGCGTTCTGTACGGCAACACGCAACGCGACCTGCTGATCCGCATTGCCCAGTCGGGGCTGGTCCAGGCCAAGTGGACGAACGCCATTCTCGATGAGCTGCAAAAGAACCTGACCGCCGGCCGTCCGGACATTCCTGTGGAGAAACTGATCAGGTTGCGCACCCTGATGAACCGGGCGGTCCCCGATGCCCTCGTCGAGGGTTACGAACCGCTCATCGAGGCGCTGAAACTCCCCGATCTCGAAGACCGGCATGTCCTGGCCGCCGCGATCAAGGCTCAGGCCCAGGTGATCGTCACCTCGAACCTTCGAGATTTCCCGGCCGACATGCTGGAACCCTGGAACGTGGAGGCCAAAAGCCCCGACGACTTCGTCCTCGATCAGATCGACTTCGACGACCGGGTCGTGTGGGCGTGCGTCCAGCAGATCGTCGACTCACGGAACAACCCGCCTGAAACGGTCGAGGATGTGCTGGACGCTCTCGAACGCGCCGGCCTGGTCGAGTCCGTCGCGGCCTTGCGGACACGAAGTCATCGGGGTTTTTCAACACGCGGCCTTTGAAGACCGGGACGGCGGCCTCGGCGGTGTTCAAGGCCATGGCCGTGCAGGTCACGGCACCGCTCTCGGCTGTGACATCCCCGTCCTGCCGTGCGGAACGACGTGCTGACGGGGCAGGATGAAGCCGATCGGCCTTGCCGGAGCGGCCGAGCGCCTTTGAGGTATCAGGCACTGACGGCCTGGCTTGCTCGCTCGACGTCTTTGGGACATACCTCGGTGAGCGGGCAGGAGGCGCAGTCGAGTGTACCGGGGCGGCACCATTGGCGTCCGAGGAGCCGGCTGGGCAGATCGAGGGCGCCGGGACGGTCGGGGTGCGGCTCCCAGGCTCTGGCGATCATATGGTCGCGGTCGTCACGGTCCGCCAGACGGGTGCGGAGGAAGACGCGGCGCAGGTGGATGTCGTAGGCGATTTCGCCCCCATCCAGGTCCCTGATGGGTACGCCACAGTCGCGCTCAAGGATCTCCACCGTCATCGCGGCCTTCTTCTGGCCGATGCCGGCAAACGCCTCGAAGTGTTTCTTCAGCTCCTTTGCCGGGGGTGATCGGACTAAATGGCTCCGGCATCACCACCGCACTCGGTCATCACCCGCTGGGCTACCGGAACCAGCCATCTGGGCATTTTTTCGATATGTCGATGCAGCTTAAGCGGCTGCGCGATGGCTTCTCGCACCCCCGCCTCGTCTTGGGCAATCCGTTCGGGATCGAAGTGGCCAAGGCGCCGGCTCAGCAGGAACGGCGCACGCCATGCCCGCTCCGCCGGAACTCCTTGGTCGAAAAGGACACCGGCCAGGAAGGCGAAGTCGTTCTCCAAAAGGAGTCTGTTCGCCTCGGGGTCGCTTGTGAACTCCACCGTCGTCCCCTGCCGAGCCGACTTGTGCCGCTCGCCGTACGCCAACAGCGCGGCGGCCGCGGCGGCGCGGAGTTCGTCCTCATCATGGAACCGTACGCCGGCCGGGGCGGGACCAGTGCCGGATATCGGCGGAAGCGCTCGTCACGCGATGGGGTGAGAACGCAGGCGACCCCAGGCCGCGGCACAAAGGAGCGCATGACGCACCCACCCGGCGACGTCGTCTTGCCGGAGCTTGACCGCCGGGCTCTGCGGAACGTACGGCGCTCGGATTTCGTCGGCCATGACCACCACGGGGAGCGGGAGATAATCCGGTGGAACGTCGGCACCCGGTCTCAGATGCCGCTTGGTCACCTTGATCAGGCTCAGCAGCGCCTCTGACCGTTCGAAATCGTCGGACTCGACGCCCTCGACCATGGGTTCATCGCGAATTCAAGTCACTGAGCGCACGCGCAGGCGACCATAAACATCCCTGCGGCCGATCCCATGACGGACCTTGATTTCTTGGCCGTCCACCGCCGCCACGGCGACCCAGCCTCGTTCGAACCGCTCGGTCTCCTCGAGCCAGGCCATGAGAAGGGGCCCATGGCCTTCATTTCCAGAAGCTGGATCTCTGGGTTCAGCGGGGCTCCACGCCGTTCGTGCTAATAAAACAGCGTGATTTCTGTGAACGGCGATCGAGGATTCACCGATTTCCTCTGCTCTCGGCTGGGGACGCACTGGCGGGTCATGCGCGAACTCTTCTCAGCGGCGCGCCCGGCTGTGCGGCCGGGCGTGAGCCCAGCCGGTCTTCCTGGGCGTAGAGGTCAGGGCCTGCCTGCGGGAGGTTCGGCACCAGTCCTCATGCCTAGGGCGTGTCCGTCCTCGTAACACGAGAGGATGCCGTTGAGCGGTCTGGGGCAGGCAACTGGAAGGTCTCAATGCGCGTCGCCTACATCGTGATCTACACCGATGCTCTTGAGGAGTGCCGTGTGTTTTACGCCGGGCTCGGCATTCGCTTTCGCAAGGAGCGGCATGAAGACGGGCCGGTCCATCATGCCGCGGTCTTGGAAGACGGAGCCGTGATCGAGCTGTATCCGGCGGCCGGTAAGCCCCCTACGGGCCGGTTGAGACTGGGCTTCACTGTGCGGCGTTCGACCACGTCGTTGCCGCTGGGACCGGGGCGGCACGTCCTGCGCGACCCCGAGGGCCGCACCGTCGAACTGGAAGTGATCGAGTGATCGTCAGGGCCGGCGGTGTGACGCTCGTCGTCTTCTGCGCTGCCCGGATGACTTCTTCCCGACCGTGGGCCGGTGAGTCGGCACGGCGGATGGAACGGCTCGGCGCGCGGTAAGGGGGCGGGATGGACATGGTGTCGGCGGCCTTTCCGGCCTTGGAGTGAGGAGCGCCGGTCTTGCCGGGTGAGACCGGCTCCTGCCCACTGTCGCTGATCGCCGGGAGGAGCAGGAACTGAGGACCGTCCCAGCGGATTTGCAAGGACACGGACAGGAACTTTGGAAGATCGGCGGTGTCCGGGCACGGTGTCGGACTTCGAGGGACGGGCGGCCGGTAAAAGGCCCGCGGCCCGGCCATCCTCGAGGTGGCCGGGCCGCACACCCGGGTGAATGCAGAGCGGGCGACGGGAATCGAACCCGCGTCACCAGTTTGGAAGACTGGGGCTCTACCATTGAGCTACGCCCGCATGGTCGGCCGAGAGAGCCCGGGGGATCCGGATCTCGGTCACTGCGTAGCGTACCGGTTTTCCGGGGGTCTTCGCGCGCGGGATGGGGCGAGCCTTCGGGGTCGGCGGATCGGGATGGCGTGGGGGCGGATCCGCACTACACTTTCACAGGCTGCGGTTGCCGTCTCCGTTGGGGCATGCGGCCGCGGGCCGGGGTGTGGCGCAGCTTGGCTAGCGCGCGTGCTTTGGGTGCACGAGGCCGTGGGTTCGAATCCCGCCACCCCGACGCGAACTCGCAGGGCAGAGGCCTGATCGCCGAAGCGGTGGTCAGGCCTTCGCGCGTTTTCGGGGGCGGTGTCACCTGGTCGGCGCCGGCTTGGTCTCCCTGGGAACTTCGGGGCCGGTGCACATGGCGGGAGACGCCTGCGAGAAGGGGCGTCCGTCTCGGACGGCCGGAGGTGTTCTCCGTGGGGCCGTTCAGGAGCGGTCGGGGGCGCTGCAGGGGGAGGAGCGGGCGATGCGGATCATGGCGCGGTACAGGGCCTGGGGGTCTGGGGCGTCGGGGAGAGGGGGGAGTGGGGCGCCGGGGGTGGCGTAGGAGCGGAGCATGTGGCCTACCAGGCGGCGCCAGGCGTCGGGGGCGGCGTCGGCGGTGGCGGCGATGACGCCGGCGTTGGCCATCAACAGGATGGGCAGGTCGCGGTCGGTGAAGTCCTCGCGCAGGTGGCCGGTGGCCTTGGCGCGGGCGATGAGTTCGAGGAAGCCGCGGTAGGCGCGGTCGCGGCGGGACTCCAGGGCCTTGGCGGTGGGGAAGGTCATGGTGAGGACCTCGGCGAAGCCGCGGTCGGCGGCCTGCATGGCGCATACGGCGTAGACGTAGCGGACGAAGCCGTGCCAGGGGTCGGGGTCGGCCAGGGCCTCGGTGACGGCCGTGAGGTAGGCGTCCATGCGGTCGGCGAAGACCGCGGTGATGAGGTCTTCGCGGGTGGCGAAGCGCCGGGACAGGGTGGCCTTGCCCACGCCGGCCTCGCGGGCGATCGCCGCCATCGGCACGTCGAGCCCTTCGGCGGCGTACAGGCGGCGGGCGGCGGCCAGGATCCGGTCGCGGTTGCGTTCGGCGTCGGCCCGCAGCCCGCACCCGGAGCGCCTGCCGGTGTCCGGCTCGAGGACGTCGTCCCGGGGGACCTTCGCGGAGGCCATGAATTCATCCTAATTAAGTGGAACAACCTTCCCACTTGTCTGGTTACGCTGTACGGCACCCAAACGGGAAGGTCGTTCCACTTGTGCCGGGACGGTCCCCGCCGTGCCGCTGTTTTCCCTGGTTGGTGAGGACGAGGCGATGCGGTCGAGAGGCCGGAGCACGGGCCGCCCGGTGACCGCCCCAAGAGACCTCGCCGAGGACGAAGGACGTGCGCGATGAACGTTTTCCTGTGGATCCTGCAGGCGCTCCTGGCCGTGATGTTCGCCATGGCCGGGGTGATGAAGTCCACCCGGCCCAAGGACAGGCTCGCCCCCAAGCTGCCGTGGGTGGAGGACTTCCCCTCCGGGATGGTCAAGTTCATCGGCGTCGCCGAACTGGCCGCGGCCCTCGGCCTGATCCTGCCGGCGGCCACCGGCATCGCCCCCGTCTTGACCCCGCTGGCGGCGGCCGGCCTGGTCATCGTGATGATCGGCGCCATGATCACCCACGCTCGCCGCAAGGAACCCCAGGCCATCGCCTTCAACGTCGTCCTGCTCATCCTCGCGGCCGTCGTCGCCTGGGGCCGCTTCGGTCCCTACTCCCTGTAGCGCCCGCCCCGACGCCGGACCTGCACTTTCGAAGACTTCGGGGGCGGGCGCCGGAACCGCCGTTCGCATCGTGAACCGCGGGACGTCCGGCAAGCCCCGCCGCCCGCACCGGCCGCCACCGGCGGCCGGTCACCGAACGAGGAGGAAACCCCGTATGACCATCGCGATCATCGGCGCCACCGGACAGCTCGGCGGCCACACCGTCGATGCCCTGCTCGCCCGCGGTGTCCCCGCGGGCGACATCCTGGCCCTCGGCCGCAACACCGACCGTCTCGCCGCGCTCGCCGAACGCGGGCTGCGCACCGCCACCGTCGACGTGGACGACATCGACGGCACCGCCGCCACCCTCACCGGGGCCGACAAACTGCTCCTGATCTCCTTCGACAGCGTGGGCGCCCGCGTGGCCCAGCACGCGAACGCCATCGAGGCCGCCCGCCGGGCCGGCGTGAACCACCTGGTGTACACCTCGGTCCTGCACGCCCCGACCACGCGTCTTCGGCTCGCCGCCGACCACAAGGCCACCGAGGAACGCATCACCGCCTCCGGCATCCCCGCGACCTTCCTGCGCAACGGCTGGTACACCGAAAACCACCTGCCGGACTTCTCCGCGGCCCGCGAACGCGGCGTCATCGCCAACAGCGTCGGCCCCGGCCGCATCGCCACCGCCCCGCGCAAGGACTACGCCGAGGCCGCCGCCGTCGTCCTCACCACCCCCGGCCACGAGGGCAAGGCGTATGAGCTGTCCGGCGACGTCGCATGGAACTTCGCGGAGTTCGCCGCCACCGCCCAGGAGCTGCTCGGCACCCCGGTGCGCTACCAGGAACTCACCCCCGAGGCCGAACGCGAGCAGCTGCTCGCGGCCGGCCTCGACGAGGGCACCGCGGACTTCGTGGTCGGCCTCAACGCCGACCTGCGCGCGGGCGCCATCGCCGACACGCCCGGCGACCTGGCCCGCCTCATCGGCCGGCCCACCGAGCCGCTGGCCGAGACCATGAAGACCTGGCTTTGATCTCCCGGTGGTGAAGCCCCGTCCCCACCCGGACGCGGGCGTTCCGACCTCACCGGCGGCGGGCGGCGTGCGAAGACGGCGACACGGCGTTCGGACGGAGGCGACGGAAACACGGCGCCCGCCGCTCACCGGTGATGGGGTCAGCGTTCGGGAGCCCGGCAGGTGTCGGTGGTGGGTCCAGGGGCCAGGACGCTGAGCTCGACGCGGGACGCGGTGGTGATGCCGGGGATGAGGAAGGTGCGCGAGTTGGTCTCGTCCGGCAGCCGCTCTTGAAGCTGTTTGACCGGCTCGGTGCGTCCGTCCTGCAGCACGCTGATGACGAGCATGGCGGGCCCGGGGAAGCGCACCTTGACCTCCAGGCCCTTGGCCGTGGAGGTGTAGAAGGCGGTGGTGCACAGCGGCGTCCCGCCCTGGGGGTCGTCTTGTTTGGCCAGCAACCCGCCCTGCCCGCCGGCAGGCGGCGAGGCGGTGGGCGCCGATGCCGGCGGAGGCGAGGCGGCCGCCTTCGGCGAGTCCCCGCCGCAGCCCGCGGTCCCCAGCGCGAGCGCGGCGCAGCATGCGATCCCGGCGAGCCGGGCCCGCCTCGGTGGGATTCCGTCACGTGTCATGGTCGTCCTTCCCGGCCGTGAACGTCATTGCGTGGGACGGCCCGCACCGCCGCGCCGTCCGGACCCCGGGGGCGGCCCCGGGCCCGGACGGCGCGGCGGCAAGGGGGCGGGTCAGCGGCCGAAGATGCCGCCCGCCCGGCGGTCGGCGCCCTCCTCGGCGGCGCCGGCGCCGCGGATCTTCTGCGCGGCGAACTGGGCGGCCCGGCCGGCCTCGGAACGGTAGGCCAGGTGGGCCGCGATGTTGACGCCCGCGCCGCACACCGGGTCGCCCTGGTTGCAGATGTCGAGGGTGCGGTCGGCGAACTCACCGGTGTCCGGCTCGCCGGGGCCCAGCCGGGCCGGGTTGCCGAACAGCAGGACGGCCGCGATCTGCGGACGGACCTCGCGGGGCAGCTCGGTGGCGCCGCCCACGACGCCGGTGCCGATGGCGCCGTTCACCACGCTGGCGCCCTGGGAGTAGCCGACCAGGACGAACTTCTGGTTCGGGCATTCACGGGCCTGCTGGGTGACGTGCCGCACCAGGTCCTGCACGCCCTGCCGGGGCGAGGTGGGGCTGGCGTCGGCCGGGTAGTCCACCGGGTAGGAGGTCAGGTCCGTGCCGCGCAGCTCGCCCTGCAACGCCCGGAAGACCGGGTCGCCGACGATCACCCCCAGCCGCCCGGGTTCGAAGGTTCCCCGGGCGGCGACCATCTCCACCTCCGAGCACGCCGCGGCGGCCGGGGAGGTCGTCGCCAGGGCGACCAGGCCGCCGGCCGCCACCCCCGCGAGCGCGGTCACCCTGGCGATGAGACGGAAGGCGGCGGACGTGAAGGAACGCATGCGATTCACCTCTTGGCTGGATCGGACGGGCGCCGCCCCGCAGCGCACGGCGGACGGATCGCCGCGGGGGATGCGCCTTAGAACACATTGGCAAGAGATGGTGGGCGGGCCGCCGCGCGCCTCTCTACACGTTCGTCCGAGGAAAAATCCCGATAACAATGTGGCCGGCTGCGAAACCATGACGGGGGTGTTGTACGTATCACCCGGATCGGCTCGCCTTGCCGAGCCGGACGGCCATAGCCGGACCGCGAGGGGCGATGTGCGTGCGCACAACGGCTCATGGGAGGCGGCATCGCGATTGCCCTTCCCGCCGCGGTCCGCACCCGGCAAGGCGCCCTTTGACGTCGGGTTTTGCGTCCCCGATGGACTCTGGCGTCAAAACCGTCCGCTGTTTTTGTCAGATGGGCCGGCATTTCCTCACCGGGACGCGGCGTACAAACGTCACGCCCGCACCCGTCCCCGAGGAGGAACTCATGCGGATCTTCCCCAGCCGTGCCAAGGCGGCCGGCCTGGCCTGCGCGGCGCTGGCCGCTGCCGGGGCCGTCGTCGCCGTCGCCCCACCCGCACAGGCGGCCTGCGCGGATGTGAGCATCATCTCCGCGCGCGGCACCGGTGAGCCCCAGGAGGGAAGCTGGCTGCTGCAGCCGATGGGGGAGCGGATCAGAACCGGGCTCACCGGGTTGAACACCACCTACACCGAGCTGCAGTACCCGGCCCGGCTCACTTTCGACACCAGCGCCACCGAGGGCGTGACCAACCTGGTGCGGCTGCTGAACACCTCCGCCCAGGAATGTCCGGACCAGCGTTACGTCCTGCTGGGCTACTCCCAGGGCGGCGGCGTGGTCGGCGACGCCCTGCTGCCGAACGGCCAGCGGATCTGGGGCAAGAACGCCCCGCAGGTCTCCTCGGCGGCCTCCTCACGGATCGCCGCGATCGTGATGTTCGGCGAGATGCGCTTCACCGCGAGCGACCCGTTCAACGTCGGCGACTTCGACCCGAACAAAGAGTCCATCCGGCCGCGTCCCCGGGGCGCGCTGAACGCCTACGCCGACCGGATCCGCAACTACTGCGTCGCCAACGACTTCGTCTGCCAGGACCCCGGCAGCACCCTCGCCCACCTGCGGTACTTCGTCAACGGCATGCCCCGTGACGGCGCGGACTTCGCCGTGTCGAAGGTCCGGGCCGCCCTGGGCCGGTGACCTGAGGAGAACCGGGCCTCCTCACCGCGTGCGTCCCAGAGCGACGGGGGCCTCAAGGCGCTCCGGCTCCCGCATCGGTCAAAAGGGTCGCCCTGCGGAAACGGCGTCCTCCCGGAACGCTCTTCGACGGCTTCCCCAGGACGCCGGACAGGCGACCCCTGGGCACGGCGCCTTCCCCTCGGCCGTCAGCGCCGCTCGCCCCGGTCCCGCTCATGTGACGCAAGGCGTGCCCGTCCGTTCCCGCATCGGGCGGGCACGCCCGGCGGCGGTCAGCCGGGGAACCGTTTGCCGAGCGCTTGCGACAGGGCCTGATCCAAGCCCAGCCGTTCCCCGGCACGGTAGGACTTCTCAAAGGAAGCCTCGCCGAGCATCCGCCGGATCTGCTGGACGCCGCGGTCGCGGTACCGCACCAGGTGCGAAAACCCCCACAGCTGGGGAGCTCCGGCCGGACGCCAGGTGGTGTGGGCCGCCCCCAGCAGCAAAGCCGCGGTGTGCGGGTCGCCGCTTTGCGCCAGCACCCAGGCGAGGGTTTCGCTCACCGTGGCCATGCCCAGCAGGTCGCCGAGCTGCATCTTGAAGTCCAGGCTCTGCCGCAGCAGGGGGACGGCCTCCCGGGCGCGGCCCTCTTCGGTATAGGCGATGGCCAGCGTCCACAGCAGGTAGGAGCGGTGCCAGGTCTCGCCGCACTCTTCCGACAGCTCGATCGCCCGCCGGATGAAGTGCACCGCCTCCTCCCCGGCTCCCCGCACCGCCGCCGACAGCCCGATCTGGGCCAGCGCCTGCTGGGTGGTGAGCAGCCCGGGACGGTGCCCGCCGAAGCGCAGGGCCTCGTGCGAATGCCGCTCGGCCCGCTCGGTGTCGCCGCGGAACAGCGCCGACAGGCCGCGCTGCTGGTGGACGGCGGCCTGCAGCCCGGCCCACTCGGCGCCGCCGTCGCCGGCCCGGGAGGCGACCGACTCCACGCGGTCCAAGAACGCGGCGCAGCCGCCGTGGTCGCCCTGCAGCAGCAACGCGAACGCCGCCGCCCACATCGCCCAGCACCAGGCGGTGGTCAGGTCGGGACGGGGCGGCTCGGGGAACCGTTCGCTCAGCCGGCGCATCCAGTGCACGCCCTCGCCCACGTTCCCGCAGGCGATCCAGTACAGCCACAATGCGCGGGCGCCCTCGAAAAGCAGCGGGGAGGGCTGCTCGTCGGCCAGCGCGTAGCGGAACGCCTGCCGCAGGTTGGCGTGCTCCTCCCGCAGCCGCAGCAGCCGCCGGCACTGCCGGGGCGAGGCGTACTCGTCCTCGGCCCGCCGGGCAAGGCCCAGGTAGTGCTCCAGGTGCCGGCGCCGGGCCTGCTCGTCCCGGCCGGAGGCGGCCAGGTGCTCCCGCCCGTACATGCGGACGGTCTCCAGCATGCGCAGCCGGGTCCGTCCCCGCACCTCGATCCGGGTCAGCAGCGACTTGTCCACCAGCCCGGCGATCGCCTCCAGGGCGGGCTGGGCGGCGGGCCGCTGGTCGGCGCACAGCGCCTCGGCGTCGGCCAGCGACACGGTGCCGGCGCACACCGACAGCCGCTCCCAGGCCGCCCGTTCCTCGGCCGAGCACAGTTCGTGGCTCCAGTCGAACACCGCCCGCAGCGTCCGGTGCCGCGGCGGCGCGGTGCGGTCGGCGCCCGCCGCGCCCAGCAGGGCGAACCGCTGGTCGAGCCGTTCGGCCAGCTCCTGGACGGTCAGCAGGCGCAGCCGGCGCGCGGCCAGCTCCAGCGCCAGCGGCAGGCCCTCCAGCATGCGGCACACCCGCACCACCGCCTCCCGGTTGGCGTCGGTGAGGCGGAAGTCCGGCACCGCCGCCTTGGCCCGGTCGACGAACAGTTCCACCGCCGCCGAGCAGCACTGCTCCGCCGAGCCGTCCCGGTGCGGCAGCGGCAGCGGATCGACCGCCAGCACCTGCTCGCCCGCCTCGTTCAGCGGCTGCCGGCTGGTGGCCAGCACGCGCAGCTGCGGCACGGCGTGCAGCAGGGCGCGCGTCAGCGCGGCGGTCGCCTCCAGCAGGTGCTCGCAGTTGTCGAGCACCAGCAGCGTCCGCCGCCCGCGCAGCGCCTCGGCCATGGCCTCCAGCGGGGTCCGCTCGGCCTCGGTCTGGACGCCGAGCGCGGTGGCCACGGCGCGGTCCACCATCGTCGGTTCGGTCAGCTCCGCCAGCTCCACCAGGTGGACGCCGCCGGGAAAGCGCACGGCGACGGCCTCGGCCAGGTGCAGCGCCAGCCGGGTCTTGCCGACCCCGCCGATCCCGGTCAAGGTCACCAGGCGGCTTTCCGACAGCAGCCGCAGCCCGGTGGCCAGTTCCGCTTCCCGTCCCACGAACCTGGTCAGCGTCGCCGGCAGCCTGCCGGGCGCGCCTGCGGCGAACCGGTCGGGGGAGCGGGCGCCCGGCTGGGCGGCGGCCGGCTCGCCGGACAGTGAGATCGCCTGCCAGCGCGCCGTCCAGATCGCCAGCAGGTCGTCGGTCTTCCATTCCCCCGCGGCGCTGTCGGCGCGGCGGGGGTGTTTGCGGGCGAAGGCGACGCAGGCCCGCACGAACATCTCGGTGACGTCCCAGGACGGCCGGGTGCGTCCGGAGGCGGCGTTGCGCAGCGAGGTCGCCGAGTACGGAGAGCCCAGCTGTTCGGTCTCCCGGGCCAGCGCCTCATAGCTCGGATCCCCCGCCTGATCCCGCAGCTCGCGCAGCCCTTGGGCGAACCTTCCCAGCGGGCTGTCGGGGTCGGGAACGGGGGAAGGCCGTCGCCCGGGACGCGCCACCCGCCCCATGCAGCCTCCGTCCCGAGGGTTCCCAGCAACAGGGCACTGATTTTAACGGCGCCTTAAGCGGTTCCTCTCTGAGAGGAGGGGGCGCGTCTTTTCCGCCTGCTATGTCTTATGTGTTCGAGAAGGGGGCGGTACGCCCGCGCCCCTGTAACGGGCGTACCGTAAACCGTGATTGCGGGGACTGTTTTGGGCCCCCGCGCCGGCCCGCCTCCCCCTCCTCAGGCGGGCCAGCGCAGGGAAGCACTGCACGTCCCGGTCCACTGCGGCGGCCAGCTCGGAGGAAGCTCCTGGTCGACCGTGGAGGTCGCGGCGGCCGAGTGATAAATCCCCGGCCCGGGCGGGGTGAAGGAGTAGGGGCCGCAGCTTCCCTCGTCCTCCTCCGATTTCAGCCTCATCCGGCATTTATGCAGGCTGGCCCGGTATTTGGTGTTCTTGTCGTTGGCGATCCACACCCAGACGGTGACCGGTCCCGGGGTGCCCTGCGGTTCCAGCGCCTTGACGTTCACGATCATGTCCAGCCCGCTCTTGGTGGCGCGGATGCACGGGCTGATGGCGACCTTGTCCTTTTCGACCGGCGCGTAGACGCGGCAGTTCGCCCAGGCGGGCGGGACGGGCTGCTGGGACGGGCCGGGCCGCTGCCGCGGCGCCCGGGAACGCTCCCCGCGCGGAGCCGCTGACGAGGGAGCGCCGGCGGGCGGGGATGCGGTGGAGGAGGGGTGATCGCCTGCCGGCTCCGCCGCCGCCGATCGCTGCGGCGCGGCCGTCCCGGCCGGGGAGAGCGCCGCGGCGACGGACGGCACCGCGGAGGCCACGGCCACCGAACGCGAGCCGGAGTCGGAGGAGGCCGCCCGCCACCACGTCGTGCCCGCCGCGCCGGTGGCGACCAGCAGCACCGGGACGCCCGCCAAGGCGACCGTCCGCCACCTGCGGCGCCGCACGGGGTGAGCGGGCCGCGCAGGCCCGGGGGGCGCGGCCGTGACGGCGGGCGGCTCCTCCGGCAGCGTCGACCTGTCGGCGATCATCGAGGCGACCGCCGGCGGCAGCCAGCCGGCGGTGATGGTCGCCCGTCCCCCGAGCCGCTGCAGCAGCTGCGGCACGCCGGGCCGGGCGGCCGGGTCCTTGGCCAGGCAGTCGGCGATCAGGCTCCGCAGCGGCGCGGGCACCCGCCTCAGATCGGGCTCCTGGTGCAGGATCTTGTGGACCACGGCCGCCAGGGAACCGGCGTCGAACGGGCCGTGCCCGCAGGCGGCGAAGGCCAGCACGCAGCCGAAGGAGAACACGTCACTGGCCGGCCCGGGCGGCTCGCCGCGGGTCTGCTCGGGCGAGGCATAGGCCGGGGTCCCCACGAAGGCGCCCGTCGCGGTCACCGTGGAGGCGTCCAGGGCGCGCACGATGCCGAAGTCGATGATCCGGGGGCCGTCGGGGGCCACGATCACGTTGCTGGGCTTGAGATCGCGGTGCACCAGCCCGCAGGCGTGCACCGCGGCCAGCCCCTCGGCCAGGCCCGCCCCCAGCCGCGTCAGCGCGTTCAGCGGCAGCCCGCCGTGCTCGGCCACGATCTCCTGCAGCGACAGGCCCGGCACATAGGCGGTGACCAGCCAGGGCGGGTCGGCGGCCGGATCGGCGTCGACGACCTGGGCGGTGTAGAACCCGCCGACCCGCCGCGCGGCCTCCACCTCGCGGGCGAACCGGGCGCGGAAGTTCGGCTTGGCGGCGACGGCCGGGTGGATGACCTTCACCGCGACCGGGCGGCCTCCCGGCGAGCGTCCCAGATAGACCTGGCCCATGGCGCCGCTGCCCAGGCGCGCCGAGAGCCGGTACGGGCCGATCTGCCGCGGGTCGGTGGGCTGGAGGGGTTCCATTGACGTGTCGGTTCCTGTTCGGCTCGGCCACGGGCGGCGGATCCGGCGGCGCGCCCTCCGGGCCCGCCGCCTTCGTTCGTTTGAACGACCTGCATGTCAAGCTTGGTCGGTCCCGCTGTCAGGAACCGGCTTCGCCGCGATCTCTCCGGTAAGGCTGCGCAATCACCGCGCAATTACGGAAAGCCCGGCCCTGCAGGACGCCCGGAGCGGCCGCCGGTGCCCGTGGTGCACTATGGGCGGGTGAGCGGGAACGAAGGGCGCTGGGAGTTCTGGATCGACCGCGGAGGCACCTTCACCGACGTGGTCGGACGGCGACCGGACGGGGAGCTGGTCGCCTGCAAGCTGCTGTCGGAGAACCCGGGCCGCTACCGGGACGCGGCGGTGGCCGGCATCCGCCGGCTGCTGGGCGTGCCGGAGGGCGAGCCGATCCCCGCCGACCGCATCGCCGCGGTCAAGATGGGGACCACGGTGGCCACCAACGCGCTGCTGGAACGCAAGGGCGAACCCACGGTGCTGGTGATCACCCGGGGTTTCCGGGACGCGCTGCGCATCGGCTACCAGAACCGGCCGCGCATCTTCGACCGCGCCATCACCGTGCCCGAGCTGCTGCACACCCGGGTGATCGAGGTCGATGAGCGGATCGGCGCGCACGGCGAAGTGATCGTCCCGCTGGACGAAGAAGAGGTCACCCGGCAGCTGCAGCGCGCCTACGACGACGGGCTGCGCTCGGTGGCGGTGGTGTGCATGCACGCCTACCGCTACCCCCGGCACGAGGCGCGGATCGGGGAGATCGCCCGCCGCATCGGCTTTCCTCAGGTGTCGGAGTCGCACAAGGTCAGCCCGCTGATGAAGCTGGTGTCCCGGGGCGACACCACCGTCGTGGACGCCTACCTGTCGCCCATCCTGCGCCGCTACGTCGACCAGGTCGCCGACGAGCTGGGCGCGCGGCGCCCCGGCCGCGGCGGCGAGGGCGTGCAGCTGATGTTCATGCAGTCCAACGGCGGGCTCACCGAGGCGCACAACTTCCGCGGCAAGGACGCCATCTTGTCCGGCCCGGCCGGCGGCGTGGTCGGCATGGCCCGCACCTCGGCGGCGGCCGGATTCCACAAGGTCATCGGCTTCGACATGGGCGGCACGTCCACCGACGTGTCGCACTTTGCGGGCGAGTTCGAACGCGAACTGGAGACGCAGGTGGCCGGGGTCCGCATGCGGGCCCCGATGATGAGCATCCACACCGTCGCCGCCGGCGGCGGGTCGATCCTGCACTTCGACGGCGACCGTTACCGGGTGGGCCCGGACTCGGCCGGCGCGGACCCGGGACCGGCCTGCTACCGGCGCGGCGGCCCGCTGACCGTCACCGACGCCAACGTCATGCTCGGCCGCATCCAGCCGGCCCACTTCCCGCACGTCTTCGGGGAGAGCGGCGACCAGCCGCTGGACGCCGAACGGGTCCGGGCGGGCTTCGCCGAGCTGGCCGAACGGATCGGCGATGGACGCACCCCCGAGCAGGTCGCCGCCGGGTTCCTGGAGATCGCCGTCGCCGGCATGGCCAACGCGATCAAGAAGATCTCCGTCCAGCGCGGCTACGACATCACCGAGTACGCGCTGACCACCTTCGGCGGCGCCGGCGGGCAGCACGCCTGCGCCGTGGCCGACGCCCTCGGCATGACCACCGTCCTCATCCACCCGCTGGCCGGCGTGTTGTCGGCCTACGGGATGGGACTGGCCGACGTCACCGCCATGCGCGAAACGGCGGTGGAGGCCCCGCTCGGCGCGGACATGCGCATGGACGGCGTGCCGCTGGCGGAGGTGTTCGCCCGCCTGGAGGCCGAGACCCGCGCCGAGCTGAAGTCCGAGGGCGTTCCGGACGAGCAGATCACCGTGGTGCGCCGCGCCCACCTGCGCTATGAGGGCACCGACACCGCCCTGCCGGTGCGGGCGCCGGCCGAGCTGGACGAGGCGGGCGCGGCCGCCATGACGGCCGGGTTCGAGGCGGCCTACCGGCGCCGTTTCGCGTTCTTGATGCCGGACCGGCCGATCGTGGTGGAGGCGGTGTCGGTGGAGGCCACCGGCGCCTCCGGGGTCACCGAACGGCCGCCGGCCGCCCGCCCCCGCCGGGAGGGGCCGGTGCCCGTCCGCGACCGCGTCCCCTTCTACACCGGCGGCGCCTGGCGGCAGGTCGACCTCTATCACCGGGCCGACCTGCAATGCGGCGACAGGATCGACGGCCCGGCGATCATCGTGGAGGACAACGCCACCACGGTGGTGGAACCCGGCTGGCAGGCCACCGTCAACGAACTGGGCCACCTTGTGCTGCGGCGCGTCAAAGCCCGTCCGGCGAGCCGGGCGGTGGGCACCGACGCCGACCCGGTCATGCTGGAGATCTTCAACAACCTGTTCATGTCGGTGGCCGAGCAGATGGGGGTGCGGCTGCAGTCCACCGCCCACTCGGTGAACATCAAAGAACGCCTGGACTTCTCCTGCGCGATCTTCGACCAGCACGGCAACCTCATCGCCAACGCCCCGCACATCCCCGTGCACCTGGGCTCGATGGGCGAGAGCATCAAAGAGCTGATCAAAGACCGCCCCGACATGCGTCCCGGGGACGTCTACGCCCTCAACGACCCCTACCACGGCGGCACGCACCTGCCCGACATCACCGTGGTCACCCCGGTCTTCGGCGAGGACGGCGCCGTCTTGTTCTACGTCGCCTCCCGCGGCCACCACGCCGAGATCGGCGGGATGACCCCCGGGTCGATGCCCGCCTTCAGCACCCGCGTGGAGGAAGAGGGCGTCCTGCTGCGCAGCCTGCTGCTGGTGCGGGACGGCCGCTTCCGCGAAAAGGAGATCCTGCAGGCGCTGACCTCCGCCCCCTACCCGTCGCGCAACCCCGCCCAGAACATCGCCGACCTGCGCGCCCAGATCGCCGCCAACGAAAAGGGCGTGCAAGAGCTGCGCGCGATGGTGGAGCACTTCGGCCTGGAGGTGGTCCACGCCTACATGGGGCATGTCCGCGCCAACGCCGAAGAGGCCGTGCGGCGCGTCATCTCCGCGCTGCGCGACGGCTCGTTCGACTACGAGATGGACAACGGCGCCCACATCCGCGTGGCCGTGCGCGTGGACCGCCGCACCCGCAGCGCCGAGATCGACTTCACCGGGACCTCGCCGCAGCTGGAGGGCAACTTCAACGCCCCCTCCTCGGTGGCGATGGCCGCCGTGCTGTATGTGTTCCGGACGCTGGTGGACGATGACATTCCGCTCAACTCCGGCTGCCTGGCCCCGCTCAAGGTGATCATCCCGCCCGGCACCATGCTCTCGCCGCGGTATCCGGCGGCGGTGGTGGCCGGGAACGTGGAGACCTCGCAGGCGGTGACCGGGGCGCTGTACGGGGCGCTGGGCGTGCAGGCCGAGGGGTCGGGCACGATGAACAACGTCACCTTCGGCAACGAACGCCACCAGTACTACGAGACGGTCGCCAGTGGTTCGGGGGCCGGGGACGGCTTCCACGGCACCGATGTGGTGCAGACCCACATGACCAACTCGCGGCTGACCGACCCGGAGGTGCTGGAGTGGCGTTTCCCGGTGCGGCTGGAGTCCTATGAGATCCGCCGCGGCAGCGGCGGGGCGGGCCGCTACCGGGGCGGCGACGGCGGCCGGCGCCGGATCCGCTTCCTGGAGCCGATGACGGTGACCGTGCTGAGCGGCCACCGGCGGGTCCCGCCCTACGGCATGGCGGGCGGCGCTCCGGGCGCCCTCGGCCGCCAGTGGGTGGAACGCGCCGACGGCACGGTCACCGAGCTGCGCGGCTGCGACAGCGTCGAGGTCGCCGCGGGCGAGGTGTTCGTGCTGGAGACCCCCGGCGGAGGCGGCTACGGCGCGCCCTGACCGTCCGCCCCGGAGGATTTCCCGGCACCGGGCGTGCGAGGGCCGTCCGTCTTTTGCGGGGTGACCGGGCGGAGGGCCCGGCGGGAGCCGGTGGCGGGCCCGGGCCGGGACGTTCAGTTCGGCACCGGATGCGCTTGATGAGGCCGGGGCGGCGGAGGGGAGGGGCGCTCCGCCGCCCCGGATCTGGTGTCAGCGTTTGCGGATCTTCTCGGCGGCGAACCGGGCCGCCCGGTCGGCGTCGGAGCGGTAGGCCAGGTGGGCCGCCATGTTGGTGCCGCCGCCGCAGACCGGGTCGCCCTTCTTGCAGATGTCGAGGGTGCGGCCGGCGAACTTCTTGGCGACGCCGCTCTTGCCCGCCATCCGGTTCGGGTTGCCGAACAGCAGGATGGCCGCGATCTTGGCGTGGGTGTTCTTGGGCAGCTTGGTGCCGCCGCCGACGGCTCCGCCGAGGGCGCCGGTGACGACCATGGCGCCCTGGGAGTAGCCGACCAGGACGAACTTCTGCTTCGGGCAGGCCCGGGCCTGCTTGGTGACGTGCTTGACCAGGGCCTGCACGCCTTTGCGGGGCGAGGTGGGGCTGGCGTCGGCCGGGTAGTCGACCGGGTGGGCGCTCAGCTTCTTCTTGGGGAACCTGCCCTGCAGGGCCTTGAAGACCGGGTCGCCGACGATCACTCCCAGCCGCCCGGGCTCGAAGGTGCCCCTGGCGGCCACCACCTCCACCGGTGAGCACGCCGCGGACGCGGGGGCGGCACCCAGGGCGACCAGTCCGCCGGTCGCCGCACCCGTGAGCGCGGTCACCGTGGCGACGAGACGGGCGAGGGTGGACGTACGGGAACGCATGGATTCACCTCTTCGGCTGACGTCGGGCAGACGCCCTCCCCGCGGTGCACGGGCGGGCGCCGGTCACCGCCCTTTCCGGGCGATCCGTTGCAAGGGCGCGCCTTGAACGGCGGACCGAAAGGCGGACGGCCGCGGACGCTCAGGCGCGCCTTACCGCAGGGAATTCCTGGCGACTGCCCGGCAACCATACAACAGTCACAAAAAGCACAAAAGCAACACCAGAGTGGAAACGGGCCTGAAGTCCAGGTGAAATGTGCCGCTGCACAACGGCCTGCGCGTGGAATTGTTTTCCTTCACCTCTGTGATCAGGGAAAAGGAGGATTTCTCGTCATGTGGATCATGAATCCAACGCGACGCATGTGCGGTGCGCAGACGTCTCGTCCCTCCGCGGAAGGAGCCCGCCACCTCGCCGGTGAGCAGGCAGAACGAGGAGGAAAGCGTCCCCGGCGGCACGGCGTGGACGCCCCCGGCGGACCTTTGCGCGCGGAAGCCTCCGACTCGAAGACCCAAAGAGTCTTGAAACTGAAAAACAGGGCTTCGGGGATCGGAGGCGGCCCCATGTGCGACAGTGGACCGCGGTCGAGGCCGAAGGTCCGGTGAGCCTTCGGCATTCCCCGCGGAGGCTCTTCAGCCCTTCTCGACGAGACGCCGCACGCCCTAGCCGGAGACGTCCGGAAGAATCCGGAAGACGGGGATCTGCGGCGCGATCCGCTCGAACTCCTCCAGCGGCGCCCGCCGGTCCACCGGGATATGCGGCCGGGCTCCGGGCGCGCAATCCAGATAGCGGCGGATGATGGGAGCGCGCTCGGCGGGCGGGACCTCCTCCAGCCGCACCCGCTCGATGCGGCCGTGGCGCAGCGTGGCCCGTCCGCCCGCCGCCCGGACGTTCTTCGGCCAGGCCGACCGCTCCCCGAGCATCGCCACCAGGTAGCGCTCGCCCGCATAATCGGCCACGACCAGCGGGAACGACAGCATCCGGCCGGTGCGGCGGCCGGGCACCCGCATCGTCACCAGCCGTTCGGGCATGATCAGCCCCGGTTCCTGCACGATCACCTGGATCCGGTTCATCACCCGGGCCAGGCGGCTGGGCCGCCCGCCCCGGTAGAGCCATCGCTGGAACCGGTACAGCGGGGCCGTCGGACGCCCGCCGGCCGACAGTTTCGCCACGGCCCCTCTGATCGCGCGCACGGCCGTCCTCCTCGATGCGGGGACAAGACGGTTCTGCCCGTCCAGTATGGGCGGGAACCCGGCGGCGCGACACGGTCCAAGGTCCCTCGGCGCCGGCGCGCCGCGCGACGGGCTCAGCCGCCGGGGCCCACCCGGTTGTCGGGAGCGCCGTCGCCATGCGGGGGCAGATCTCCCCGCGGAGGCATCTGGGGTGCGCCCCCAGAGGAGCCCGCAGCCAGCATCTCGTCGAGTTCCTCCCTGGTCGCCGGGCGGGCCTTGACCGCGGCCTCCCGGAGCGACTCGAACGCCACGGCGCCCGCCTGCCCGCTCACCCGGACCAGGAGCTCCCCGCGGGTCAGCGCGTACTCCAGCCGGTTGCCGCTGCTGCGCCGCCAGCCCTCCCCGTCTCGCCCGCACCGGACGGCGGCGCCCGAGGCGGCGGGGACCGGCAGGGACGGGCAGTCGGCGGCGGTGATCGTGCGCCGCTCGACGGTCAGCCGTACATCGCTCTCGCCGTAGAGGTAGATGTCTTGAAAACCCGCATCGCCATAGGCGCCCATGGCCCCCGTGGCGCGCCGGTAGCCCTCGAGGTCGATGACGTAGATGAGTTCCACGGGCACGCCCAGCCGCTGCGCCCGGGCGCTGTGCTCGGCGGTCGGCGGCGCCGCGGTCTCCTCCCCGCAGCCGGCCGCAAGCCCCGACGCCAGAACCAGCAGCACGGCGGCCCGGCGAAACCGCCCGGGACCTGATCGGTGAGGCGCCCGCTGCCGGGCACGTGGGGTGGTGTTCCGCGGCTCCCGGGAGGTGCCGCAGGGGCGTGAGCGCATGGGCGGAGTCTCCCATAGACCCCCGTTCGGACAAAGCGGTTACGGCGGGTGTTGGGATGACGGTGAAGTCCTTTTCTCTCGGTTCCCGGCGTCCGGCTTCAAACGGGGCACCACCTCTGGACGCGCGCATCGCCCCGCCTGCGGGGAATGCCCCTCGAGGCGGCGATGTTCAGCAGGACATCCGCGCCGCAGGCACCGAGCCCGATGAGGGGGACCCATGCCCGACTACGGCCACGACCTGATCTTCGGTTCGTTCATCACGCCCACCGCCGCGGCTCCCCAGGAGGTCGTGGCCCTGGCCCGGCACAGCGAAGACGCCGGGCTGGACCTGGTGACCTTCCAGGACCACCCCTACCAGCCGCGCTTCCTGGACACCTGGACGCTGCTGTCCTACGTCGCCGCCCGCACCGAGCGCGTCCATCTGTCGGGGAACGTGGTCAACCTGCCGCTGCGCCCGCCGGCCGTGCTGGCCCGCGCGGCGGCGAGCCTGGACCTGCTGTCGGGCGGCCGTTTCGAGCTCGGCCTGGGCGCCGGCGGGTTCTGGGACGCCATCGCCGCCATGGGCGGACGGCGGCTGGCCCCCGGCCAGGCGGTCCAGGCCCTGGAGGAGGCCATCGACATCATCCGCGGCATCTGGGACGCCGACGCCAGGGCGCTGCTGCGGACGGACGGCGCCCACTACCGCGTGGACGGCGCCAAACGCGGCCCCGCCCCCGCCCACGACATCCGGATCTGGCTGGGCGCCTACAAGCCCCGCATGCTGCGCCTGGTCGGCCGCAAGGCCGACGGCTGGCTGCCCTCGCTGTCCTACCTGCAGGGCCTGGACGACCTGGCCGCCGGCAACACGATCATCGACGAGGCCGCCGAGGCGGCCGGACGCGACCCGTGGGCCGTCCGCCGCCTGCTCAACATCGACCCCTCGCTGCACCGGGAGCCCGCGCGCCTGGCCGAGCTGGCCCTGGAGCACGGCGTCAGCGGCTTCATCCTCGCCGGCGACGATCCGCAGGCCATCACGGTCTTCGGACGGGAGACCGCCCCCGCGGTCCGCGAGCTCGTCGCCGCCGAGCGCGCCGCACGGGCGCCGGCGCATGACCGGGCGTCGGGCACCATTGAGGGATGAGTCTGGTCGCTGGCAGGGGCCTCGGCGGAGCCGGGGCGCCGGGCGTTCCGGCCGGCGCCTGCCCGCAGACGCTGGCCGCGCTCGTCGCCGACGGCGATGTGGTGGTCTTGAGCGGGGCCGGGCTGTCGACCGAATCGGGCATCCCCGACTACCGGGGGGAGAGCGGACGCCGGCGGCGGGCCGAGCCGATGACCTACCAGACGTTCGTGGGCAGCGCGGCGGCCCGGCGGCGGTACTGGGCGCGCAGCCACCTGGGCTGGCGGCACATCGCCCGCGCCGAACCCAACGCCGGTCACCGCGCGGTCGCCGAGCTGCAGCGGCGCGGGCTGGTCACCGGGATCATCACCCAGAACGTCGACGGGCTGCACCAGGCCGCCGGGGCGCGGGATGTGATCGAGCTGCACGGCTCGCTGGACCGGGTGGTGTGCCTGGGCTGCGGGGAGCGCACCCCGCGCCGGCTGCTGCAAGAACGCCTGGAGCAGGCCAACCCCGGCTGGGACGCCCGCGCCGACGCGGTGGGCCCCGACGGGGACGCGGCGTTGTCTGAGGAGCAGATCGCCGGCTTTCGCATCGTGGACTGCCGGCGCTGCGGCGGGGTGCTCAAACCCGATGTGATCTTCTTCGGCGAGAACGTGCCGCCCGCCCGCGTCCAGGAGTGCTATGCGCTGACCGAGCGCGCCGCCACCCTGCTGGTGCTCGGCTCCTCGCTGACCGTGATGTCCGGTCACCGCTTCGTGCGCCACGCCGCCCGGCACGCCATCCCCGTGGCGATCATCAACCGGGGGCCGACCCGCGGGGACGACCTGGCGCTGGTGAAGTGGGACGCCCCGCTGGGCGCCGCGTTGAGCGCACTGGTGGCGGCCTGCTGATCAGCTTTCGCCCTGCCAGCCGTTGACGTGCAGCACCTCCTCCAGCGGCCGGCGGGGAGCGGGCCGGAAGGTCTCGCCGGTGTAGTAGGCCGTCGGGATCAACGCGCCCTGGCGGACCTGCGGCGGCAGCCCCAGCAGCTCGGCGATCTGCTGCTCATACCTCAGGTGCAGCGACGTCCAGGCGGTGCCCAGGCCGCGGGCCCGGGCGGCCAGCATGTAACTCCACACCGCCGGCAGCAGCGACCCCCACACCCCGGCCTGGTTGCCCTCCCCGAGCCGTCCGTCCGGCAGCTCCAGGCAGGGGATGAGCAGCACGGGAACCCGGCCCATGACCTCGGCCAGGTAGGCGGCGCTGGCGCCCACGCGCCGCTGCACCTCGGCGCGGGCGGGATCGTCCTGAAACAGCGCGCCCGCGAACGACTTGGAGGCGGCGTAGGCGGTGAAAGACCGCCGGTAGTACTCGCCGATCCGCTCTTTCAGGTGCGGATCGGTCACCACGACCCACCGCCAGTTCTGCTGGTTGCCGCCGCTGGGCGCCTGGAGCGCGATCCGCAGGCACTCCTTGACCAGCTCCATGGGGACGGGCCGGTCCAGGTCCAGTCGCCTGCGGACGGAGCGGGTGGTCGTCAGCAGCTCGTCAGGGGTCAGCGGCAGTGTCGTCATGCCCGCCATCGTGGCACACCGTCCTTCCCACGCTTTGGGAGGCGGCTCAGCGCTGCGCTTTCGGGCCGAAAGGCACCGCTGCTGAGGCCGGCTCCGGTTCATCGAGCCGTACCCCGGGGCGGACGTCCTGCAGCAGGCGCAGGAACGTGGGCTCATCGATGATCGGGACGCCCTCCGCGCGGGCCCGGCGGGCCTTGGCGGAGGCGGCGTGCACGTCGGCGGCCACCAGCACGCTGGTGAACCGGCTGACCGTGCTCATCACGTTCAGGCCCGCCCCGGCCGCCCGGTCGGCCAGCTCCTGCCGGGGGGTGAGGGTCTCGCCGGTGAAGACCACCTTCATGCCCTGCACGAGGGGACCGCCGGCCCTCATGCGCCCCGGGCAGCGGAACGCGCACGGCGTCTTGCGGATCGGCGGGGGGTATCCGTTGCGTGCGGCGCCGTTGCGCAGGACGCTGTGGAAGGAGCACCTCTCCAGCGGCAGCGGCACTCCGAGCGCGGCGGCGTCGGCCAGTGAGGCGCGCAGCACCCCGGCCAGCACCCGGGCGTCGTCCAGGGCGTCGTGCGCCCGGTGCTGCGGGACGCCGTAGTGGGCGGCCAGGGTGCTCAGCCGCAGGTCGGGCGTGGGCAGGCCGATCCTGCGGCCGAGCGCCAGCGTGCACAGGCGCTGCTCCACCGGCAGGTGCAGGCCGGCCCGGCCGAACTCATGGGCCAGGAAGGCGTAGTCGAAGGCGGCGTTGTGCGCCACCATCACCCGGCCGCTGAGCAGCTCCGCCACCCGCTCGGCGACCCGGTCGAACGTGGGCGCGCCCCGCAGCCGCTCCGGGGTCAGCCCGTGGATGTGCACCGGGCCGGGGTCGCAGCCCGGGTCCAGCAGCGTGGAGAACTCCTCCACCAGATGGCCGTCCGGCCGCAGGGTGAGCACCGCCAGCGAGAGCACGCGGTGGCGGTCCGGCCGCAGGCCCGAGGTCTCGACGTCGACGACCGTCCAGTCGTGGGGGTAGGGGAGCGGGCCGGAGGCCGGGAGCTGCTTCATAGGGGGAAGGATGCCCTATCCGGGGGTGTCTTGGCGTCGATGGTCTCGCCGGAACGTTGAACCTCCGTCCCGGGGGAGCCGTACCACCGACCGACGCCCTGCCCGGACGTCAGGGCACCGCCACGCCGTCCGGGCGCCTGTGCCCCGACCGCCCGCAGGCGCCCGGACCGCCCGCACCACGAGCGGGCGACGCGCCGGACCTTTTCGGCGCATGGCCCAAGACACCGGGGACGGGAGCCCGGGTGGTCTCCGGTACCGCGGGGCGTTGCGGGTCACGGCGTCGCCCCTGACGACAAGACCCCCGGCTCGACCTGCGGAGGCGGCGCGTTGAAGAAGGCCCGCCGATCACGTGGTTAACGCAGCGTTCACACAAGGGCAATGCGTCCGAAAAAGCCCATTTCTACCGTTCTGGGAGCTGAGACCCTCGATGCGGCCGGCCGCCGGGAGGGCGCGGCCCGGCCCGGCCCGCGAGGGCGGCTGCGGCCGGATCGCCGGTGGGGCCCGGGGCCCGCGGCACCGCGATCCGGGCGGAGGTCTTCGCCGACCGGGATCGGCGCGGCCCGCCCTCGACCGGGACCGCGCCGTCCGCACAGGACGAGGGGATCCCGGAGCGGGGCGCTTCCGGGATCCCCTCTCATGCTCGCGCCGGCCCGCCGGGCGCTCGTGCGCGCCCGCCCCGGCGAACGCTTACTCGGGCCGCCGGTACTTGGGCCGGTAGGGCCGCTCCTCGTCCAGCGCACGCGAGCGCGCGCCGATCCGCGCAGACGGCCGGGGGCGCTTGTGCTCCTCCTGCGGCGGCTCATTCCGCACCACCGGCATCTCCCCGGTGTGGAAGCGCCCGGCGCCCGGCCGGCCTTCCGGGATGCGCGACGGCTGGGCGCCCACCACAGGAATTTCTCCGGTATGTGACCGTTCGCTATTCCGTGTATTCGTCTGACCGTTCCGGTGAGAATTCACCGCGGGGGCTTCTCCCGGGCCTCCGGCGGCCGGACCGGGATTCACAATGGGATTTTCCCTGGTCGGAGACTGCCCATTGGGCATTGCGTCCGCCCGCCGACTCTGTTCCGGGACGACCGCGGGCATTTCCCCGGTGGCGGAACGTCCGGCGGACGGCTCGTTTTGCGACGTGGGAGCCTGCGCGGGCGAGCCCGCGATGGGGGACCATTTGACGCCCGCCGCATACGCCTGCACCTGCTCGTCCCCGATGAGAGGCAGCGGCCCGGTGCTTTCCACGGCGGGCGCCTGGGGCGAGTTCACCGGGGCCGCCAGGGGGACCTCCACCGCGTGGGGTGGCCGCACGTCCGGGGTGCGCACCCCTGCGCCGGGGACGCGCGTCCGCCCGCCGGGCGGCGCGGCCTGGTCGAAGGAGCCGGCGGGGCGCGCCCGGCCCGCGCCGCGCCGCCACTCCGGCTCCGGCGGACGAGTCCGGCCGGGCTCCCGATCGGGCTCGGCGCCTGCGGAACGCTCGGCCCGGGGACCCTCACCCGCCGCGTCACGGGACTTTCCGGTCCCGTCCCCTTGCGGGCGTGCGCTGCGGGCCTGCGGCACCGGCGCGACCGCCGGAGCGTCCGGCCAGGTGTCCTCCACCGCGCGCGGCCGGGGCGGCTGCGCGGCGCCCGCCCGGTCGGCGTTCCGCTGGGAGGCGGCCGGTTCGGCGGCCGCCGCCGGGCGCTGCCGGTCGTCGTGACGGGGGAACAGCAAAAGCGCGTAGATCGCCAGCGCCAGCGCCAGGATCCGCAGCACGGCCTGGCCGGCGTCCGGCCACGGCTCCCCGTACAGGACGGTGCCCACCACCAGCAGGTAGGTCTTGGCGCTGATCGTCATCACGGTGGTGACGATCGAGACCCGGCAGCGCTGGTAGCCGACCATGATGATGCCCAGCCCCAGCGCCGCGGCCACCACCGCCAGATACGGGTAGGGGGTCCGCAGGAACTGCAGGTCCGCGATGGTGTCGCCCCAGCCCTTGATGGCCAGCTCGGCGGTGCCGATCGGAAAGCCCGCGCTCATCCCGTAGGCGATGCCGGTCACCGGACGGGCATGCCGGCCGTCGGGACGGTAGTCGCCGAAGATCATCAGCATCAGCGGCACCGTCAGCGGCGGGATCACCGCCACCGCCAGCTTCCAGGGCTCCACCTCCGCCGCGTTGATGGGGGCGGGATTGCCGATGGACAGCGCGAGCAGCAGCATCGCCGCGGCGATCAGCCCCAGGCTGGCCCACTCGCGGGCGCGCAGCCGCTCCCCGAACACCGTCAGCGCGATCAGCAGCAGCGGGACCAGCCCGGAGACGAAGATCGGGACGGCCACGCTGATCGCCAGCTCGCTCAGCGCCAGGATCTGCAGCACCAGCCCGCCCAGCAGCAGCACCAGCCCGCCCAGGAAGATCCAGCTGCTGAGGATCACCCAGGTCATGTGCAGGATGCGGTGGCCCCGCATCGGCTCCATGCGGTCGGCGGCGACCTTGAAGATGGCGAACGCGACGTAGTACAGCCCGGTGGCCGCGAAAGCCGCAAGCATCCCGTCCATCCTGCCAAAGTAGGGGCAACACCCCCCACATGTCACACCCCCGTAACAAAACATTCGGATTGGCGACCTGTGCCCAAGTGAGTAGACGCGGGTGAAGAAGCGCATCAACCGACAAAACAATGGCGATCCGGTCGCTTCTGTGGCGGAACGGACGGGCGGCTCCGGGAGTCTGAAAACCGGGGGCGGATGCAGGCCGCTCCGAACGTGGCGAATGCCCTTGTACAGGCGATCTTGAGCCGTAGGGTTGGCGCACAGCGGCGCGGCTCGGATGAGCCGATCCCCGGTAAGGAGGTTTGCAGGTGCGCGGTTTCGGCAGGTTCCGCGGCGACGGGCCCGGAGCGGAAGGACTCGGGCGGACGCAGCGGCACGGCGCGCGGCGGGCGACCGCGCTGGCCGCGGCCGCCGCGCTGGCCGCCACCACCGCCGTGGCCTGCGGCATCGGCGGCGGCTGCGGCCAGACCGTGCGGCTGCGCATAGCGGCCTCTCAAGACAAGGTCGGCCTGCTGCAGCAGGCCGCCGACGACTTCGCCGAAGACCGCCGGATCGACGGCAAGTGCGTGGAGATCCAGGTCGACTCCAAGAACTCCGGCACCGCCATGCTGGCGCTGGCCCGCGGCTGGGACGAGCGCACCGACGGCAAGCGCCCGGACGTGTGGAGCCCGGCGGCCAATGTCTGGCCCGCCATGCTGCGGCTGCGCACCGGCGCCGAGGACAAGCCCTCACCGGTGCCGGACGGGGAGTTCCCGCCGATCATGACCTCCCCGCTGACCATCGCGATGCCCCGTCCCATGGCCGAGGCGCTGGGCTGGCCCAAGAAGGCGATCGGCTGGTCCGACCTGGCCGCGCTGGCCACCGATCCCGAGGGCTGGAAGAAGTACGGCCACCCCGAGTGGGGCGAGTTCCGGCTGGGCAAGACCAACCCCAACCTGTCCACCTCGGGCCTGCACGCCACCGTCGGCGCCTACTTCGCGGCCACCGGAACCACCTCCGACCTCACGGAGGGCGACATCACCGCCGCGGACAACCGCAAGTTCGTCTCCGACATCGAAAAAGCGATCGTCCACTACGGGCACACCACGCTGACGTTCCTGAGCAACCTGCTGCGGGCCGACGACCGCGGCCAGGCGATGTCCTATATCTCGGCCGTGACGGTCGAGGAGAACTCCGTCTGGAACTACAACTAGGGCAATCCCGCTCTTGACCCCAAGGACCTCGGTAAACGCCCCAAGCCCAAGGTTCCGCTGGTGGCGATCTACCCCAAAGAGGGCACGATCTACTCCGACCATCCCTACGTCCCGCTGAACTGGATGGACGCCGAGAAGCGGAAGGTCGCCGACGAGTTCCTGAAGTTCCTGCACACCGAGCGGGTGCAAAAGCGCTTCACCGACCACGGCTTCCGCGACCACCAGCGCCGCCCCGGCAGGCACGTCACCGAGGCCAACGGGGCTGCTGCCCGGCGAGCCGAAGACCACGCTGTCGCTGCCGTCGGACCAGATCCTGGACCTGATCCTCAAGACCTGGGCGGAGCTGCGCAAGCCGGCCAACGTGCTGCTGGTCATCGACCGCTCCGGCTCCATGCAGCAGACCGTCCCCGGCACCGGCAAGAGCAAGGGCGACCTGGCCAAGGAGGCCGCGGCCGAGGCGCTGGCGGAGTTCCGCGGCCAGGACCAGGTGGGACTGTGGGTGTTCTCCGCCGCCCGCAGGCAGGGCGAGCGGGACTGGCAGGAGGTGGTCCCGCTGGGGCGGATGACCGAGGCGCACCGCTCCCTGCTGCGCGAACGCCTGCTGGGCCTCACGCTCAGCGGCGGCACCGGCCTGTACAACACCACCGCGGCGGCCTACGAGAAGATGACCGGCTCCCGCAGGGGCGACGCCATCAACGCCGTGGTCGTCATGACCGACGGCAAGAACGAACGGCCCGGCGGCCTGGACCTGGACGGCCTCATCGCCAAGCTCGGCGCCCGGCGGGAGGAATCGGTGCGGGTGTTCACCATCGGCTACGGCGAGGACGCCGACCAGAACGTGCTGCGCCGCATCGCCGAGGCCGCCGACGGGGCCGCCTACGACTCCTCCGACCCCAACACCATCGGCGACATCTTCACCGAGGTGATCTCCAACTTCTGAGACCGTTTCCCAAGGCCGCACGCGGTCTTGACCGCGCCGCGCCCCCTGCGGCCCCTCCCTTCTGATTACCTGTTCACAACCGTCGCAGGGGACGCGGCGCACCCCTTGAGGGGAACCGAGTGTCAGCGCGCGCCGCGCGAACGCCATAGACTTGGCCCGCGAAGGCGCGAGGAGCCGCTCGTCGGCATGCCCGCGCCCGGGCACCGCAACCGGCGGCAACGCGTCTGAACGCCGCGGCCGGCAGTTGAGAACCCGCGCCTGTGACCGTGCCGGACAAGGAGACCGACCCCAGTGAAGACCGATGTCGAGGAGCTGTCCCCCACGCGGGTCAAGCTCACCGTCGAGGTTCCGTTCGAGGAGCTCAAGCCGAACCTCGACAAGGCGTACAAGGAGATCAGCAAGCAGGTCCGTATCAAGGGCTTCCGCCCCGGCAAGGCGCCGGCCCCGCTGATCGACAGGTACATCGGCCGTGGCGCGGTCCTGCAGGAGGCGGTCAACGACGCCCTGCCGGAGCTGTACGGCCGCGCCGTGGAGGCCAGTGAGATCTTCGTGCTCGGCCAGCCCGAGGTGGAGATCACCAAGCTGGACGACGGCAAGGAGATGACGTTCACCGCCGAGGTGGACGTGCGGCCCAAGTTCCAGGTGCCCGACTACGACAACCTCGAGGTGACCGTGGACGAGGCCAAGGTCACCGACGAGGAGGTCGAAGAGACCCTCGGCAACCTGCGCGAGCGGTTCGCCTCGCTGACCACCGTCGAGCGCGCGGCCGAGACCGGCGACTTCGTCACCATCGACCTGTCGGCCCAGGTCGACGGCGAGGCCGTGGAGGACGCCGCCGCCACCGGCTACTCGTATGAGGTCGGCAGCAACAGCTCGGTGGAGGGCCTGGACGAGGCGCTGACCGGCATGAGCGCGGGCGAGTCCAAGACCTTCACCTCCAAGCTGGTCGGCGGTGAGCGCGCCGGGCAGGAGGCGGAGATCACCGTCACCGTGCAGAGCGTCAAGGTCAAGAAGCTCCCCGAGGCCGACGACGAGTTCGCCCAGCTGGCCAGCGAGTTCGACACCATCGAGGAGCTGCGCGCCGACCTGCGCACCCGCCTGGGCCGCACCAAGCGCATGCAGCAGCTCTCCCAGGCCCGCGACAGGGCCTTGGAGGCGCTGATGGAGCAGATCGACATCCCGCTGCCGGAGAAGGTGGTTCAGGCCGAGATCGAGCGCCGCAACGAGCAGCTGGAGCAGCAGCTCAAGTGGAGCGGCCTGTCGAAGGAGGCCTACCTGAAGCAGCAGGGCAAGACCGCCGAGGAGTTCGACGCCGAGATCGCCGAGGCCGCCCGCCGGGCGGTCAAGGGCGGCTTCGTCCTCGACCAGCTCGCCCTCGACGAGGAGCTGGGCGTGGAGAACGAGGAGCTCAGCGAGTACGTGGTGAGCCAGGCCATGCAGATGGGCGTGCAGCCGCAGCAGCTGGCCGACCACCTCACCCAAAGCGGCCAGCTCCCGGCCCTGGTCTCGGAGGTGCTGCGCAACAAGGCCCTCAACCTGCTGGTGGAGCACGTCAAGATCACCGACGAGGCCGGCAACGCGGTCGACATCGAGGCCCTGCGGCGCGAGCTGAGCGGCGAGGCCGCCCAGCCGGAGGCCGAGGCGGCCGAGGAGTCCGCCGACAAGGCCGAGGAGACCAAGGCCGAAGCCAAGGACGAGGAAGCCAAGAACGAGGCCGAGGACAAGTCCGAGTCCTAAGGCCCGGGGCGACGCTTCCGGCGGGCCGGGGTCGCGCGCATCCGCGCGGTCCCGGCCCGCCTGTGTTCCGGTCACCTGGCGTATCCGGAGCGTCACAGGGTATCGACCCTCACGACCGCCGCGGGCGGGCCGTCCGTGCCCTCTGGACCGAGGAGGCTTTCAAGATCGTGAGGAGCGGGCGATCTTGAGGACGAGCGGGGAGGGGCGTGCGTCGCCGGCCCGCCGGGGAGGCCGCCGCACCGGCGGCACGGCCCCGGGAACCGGCTGCGGCCCGCCGTGCCGCGGGCGTCTGCACGGGCCGCCGCGCCGGCGACGCGCCCGCGGATACGCCGCAAGCGAAAAGGGCGGGCTCGCGGCTTAAGCGGATGACGGGGCGCGTTAATGTCCAATCAACTGACCCGATACACATGACCGGAGGAACCCGGTGAGCATGCCTCCGATTTTCGAACAGCCGCAGCCGGTCACCTCACGGGTGACCGAGGCGGCGCCGCTGCTGCCGCTGGGCGACCAGCTGTTCCAGCAGCTGCTGCGCAAGCGGATCGTCTTCCTGGGCCAGCAGGTCGACGACGACATCGCCAACCGGATCTGCGCCGAGCTGCTGCTGCTGTCGGCTGAGGACGGCGAGCGCGACATCTACCTGTACATCAACTCGCCGGGCGGCTCGGTGACGGCCGGGATGGCGATCTACGACATCATGCAGTACGTCCCCAACGACGTCGCCACGGTGGGCATCGGGCTGGCCGCCTCGATGGGGCAGTTCCTGCTGTGCGCGGGCGCCCCGGGCAAGCGGTACGCGCTGCCGCACGCCCGGATCATGATGCACCAGCCCTCCGGCGGGATCGGCGGCACCGCCTCGGACATCAAGATCCAGGCCGAGCAGATGCTGTACGTCAAGCGGACGCTGGCCGAGCGGATCGCACTGCACACCGGCCAGACGGTGGAGCAGATCGAGCGGGACTCCGACCGGGACCGCTGGTTCACCGCCGAGGAGGCCAAGGCCTACGGCTTCGTCGACCACGTGGTGCGCAGCGCCAACCAGGTTCCCTCCGAGGGCCCTGTCTCATGACGTGCCCGGCGCCCGGCGCCGAGCCTCGGTAACCAAGCGGACTAGCGGAGGCAGACAAGTGAGCGATCTCATCAGGCCGGGCATGCGGGTGGGCGGCACCGCGGCGCCCGTGGACAACCGGTACATCATCCCCTCCTTCGTCGAGCGCACCACGTACGGGGTCAAGGAGATGAACCCGTACAACAAGCTCTTCGAGGAGCGGATCATCTTCCTCGGGGTGCAAATCGACGATGCCTCGGCCAACGACGTGATGGCCCAGCTGCTGACGCTGGAGTCCATCGACCCGGACCGGGACATCAGCATGTACATCAACTCGCCGGGCGGCTCCTTCACCGCCATGATGGCGATCTACGACACGATGCAGTACGTCCGGCCCGACATCCAGACCGTCTGCATCGGCCAGGCCGCCTCGGCGGCGGCGGTGCTGCTGGCGGCGGGCACCCCGGGCAAGCGGGCGGCGCTGCCGAACTCGCGGATCCTCATCCACCAGCCGGCCACCGAGGGCACCTACGGGCAGTCCAGCGACATCGAGATCCAGGCCCGCGAGATCATGCGGATCCGCGAGCTGCTGGAGGAGATCATCTCCCGGCACAGCGGCCAGCCGATCGAGAAGGTCCGCAAGGACATCGAGCGGGACAAGATCCTCACCGCCGAGGACGCCAAGGCGTACGGTTTGGTGGACGATGTCTTCGTCAGCAGGAAGCGCCGGCCGGCGGTAGTGTCGCCTTGAGGGTGACCGGGCGGGTCGCGGCCCCACCGGGCCGGGCCGGCCCGGTGCCGCGGGCGGTCCGGGCGACCCTCGGACCCGATCCTGCAGGGGAGACTTCCCGGTGGGGGGCTCACCAAGTCCTCCGGAGGCGGTAACGTCGAAGCCGACGGCGAAAGCCTTCGAGACCACAGATGACCGGCGGGATGGAAACGAGCGGGATGGAGGCGATGCGGATGCGACCGGCTCTGCGCCGCCCGTCTTGCGACGTGGGCGTCCCGCGCGATCATAGGTATCAACGTGAGGTGACGGGTGGCCCGGCCGCGGGCCGGCGCGGCCGCCGGCCGGTACCGGGCGGCTCCGTCACCTGACGCGAGGCAAGCAACCGCGCCGCATCCTCTCAGGCGGGCGGCCCCACGAAAAGGAGACGGTTGGGTGGCACGCATCGGCGACGGTGGTGACCTGCTCAAGTGTTCGTTCTGCGGAAAGAGCCAAAAGCAGGTCAAGAAGCTCATCGCGGGTCCGGGCGTGTACATCTGCGACGAGTGCATCGATCTCTGTAACGAGATCATCGAGGAGGAGCTCTCGGAGACCTCCGAACTCAAGTGGGACAGCCTGCCCAAGCCTCGGGAGATCTACGAATTTCTCGACAGCTACGTGATCGGGCAGGAGGCGGCCAAGAAGGCGCTGTCGGTGGCCGTCTACAACCACTACAAGCGGATCCAGTCCGGCGACAGCGGCCGTGACGACTCGGTGGAGCTGGCCAAGTCCAACATCCTGCTGCTGGGCCCCACCGGATCCGGCAAGACCCTGCTCGCGCAGACTCTCGCCAAGTTGCTCAACGTCCCGTTCGCCATCGCCGACGCCACGGCGCTGACCGAGGCCGGCTATGTCGGCGAGGACGTGGAGAACATCCTGCTGAAGCTGATCCAGGCGGCCGACTACGACGTCAAGAAGGCCGAGACCGGGATCATCTACATCGACGAGGTCGACAAGATCGCCCGCAAGAGCGAGAACCCGTCGATCACCCGGGACGTCTCCGGGGAGGGCGTGCAGCAGGCGCTGCTGAAGATCCTGGAGGGCACCACCGCCAGCGTGCCCCCGCAGGGCGGCCGCAAGCACCCCCACCAGGAGTTCATCCAGATCGACACCACCAATGTGCTCTTCATCTGCGGCGGTGCCTTCGCCGGCCTGGAGAAGATCATCGAGGCCCGGATCGGCAAGCAGGGCATGGGCTTCGGCGCGGTGATCCGCTCCAAGGACGAGGCGTCCTCCTCCTCGGACATCCTGTCCCAGATCATGCCGGAGGACCTGCTGAAATTCGGCATGATCCCCGAGTTCGTGGGGCGGCTGCCGGTCATCACCAACGTGCACAACCTGGACCGGGACGCGCTGATCGCGATCTTGACCGAGCCGAAGAACGCGCTGGTCAAGCAGTACAAGCGGCTGTTCGAGCTGGACGGGGTGGAGCTGGAGTTCACCCCTGACGCCCTGGAGGCCATCGCCGACCAGGCCATCTTGCGCGGCACCGGCGCCCGCGGCCTGCGGGCGATCATGGAGGAGGTGCTGCTGTCGGTGATGTACGAGGTGCCCAGCCGCCAGGACGTGGCCCGCGTCGTCATCACCCGCGAGGCCGTGCTGGAGCACGTCAACCCGACGTTGGTGCCCCGCGAGCGCGCCAACAAGCGGGAGCCGCGCGAAAAGTCCGCCTGAGACCTGGCGGACGCCGAGCCCCGGCCCGCCGGCCGGGGCTTTTCGCATGCCCGCCGTCAGGTGGTGCCCAGCCCGGCCTCGCGGGCCAGGACGATCGCCTGGGCGCGGTCGGCGACGTGCAGCTTCATGAAGATGTTGGAGACGTGGTTGCGGACGGTCTTGGGGGACAGGAACAGGGTCTGGGCGATCTCGCCGTTGGAGCGGCCCTGGGCGATGAGCTGAAGGACCTCGCGTTCGCGTTCGGTCAGCTCGGGGAAGGCCGTCTGCTTGGGGTCGGGCATGTCGGCGAAGTAGGTCAGCACCCGGCGGGCGATCTCCGGGCCGTAGATGGCCTCCCCGGCGGCCACCGCGCGCACGGCGCGGGCGATCTCCTCGGCGCCGGATTCCTTCAGCAGGTACCCGCGGGCGCCGGCGCGCATGGCGGCGAAGACCGAGTCGTCGTCGCGGAACATGGTCAGCACCAGCACGCCGATGCGGGGGCTGGTGCGGGTGATGGTGCGGGTGGCCTCGATGCCGTTGCCGCCGGGCATGTGCAGGTCCATGACGACCACGTCCGGCTGCAGTTCGGCGGCCAGCTGCACCGCCTGCGGGCCGCTTTCGGCCTCGCCCACCACCTCCACGCCCAGGGCCTCCAGCAGCCCGCGCAGCCCTTGCCGGAAGACCGGGTGGTCGTCGGTGATGAGGACACGGATCGCCTCGTTGCCGGGCAGCGCGGTCATGTTCGGGGAACTCCTGATGACGGGGAAAAAGGGGACGAAAGAAACAGAAGACGCACGGCGACCCGGGCGCCGCCGCATCGCGGGCCGATAGTACAGCCACCGTCCGGTCCTGCGGCCGGCCGCGGCGCTTTCCCGCCGCTTGCGGCTGCACTCGCCGCTCCCGGCGGGCCGCACGCGTCCCGCCGGCGCAGGGGACGGTGATCGATGCCGGTCATGCCATGCTCACCTCGCCTCGCCTTCGTTCTTCGCGGTGCCGGAACGGGCCGGACGACGGAGGATCCTCGGAGGCAACGGCCAGCGGCAGGCGGGCCCGCACGGTGGTGCCGCCGCCCCGGCGGGAGGCGACGGTGAGATCGCCGCCCACCTCGGCGGCCCGCTCCCGCATGGACCGCAGCCCGCCGCCCACCTGAAGCGGCTCCGGCAGGCCGCTTCCCGAGTCGCTCACCGTGACCTGCAGGGCGTCCGGCGTCCGGCTGAGGCACACCCACGCGGCGGCTGCCCGCGAGTGACGGACGACGTTGGCCAGCGCCTCCTGGACGATCCGGTAGGCGGCCACCTCCACCGCCGCCGGCAGGTCGGCCACCTCGCCCCGCAGGTCCACCTGCACCGCGACGGGCCCGCAGCGGTCGGCCAGCGCCCTGAGCGCGCCCTCCAGCCCCAGGTCGTCCAGCGCGGGCGGACGCAGGCCCTCCACCAGGTCGCGGATGTCGCCGATCGCGGCGTCCAGCCGCCGGCGCAGCTCGCACAGCAGCGGCTCGACCCGGGCGGGGGTGCGGGCGATGGTGAGCCGGGCGACATCCACCGACATCGCCAGCGACGCCAGCGTGGGGCCGAGCCCGTCGTGCAGTTCCCGGCGCAGCCGCCGGCGCTCCTCCTCCCGGGCGGCCACGATCCGCTCCCGGGAGCGCTGCAGGTCGGCGGCCAGTCGCACGCCGTGCGCCACATCGGCCATGTGCACCGCCAAGATGCCCAGCAGCCTGGCGTCCAGGCGGCGCAGGCGGCCGGCGGGACGGGCCACCAGCATCCGCCCCACCGGCTCGCCCTGCCAGGTCAGCGGCACCTCATAGGGCCGGTCGCCGAGTTCTCCGTCCCGGTGCACCGTCGGCTCGCCCGCGGCCCCGATGATCTCCACCGAGGCCCCCGGGACGTGCAGGGTCCGGCGGATCAGGGCGACCGCCCCGTCCAGGGCCTCCACCGGGCCGCGCGCCCGCTGGACGGTGCGGCTGAGCCGGTCCGCCAGCCGGTAGGGATTGCGTTCCGCCCGCAGCATCCGGTCCGCGGCCCGCCGCAGCCGGGCGCGCAGCGGGTGGCACAGCACCCCGGCGGTGAACGCCCCGGCCGCCGCGGCCGCGTCGCGGACCGGCGGCCCCTGACCGCCCGCCAGCGCGGCCGAGCCGAGACAGACCGCGCCGAGCAGCACGGCCGGCAGCCCGTATTCCAGCGTCCCGGCGATGAGCAGGCCGAGGCCGCGCCGAGGGCCTGGAGGATCCGGCCGCGGCGCATGCGAGCGGCAGGCCGGCACGAGGGCGGCGGTGATGAGGCCCGCCAGAGCGACCGCCACCCACATGGAACCCTCCCGTCCGGTCGTCGCTTGAATCGACCTTCGGGGAAGGGGCGTCCCTCCGTCACGGGACAGGTGTCACCTGTGTCCCGGGAAAATCACCGCGACTTCCTTGGACGCCGAGAGGGGGACGACGGTTCCCCGTCGTCCCCCTCTCGGTGAGCGGGATTCCGCCGGCTCGCCGGCGAGGGCTTTCAGTCCTCCACGTCGGCCCGGATGCGGCGCATCACCTCGGCGACCTCAGAGGCGGTGTAGTTGGGCGGGGAGGTCAGCGAGGTCCGCTCGGGCGCCGGGTAGATCGCCCCGAAGGAGGAGGCGGTGGCCCAGGTGCACAGCGCGCTGCTCATCTGGGGGCCGGTCGGGAGGGTGGTGCGGATCTCCGCGCACACCCCCACCCCGTCCCCGCCGGGGTCGTCCAGCTTGTCGACGGTGGCGCTGATGGTGCTGTTGTTGCCCGCGGTGACCGCCCGGCGGAAGTTCTCGATGAACTCATCGGGGCTTTCGATGTCGCCGGTGCCGCCCACGAACAGGTACCGCTCATCGCCGCTGCCGTAGACGGCGGTCTTCAGGTCCTTGAGCCGGGCGCCGGCCGACCGCTCCATCTGCGCGCGCTGCTGGCCGATCTGGGCGTTCATCTCCCGCTCGGCCTCGTAGTTGCGGCTCAGCCCACCGGCCGTGGCGGGGGTGTCGATGGTGTGGCTGCCGCCGGAGTCGCCCAGCAGCGTGACCACACCGGCCAAAATGCCCACCAGCACCACACCGCCGACCACCAGCCCGATGATCAGGCCGGCGTTGGAGCGGCGCGGCGGAGGCGGCGGCACCGGAGGCTGCGGGAACGGAGGGGGCGTGCCGGGGCCGCCGTAACCGGGCTGCTGGCCATAAGGCGGCTGCTGCCCGTAACCCGGCTGTCCATAGCCGGGCTGGCCGTAGCCGGGCTGCTGCCCGTACGGGGGGACCGGGCCGCCGGGCTGACCTCCATAGCCCGGCTGCGGAACGGGACCGGGGGGGCCGCCGTAGGGACCGCCTTGGCCTGGCGGGGGGTTCCAAGCGCTCATGACTTCTCCTCAGCCCCGCCGGTACTGGGAGCCGCGGCGAGACGTTTCCATCATCCGTGCAAAGCGCGTGTTAGGCGAACATTGTGACGCATACGGGCAGCGGCGGGTTCGCACTCCGGCCCCCTCGAGTGTGGAATTTTCCATCTTCACAGGTCGCGCCGAAGGCGGGTGGACGTGGCATTCGGCACTGCCGCGGCGACCGTAGACTTTGGGCCCGTGACACAGCCCAAGGATCGCCAGACCGCACAAGTCGACCTGCCCACCCAGTACCGGCCGGCTGAGGTCGAGGGCAAGCTGTATGAGCGCTGGGTGTCGGCAGGCCTGTTCACCGCCGACCCGGCCCGCGATCCGGCCCGCCCGGCGTTCTCCATCGTGATCCCGCCGCCCAACGTGACCGGTTCGCTGCACGTCGGGCACGCACTGGACCACTCCATCCAGGACGCGCTCATCCGGCGGCGCCGCATGCAGGGCTATGAGACGCTGTGGCTGCCGGGCACCGACCACGCCGGCATCGCCACCCAGAACGTCGTGGAGCGGGAGCTGGCCAAAGAGGGGCTGTCGCGTCACGACCTGGGCCGCGAGGCGTTCGTGGAGCGGGTCTGGCAGTGGAAGGCCGAGTCCGGCGGCAAGATCCTGGGCCAGATGCGCCGGCTGGGCGACAGCGTGGACTGGACCCGCGAGGCGTTCACCATGGACGAGCCGCGGGCCCGCGCGGTGCGCACCATCTTCAAGCGCCTGTTCGACGACGGGCTGATCTACCGCGCCGAGCGCATCATCAACTGGTGCCCGCGCTGCCTGACCGCGCTGTCGGACATCGAGGTCGAGCACGCCGAGCGCGAGGGCGAGCTGGTGTCCATCCGCTACGGCTCCGGCGACACCGAGATCGTGGTGGCCACCACCCGGGCCGAGACCATGCTGGGCGACACCGCGGTGGCCGTCCACCCCGACGACGAGCGCTACCGCCACCTGGTCGGCAAGGAGGTGGAGCTGCCGCTGACCGGGCGGACCATCCCGATCGTCGCCGACGAGCACGTGGACCCGAACTTCGGCACCGGCGCGGTCAAGGTCACCCCCGCCCACGACCCCAACGACTTCGAGATCGGGCGCCGGCACTCGCTGCCGTCCATCACCGTGATGGACGAGCACGGCGTGATCACCGCGCACGGCCCCTTCCAGGGGCTGGACCGCTTCGAGGCCCGCCCGGCGATCGTGGCCGCGCTGCGCGAGCAGGGCCGCATCGTCAAGGAGGTCCGCCCCTACCTGCACGCGGTCGGCCACTGCCAGCGCTGCTCCACCGTGGTGGAGCCGCGGGTGTCGCTGCAGTGGTTCGTCAAGGTCGCCCCGCTGGCCAAGGCCGCCGGCGACGCCGTCCGCGACGGGCGGGTGCGCATCCACCCGCCGGAGATGGCCGCCCGCTACTTCGAGTGGGTGGACAACATGCACGACTGGTGCATCAGCCGCCAGTTGTGGTGGGGCCACCGCATCCCGGTCTGGTACGGCCCCAACGGCGAGGTCTGCTGCCCCGGCCCCGATGAGGAGCCCCCGGCCGGGTGGACGCAGGACCCGGATGTGCTGGACACCTGGTTCTCCTCGGCGCTGTGGCCGCTGTCCACGCTGGGCTGGCCGGACCGCACCGCCGACCTGGAGCGCTTCTACCCGACCTCGGTCCTGGTCACCGGGTACGACATCCTGTTCTTCTGGGTCGCCCGGATGATGATGTTCGGCCTGTACGCCATGGACGGGGTCGAGCCGTTCAAGGTCATCGCCCTGCACGGCATGGTGCGCGACCAGTACGGCAAGAAGATGTCCAAGTCGTTCGGGAACGTGGTCGACCCGCTGGAGTGGATCGAGCGGTACGGTGCCGACGCCACCCGCTTCACGCTGCTGCGCGGCGCCAACCCCGGCGGGGACGTGCCGATCGCCGAAGAGTGGGCGCAAGGGTCGCGCAACTTCTGCAACAAGCTGTGGAACGCCACCCGCTTCGCCCTGATGAACGGCGCCCACGTGCGCGGGGAGCTGCCGCAGGAGCTGTCGGACGCCGACGCCTGGATCCTCTCGCGCCTGCAGCACGTCATCGCCGAAGTCGACCGGCACATGGAGGACTTCGAGTTCGCCAAGGCGTGCGAGGCCCTCTACCACTTCGCCTGGGACGAGGTCTGCGACTGGTACGTGGAGCTGGCGAAGGTCCAGTTGCAGGACGAGCGCGCCGAGGCCACCCGCCGGGTGCTCGGCGAGGTCCTCGACAAGCTGCTGCGGCTGCTGCACCCGATCGTCCCGTTCGTCACCGAGGAGCTGTGGACCTCGCTGACCGGCGAGCAGACCCTGGTCACCGCCGCCTGGCCGGCCCCGGCCCAGGAGCTGGTGAACAAGGACGCCGAGATGCTGCTGGAGTCCCTGCAGCGCCTGGTCACCGAGGTCCGCCGGTTCCGCGCCGACCAAGGGCTCAAGCCCGGTCAGCGGGTCGCCGCCGCGCTGGAGTTCGCCGGCTCCCCGCTGGCGGCCCACGAGCAGGCCGTCCGCTCCCTGCTGCGGCTGAACCCGCCCGGGGAGTCCTTCGCGGCCACCGCCTCCCTGCAGGTGGAGGGCGTCACCGTGCGCCTGGACACCGCCGGCGCCATCGATGTGGCCGCCGAGCGCAAACGGCTGGAAAAGGATCTGGCCGCCGCCCGCAAAGAGGTCGAGCAGGCCCGCCGCAAGCTGGGCAACGCCGACTTCCTGGCCAAGGCGCCCGAGGCCGTGGTGGCCAAGACCCGCGACCGCCTGGCCCAGGCCGAATCCGACATCGCCCGCCTGGAGGCCCAGCTGGCCGCGTTGCCGACCGCCTAGCCTCTCGGCGGCCGTGACGGCCCCGGCGGCCGGCCGCCGGGGCCGCGTCCTCCCGTGGGTGAGTGAGCAGGTCCTGTGGGTGAGTAGGCTTTGCGCGTGTCAGATCCCCACCTCGACGATTACCGGTCCACCGTGGCCGCGATCATGGCGCGGGGGGTGGAGTGGAAGTTCGACCCCACCCTGGACCGCATCGCGGACCTGATGGACCTGCTGGGCCGGCCGCAGGACGCCTACCCGGTGATCCATGTGACCGGCACCAACGGCAAGTCCAGCACCGCCCGGATGATCGAGACGCTGCTGCGTGAACGCGGGCTGCGCACCGGGCTGTCCACCAGTCCGCACCTGACCACGATGCGCGAGCGGATCGTGGTCGACGGGGAGCCCATCAGCGAGGAGGCGTTCGTCGCCGCCTACCGGGACGTGGCGCCCTACCTGGAGATGGTGGACGCCAAGCACGAACGTCCCCTGTCGTACTTCGAGACGCTGACCGCCATGGCGTACGCGGTGTTCGCCGACGCCCCGGTGGACGTGGCGGTGATCGAGGTCGGCATGGGCGGGGTCTGGGACGCCACCAACGTGGCCGACGGCACCGTCTCGGTGGTCACCCCCATCTCCCTGGACCACCTGCGCCACCTCGGCCCCACCATCGAGGACATCGCCGCCGAGAAGGCCGGGATCATCAAGCCCGGCGCGATCGCGGTGCTGGCCCAGCAGCAGCTGCCCGTCGCCCAGGTGCTGCTGCGCCGGGTCGTGGAGGTGGGCGCCACCGCGGCCCGCGAGGGCATGGAGTTCGGGGTGCTCGGCCGCGATCTGGCGGTGGGCGGCCAGCAGCTGCGGCTGCAGGGGCTGCACGGGGTCTATGAGGAGATCTTCCTGCCGCTGTTCGGGTCGCATCAGGCCGGCAACGCCGCCTGCGCGCTGGCGGCGGTGGAGGCGTTCGCCAGCGGGGCGCCCTCGCGGACCGGCGGCGACCTGTCGGCCGCCACCCGCATCGCCGCCGGCGAGGACTTCGAAGGCGACCACGGCCAGCTGGACCCGGCCCTGGTGCGCTCGGCGTTCGCCAAGGTCACCTCGCCCGGACGGCTGGAGATCGCCCGCACCGGGCCCACCGTGCTGATCGACTCGGCGCACAACCCCGCCGGCATGTCCGCCACGGTGAACGCCATCACCGAGGACTTCGGCTTCACCCGCCTGATCGGGGTGGTCGCCGCCGCCGGCGACAAGGACGTGGCCGGCATGCTGGAGCAGCTCGAGCCGGTGCTGACCGAGCTGATCGTCACCCGCAACACCTCGCACCGTTCGATGCCGCCCCGGCAGCTGGGCGAGCTGGCCGAGGGCATCTTCGGCGCCGAGCGGGTGCACGTGATAGACCGGCTGGACGACGCCATCGACCGGGCCGTCGCCCTGGCCGAGGAGACCGGCGAGTACCAGGGAGCGGGCGTGCTGATCACCGGGTCGGTGGTCACCGCGGGCGAGGCGCGCACCCTGCTGCGCGTGGAGGAGAGACGATGAGCAACCGGGCACCGCAGGCGCCGCCGCGCCCGACCTCGCTGCTGGCGTCGGTGCTGGCCTGCGAGGCGGTGGTGATCGGGCTGGCGATCCCGGTGGCCGTGGTGGTCCAGGGGACCGGCGGCCGGACCGCCGGGCTGGTGTGCGGCACGCTGGCGGTGGCCGCGCTGCTGCTGGCCGGGCTGGTGCGCCGCCGGTGGGCGGTCGCGGCCGGCAGCCTGCTGCAGATCCTGATGATCGCGGCCGGATTCATGGTTCCCACCATGTTCTTCCTCGGCGCTCTTTTCGGCGCGCTGTGGGTCACCTCGCTATGGCTCGGCCGTTCGGTGAGCCGCAAAGCAGAACAATGAGATTCCCGGCGTCTTGATAAGGAAGCGTCCGGCACGTTCGGTAATGCCACACTTCCATCTTCTCACATGCTGAGAAAATCTCTGGAAAAGTCCTTGTAGAGGAACGGTGGAAGTGCGTTGAGTGTTCTCGTCCGGTAACGGTCCGCAGCGGTGGGGTTCTTTGCACGGACCGCGGCGGCGCCGGGTGCCCACCCCGGCGCGGCCGGCCCGCGGCGCCCCGCCCGCCGCGCCGGACCGGCGCCGGGCGTGCGCTCACCGTGAGGCACCGCCCCGGTTCCGGGTAGGCTTCGCGCGCAACCGTCGTTGCGGGCCGGCACCCCGCCGGCGGGGCCGGCATCGAGCGTTCCAGAAGGCTATCTGAGGAGAATCTGTCGTGTCCGAGCGCACCCTGGTCCTGGTCAAGCCCGACGGCGTCCGGCGCGGTGTCGTGGGCGATGTCATCTCGCGCATCGAGCGCAAGGGCCTGAAGATCATCGCGATGGAGATGCGCACGCTGTCCCGGGAGACCGCCGAGGACCACTACGGCGAGCACCGCGAGCGCCCCTTCTTCGGCGAGCTGGTCGACTTCATCACCGGCGGCCCGCTGGTGGCCATGGTGGTGGAGGGCCCCCGGGCGATCGAGGCGTTCCGCGCCCTGGCCGGCGCCACCGACCCGGTCAAGGCCGCCCCGGGCACCATCCGCGGCGACCACGCCCTGGAGATCGGCGAGAACATCGTGCACGGCTCCGACTCGCCGGAGTCCGCCGCCCGCGAGATCAAGCTGTTCTTCCCCGAGCTGGCCTGAGACCAGTCGGGCGCCGGCGGGCGCAGGCCGAGGACGGACACGCGCGGGGGCCGCAACGGCCCGTCCGCGCGTGTTCGCGTCATGGCGCGTGTGTCGGCGTGAAATTCGCCTGCTCATCGGCGATTATTCGGGCATGGTGGGGCAGCGTCGCGTCTGCCCCACCGGGTTGCGGCGCGTTACGATGGGTATGCCGCTCTGCACGTCCGCCAGTTATGAGAGGGCTCCCTTTCTTCATGGGTAACAAGCTGTCGTTTCTCGGCCGGGACATGGCGGTCGACCTGGGCACGGCGAACACATTGGTTTATGTGCGCGGACGCGGTATCGTGCTCAACGAGCCCTCCGTGGTGGCGATCAACACCAACACCGGCAAGATCCACGCGGTGGGCATCGAGGCCAAGCGGATGATCGGCCGCACTCCCGGCAACATCGTGGCGGTCCGCCCCCTCAAGGACGGCGTGATCGCCGACTTCGACGTCACCGAGCGCATGCTGCGCTACTTCATCCAGAAGGTGCACAAGCGACGGCACTTCGCCAAGCCGCGCATCGTGGTGGCGGTGCCCAGCGGGATCACCGGGGTGGAGCAGCGCGCCGTCAAGGAGGCCGGCTACCAGGCCGGCGCCCGCCGGGTCTACATCATCGAGGAGCCCATGGCCGCCGCGATCGGCGCCGGGCTGCCGGTCTGGGAGCCGACCGGCAACATGGTCGTCGACATCGGCGGCGGCACCACCGAGGTGGCCATCATCTCCCTGGGCGGCATCGTCACCAGCCAGTCGGTGCGGGTCGGCGGGGACGAGATCGACCAGGCCATCATCGCCTTCTCCAAGAAGGAGTACTCCCTGATGCTGGGGGAGCGCACCGCCGAGGAGATCAAGATCGCCATCGGTTCGGCCTACCCCAGCGGCGATGACGAGCCCAACGCCGAGATCCGCGGCCGGGACCTGGTCACCGGGTTGCCCAAGACCGTGGTGATCTCCGCCGAGGAGGTCCGCCGCGCCATCGAGGAACAGGTCAACGCCATCGTGGACGCGGTCAAGACCACCCTCGACAAGTGCCCGCCGGAGCTGTCCGGCGACATCATGGACCGCGGCATCGCGCTCACCGGCGGCGGCGCGCTGCTGAAGAACCTGGACGAGCGGCTGCGGGAGGAGACCGGGATGCCCATCCACCTGGTCGACAACCCGCTGGACTCGGTGGTGCTCGGCACCGGCAAGTGCGTGGAGGACTTCGAGGCGCTGCGCGACGTCCTCGTTCCCGAACCTAGACACTGAACACCTTTTTTCACGGGCCGGAACGGGTAGGTCACGGTCAGGGGTGAGGCGGTGACCCAAGGTGACGATTGCGCCGGGCGCCGCCGAGCCCTCCGTTCCCGGTCCCTGGGGCCAGGTGTCGACGAAGGTTCACTGACCCCACGCCCCCAGTTCGCACAACCGAAGACGAAGGCCGCCGGCGAGGAACGTGCCGGCGGCCTTGGACACGAACGGGAGGCCCGGCGGTGAGAGACACCCGGCGCACTCGCGTGGTGTTCGGCACCCTGCTGATCATCGCGCTGGTGCTGATCACCGTTGACTACCGCGGCGGGGAGAACTCGCCGTTGCGCGGGCTGCGCAGTGCGGGCGAGGCGTTCTTCGGGCCGATCGAGCGGGTGTCGGCGGCGGTGGTCCGCCCGGTCGGCAACGCCTTCGACGCCATCACCGACGCGCCCGGCGAGCGCCGCCGCGCCGAGCGGCTGGAGCGGGAGAACCAGCGGCTGCGCGAGCAGCTGCGCGCCCAGCGCATCGACGCCGACCGGGCGGCCCAGCTGGAGCGGCTGCTGGGGGCGGCCGGGCTGGGCGGCTACAAGATCGTCCCGGCCCAGGTGATCTCCGCTGGCCAGGGCCTGGAGGACACCGTCACCATCGACGTCGGCAGCAGCAGCGGGGTGCGGCCCGACATGACCGTGATGACCGCCGAAGGGCTGGTCGGCCGGGTGATCCGGGTCGGCCCGGCCACCGCCACGGTGCTGCTGGCCACCGACGCCTCCTCCACGGTGGGCAGCCGGCTGGAGGACTCCAAGGAGATCGGCGTGGTGCAGGGCGTGGGCCGCCGCGGGCTGGGCCGCGGCGACGCCACCCCGCTGCGTTTCCAGCTGCTGAACGCCAACGCCCCGCTGCAACCCGGCCAGCGCCTGGTGACCCTCGGTTCTCAGGGCGAACGCCCCTATGTGCCGGGGGTGCCGATCGGGACGATCGAGCGTGTGGAGAAGTCGCTGGGCTCTCTCACCCGCACCGCCTACGTCCGCCCGTTCGTGCGTTTCACCACCTTGGACGTGGTGGGCGTGGTGGTCGCGCCGCCCAAGTCCGACCCCCGTGACGCCGTGCTGCCGCCCAAGCCGAAACCGGTGGTGACGCCCACGCCCGCTCAGACCCCCGAACCGAGCGAAAGCCCCAGACCGTCGAAGTCGCCCAAGGCCGCCAGGACACCGAACGTGAGGGACTGAACGTGCTGACTGCCAGCGATGTGTCGCCGACGGGACGGAACCTGACCGCGGCGGTGGTGATCGTGGTGGCGCTGGTGCTGCAGGTGTCGGTGGCCAACCGGCTGCCGCTGCCGGGCGCGGTCACCCCGGATCTGGTGCTGCTGAGCGTGGTGGCGCTGGCGCTGACCTGCGGCCCGCTGATGGGCGTGGTCGCCGGGTTCGGCGCCGGGCTGGCCGCCGACATCGTCCCGCCCGCCGACCACACCATCGGCCGCTACGCCCTGGTCTACTGCGTGATCGGTTACCTGTGCGGGCTGGCCAGCGATGAGATGGACCGCTCGGCGGTGGTGCCGTTCTTTGCGGTGGCGGTCGGCGCGCTGGCCGGCACGGTGCTGTACGCCGGGGTCGGCATGATGCTGGGCGACCCGCGCGCCGACTGGCACATCGTCGCCCGCGTGGTGCCGCTGCAGGTCGTCTACGACGTGCTGGCCAGCCCGTTCGTGGTGTGGGCGGTGCTGCGGGCGATGCGCCGCTATGAACGCGAACGCGCCCGCGACCGCTTCGACCTGCCGCCCGCCCGCTACCGTGCGCTGTCTCGGATGTGAGCGATGAACCCCAAGACGCATTCCCGGCTAGTGATCTTGCACATCGTGGTCGTCGCGATGCTGCTGGTGCTGCTGGGACGGCTGTGGAACCTGCAGGTGGTCAACGGCGAGCACTATCGCCAGGTCGCAGCCCAGAACCGCATCCGCGACATCGTCGTCCCGGCCGTGCGCGGCATGATCCTCGACGTGCACGGCCGGCCGCTGGTGCGCAACCGCACCGCCCTGGTCGTCTCGGTGGACAAGACCGTGCTGTCGCGCATGGACGACGGCGGCAGGGCGGTGCTGACCCGCCTGGCCGAAACGCTCGGCACCACCCGGGAGAACCTGGAAAAACGCATCCGGCTGTGCTCGCCGACCGTCAAACGTCCCTGCTGGCCCGGCTCGCCGTACCAGCCGATCCCGGTGGACGACCGGGTGGACCCCAAGAAGGCGCTGCAGATCATGGAGCGCGCCGAGGACTACCCGGGGGTGATCGCGCAGGTCCAGGCCGTCCGCGAGTACCCGCGCCCAGAGGGCTCCTCGGCCGCGCAGACCCTGGGCTACCTGCAGCCCATCACCCAAGAAGAGCTGGACAAGCGGCGCAACCTGAAGGTCACCGGCTACAGCCAGGTGGACCTGATCGGCCGGGACGGGCTGGAGGCGACCTACGACGCCGACCTGCGCGGTGAACCGGGCGTCCGCAAGGTGCTGGTCGACAGCCAGGGCCGGGTCACCGGCACCGCCGGGGAGCAGCCCCCCGTTCCCGGCTCGTCCCTGGTGACCAGCCTGGACGCCAAGGTGCAGGCCGCCGCCGAAAAGGCCATCGAAGGCGCCGTCCGCAAGGCCCGCGCCGCCGGCTCCAAGGCCGACTCGGCGGCCGCCGTGGTGATGGACGCGCGCACCGGCCGGGTGGTGGCGCTGGCCAGCTACCCCACCTACGACCCCAGCGTCTGGATCGGCGGCATCTCCCAGGCCGAATACGACGCGCTGCTGGGCAAGTCCCGGGGGCAGCCGCTGATCTCCCGCGCCATCCAGGGCCTGTTCCCGCCCGCCTCCACCTTCAAGATCTCCTCAGTGGCGGCGGCCGTCCACGACGGCTACGACCTGCACGGCATCTACCCGTGCCCGGGCTCCTACCAGGTCGGCAACCGCGCTTTTCGCAACTTCGAAGGCCAGGCGCACGGCAACATGAACCTGCACCGGGCGCTGGTGGTCTCCTGCGACACGATCTTCTACAAGTTCGCCTACGAGGCGTGGCTGCGCGACGGCGGCACCCGCCCGGTCAAGAACCCCAAGGACCCGATGCAGGCCATGGCGCGCAACTTCGGGTTCGGCTCGCGCACCGGCATCGACCTGCCCGGCGAGGCCGCCGGCCGCATCCCCGACCGCACCTGGAAGAGGGAGTACTGGGAGGCCACCAAGGACGACACCTGCAAGGCCGCCAAGACCGGCTACCCGGAGGTGGCCCGCACCGACCCCGCGCGGGCGGCCTACCTGAAGGCCATCGCCGTCGAGCACTGCGCCGAAGGGTATGTGTGGCGGCCCGGTGACGCCGCCAACTTCTCCATCGGCCAGGGCGATGTGCTGGTCACCCCGCTGCAGCTGGCCAGGGCGTACGCGGCGCTGGCCAACGGCGGCAAGCTGGTGGTGCCGCGGGTGGGGCTGGCGGTGATCCGCCCCGACGGCACGCTGGTGCGCCGGATCGACCCGCCCGAGCCCAAGGAACTGCCGGTCGACGGCAAGGTCCTGGCCTACATCCGCCGGGCCCTGGCGGACGTCCCCAAGACCGGCACCGCGGCCGGTGCCTTCAACGGCTTTGAGTTCGACAAGGTCGAGGTGGCCGGCAAGACCGGCACCGCCGAGGTCTACGGCAAGGGCGACACCGCCTGGTTCGCCTCCTTCGGCCCGGTCGACAAGCCCCGCTTCGTGGTGGTGGCGATGGTCTCCCAGTCCGGCACCGGCGGCACCTACGCCGCCCCGGCGGTCCGGGAGATCTGGGAGGCGATGTACGGGCTGAACGGCAAGAAGGCGGCCCTGCCCGGCGGGCGGCTGCCCGACAGGCTGCCCAAGCTCCGCGAGGACGGCACGGTGGGCGCGCCCGAGGGGACCGCCCCGTGAGGCCGGCGAAAGGGGAGGCGTCATGATCGGGGGTATCGGCGCCGCCGACGTGGTGGAAGGCTACGGGGCCCGCCAGACCTGGCGGCACCGCCTGGTCGCGCTGCGCCGGCTGGACTGGAAGCTCATCACGGCCGTGGTGGCGCTGTCGGTGCTCAGCGCCCTGCTGGTGCGCTCGGCGACCTTCGCCGAGCTGGCCGAACAGGGCAGGGACCCCAACGGCTTCGTCAAACGGCACCTGCTCAACCTGGCGCTGGGCCTCATCCTGGGCGGCGTGGTGGCGATGCTGGACTACCGGCTGCTGCGCGCTTATGCGCCGATCGTCTACGGGCTGGCCTGCGTCGGCCTGGTGGCGGTGCTGTCCCCGCTGGGGGAGACCATCAACGGCTCCCACTCCTGGATCGTGCTGGGCGGCGGCTTCCAGGTGCAGCCTTCGGAGTTCGCCAAGGTGGGCCTGGTGGTGCTGCTGGCGATGCTGCTGGCCGAGCCCCGCGACGGCGAGCCCCGCGACACCGACTCCGGTCCCGGCGGCCGCGACATCGTGCTGGCGCTGGCGCTGGCCGGCGGGCCGGCGGTGCTGGTGCTGGCCCAGCCGGACCTGGGCACCACGATGGTGTTCGGCGCCGTGGTGATGGGGATGCTGGCGGTGGCGGGCGTGCGCAAGCGCTGGCTGGCCGGGCTGGCGGGGGCCGCCGTGCTGGCCGCCTTCGCCGTCTGGTTCTTCGGCCTGCTCAAGCCGTACCAGATCGCCCGCTTCACCGCGTTCATCGACCCGGAGGCCGACCCGCGCGGCGCCGGCTACAACGCCCAGCAGGCCCGCATCGCGGTCGGCTCGGGCGGGCTGACCGGCAAGGGCCTGTTCGAGGGCGAGCAGACCGGCGGCCATTTTGTGCCCGAGCAGCAGACCGACTTCATCTTCACCGTGGCCGGCGAGGAGCTCGGCTTCATCGGCAGCGCCCTGCTCATCGGGCTGCTGGGAGTGGTGCTGTGGCGGGGGCTGCGCATCGCCACCGCCGCGGCCGACCCGTTCGGCGCCCTGGTGGCCGCCGGGGTGGTGTGCTGGCTGGGCTTTCAGACCTTTGAGAACATCGGGATGACGCTGGGCATCATGCCGATCACCGGGCTGCCGCTGCCGCTGGTGTCCTACGGCGGCTCGGCCACGTTCGCCAACATGATCGCCCTCGGCCTGTTGCAGGCCGTCCATCTGCGCGCCCGTCCCTTCCCGGCTTAAGGCGCATCGCCGCGGCGAACCAGGTCACGCCCGCGGGCGCGTTAGGGTGAGGAGTTGATCCCATTTCTGATTCCGGAGGACCTCCACATGCCCGTCGAATCGCTCTTCGCGCGTCTGGAGCCGCTGCTCCCGCGCGTCAGCAAGCCGATTCAGTACGTCGGCGGGGAGCTGAACTCCCAGGTCAAGGACTGGGACGCGGCCGAGGTCCGGTGGGCGCTGATGTACCCGGACGCTTACGAGGTGGGCCTGCCCAACCAGGGCATCCAGATTCTTTACGAAATCCTCAACGAGCGGGAGGGCGTGCTCGCCGAACGCACCTACTCGGTGTGGCCCGACATGGAGAAGCTGATGCGCGAGCACGGCATCCCGCAGTTCACCGTGGACGCGCACCGGCCGGTGGGGGCCTTCGACCTGCTGGGCGTCAGCTTCGCCACCGAGCTGGGCTACACCAATCTGCTGACCGCCCTGGACCTGGCGGGCATCCCGCTGGAGGCGGCCGACCGCACCGACGAGCACCCGATCGTGATCGCCGGCGGGCACGCCGCCTTCAACCCCGAGCCCATCGCCGACTTCCTGGACGCGGCCGTGCTCGGCGACGGCGAGGAGGTCGTGCTGGCCATCACCGAGGTGGTCCGCGAGTGGAAGGCCGAGGGCCGGCCCGGCGGGCGCGATGAGCTGCTGATGCGGCTGGCCGCCTCCGGCGGCGTGTACGTGCCCAAGTTCTACGACGTGACCTACCTGCCGGACGGGCGCATCCAGCGGGTGGCGCCCAACCGGCCGGGGGTGCCCTGGCGGGTGGCCAAGCACACCGTGATGGACCTGGACGCCTGGCCGTACCCCAAAAAGCCGCTGGTGCCGCTGGCCGAGACCGTCCACGAGCGCTACAGCGTGGAGATCTTCCGCGGCTGCACCCGCGGCTGCCGGTTCTGCCAGGCCGGCATGATCACCCGCCCGGTGCGGGAACGGTCGATCACCACCATCGGCGAGATGGTGGACAACGGACTCAAGCAGTCCGGTTTCACCGAGGTCGGGCTGCTGAGCCTGTCCAGCGCCGACCACAGCGAGATCGCCGACATCGCCAAGGGCCTGGCCGACCGCTACGAGGGCACCAACACCTCGCTGTCGCTGCCGTCGACCCGCGTGGACGCCTTCAACATCGAGCTGGCCAACGAGTTCTCCCGCAACGGGCGGCGCTCGGGGCTGACCTTCGCCCCGGAGGGCGGCTCGGAACGGCTGCGCCGGGTGATCAACAAGACGGTGTCGGAGGAGGACCTGATCCGCACCGTCACCGCCGCCTACGCCAGCGGCTGGCGGCAGGTCAAGCTGTACTTCATGTGCGGCCTGCCCACCGAGACCGACGAGGACGTGCTGGCCATCGCCGACATGGCCCGCCGCGTCATCGCCGCCGGCCGCGAGGTCACCGGCCGCCGCGACATCCGCTGCACGGTCTCCATCGGCGGGTTCGTGCCCAAGCCGCACACCCCCTTCCAGTGGGCCGCCCAGTGCGACCACCAGACCATCGACCGCCGGCTGCGCGCCCTGCGCGATGAGCTGCGCCGCGACCGCGAGTACGGCCGGGCCATCGGGCTGCGCTACCACGAGGGCAAGCCGTCCATCATCGAAGGGCTGCTGTCGCGCGGCGACCGCCGGGTCGGCAAGATCATCCGCGCGGTGTGGGAGGACGGCGGCCGCTTCGACGGCTGGAGCGAGCACTTCTCCTACGACCGCTGGGTGGCCTGCGCCGAGAAGGCCCTGGCCGACGAGCCGGTGGACCTGGACTGGTACACCCTGCGCGAGCGGGACGAGGTCGAGGTGCTGCCCTGGGACCACCTGGACGCCGGGCTGGACCGCGAGTGGCTGTGGCAGGACTGGCAGGACGCCCTGGAGGAGGTCGAGGTCGAGGACTGCCGGTGGACGCCCTGCTATGACTGCGGGGTGTGCCCCACCATGGGCACCGAGATCCAGATCGGCCCGACCGGCCGCAAGCTGCTGCCGCTCACCGTGGTGTGATCACCCGGAGCGTCAACTGACGCCGGTGCTCGGGCGTCACAGTTGTTGCGGTGCACCACCGGCCGCATCCGTCACGGGGCGTCGCCTCGGGGTACGAGTGCGCCGGATGGGCCTTACCCTGGAGGCAGACGTTTTCGACTCGACACGAGTAGGAAGGACTAAGACCCTGGCACCCATGCCGGACGGTCCAGCGCCGGCTCCCGTGATCCAGCGCCTGCGCGTGCGCTACGCCAAGCGCGGCAGGATGCGCTTCACCAGCCAGCGCGATATATCCCGGGCCGTGGAACGCGCGGTGCGGCGCGCCGGGATCCCTGTGGCGTTCAGCGCCGGATTCACCCCGCACCCGAAGATCTCGTACCTGGGAGCGGCTCCGACAGGGGTGGCCAGCGAGGCTGAATACCTCGAACTCGGGCTGACCCGCGCCTGTGACCCTGAGCAGGTGCGGGCCGACCTCGATGCGGCGTTGCCGGCGGGCCTGGACGCCTTGGACGCGGTGGTCGCCCCGGCGGGCACCTCGCTGGCGGACCGGCTGCAGGCATCGGCATGGCGGGTCCGGCTGGACGGGGTGCACCCCGATGCCGCCGAGCAGGCGGTCGCCGCTTTCCTGGCCGCCGAGCGGGTCGAGGTCGAACGCCTGACCAAGAAGGGACGCCGCCGTTTCGATGCGCGAGCCGCAGTAGCCGTCTGCGAGCTGGACCGCGGCGCGTCGAAGACGGCCGACGGCCCTTCTGCGATACTTCGAATGGTTGTTCGGCATGTCGATCATGCCGTTCGGCCTGACGACGTCCTCGCCGGACTGCGACAGGTCGCAGACCTGGCGCCGCCGTCACCGCCGCTGGTGACCCGGCTGGCGCAGGGGCCCCTGGACGAAGGTACCGGTGAGCTGGCGGACCCGCTGGATCCCGACCGGGACGCCGCCGTGCCATCGCCCGGCGACGACGCCGAAGCGGCCGACGGGGCCGTGCCACAGCGGCCGGCGGGCACCGGGAGCGTGGACGTCGTCAGCGCCCGGCGATAGGAGCGGCCCCGTGGTGTTCACGGAGCCACTTCACCGGGGCGGGGGCGCACAGACGCGCCGCGCCCCTTCAGGGACGGCCGGGCGTGCCCAAGACGACTTGTGCCGTCGTCACCGGACCGGGGTCCAGGCGACGGCGGCGACGATGACTGACGGAGAGCGCTCCCGCGCGGCGCACCGTGCCGGACCGCCCATGGCGGACCGTCCGGTAGCGCCCGGGAGCCTGACGGGAGATTGCCCGCATGCGCGAAAACGACCGCGAGAACGACAACGACTCGGCCGGCACCGGGAGTCCCGCCGAAACGACCACCGGTAGCCCCGTGATCACCACGGTCCGCTCCGGGCGGCGCCGCGCGGCCAGCCGGCCGGCCGGCCCGCCCCCGGAGATCGATGACATCCCCGCGGTGATCAGCCCGGCCGCTTCGGCCACGCCGCGGACCGAAGCGACGGGAGCGGACCGGGACCGGCAGGAGCCGGCCACCGAGCAGACCGAGACCGCCCAAGCCCAGGCGGAACCCGCCCCGGAAGAGGGCGATGAGCCGGCCGGGGCGTCGGCGGAGCAGACCGACGGCGCCGAAGAGCAGCCGGAGACCACCGAGGAGCAGGCCGAGGCCGCCGCAGAACGGCAGGACGCCGAGCCGGCACCGCCGGAGACCGCCGCAGAGCAGGCAGAACATGCCCAGGAAGCGGAGGAGCCGGCCGAAGCCGCCGCCGAGGGGGACGAAGCCGCGGTAGAGCGGCCGGACGCCGAGCCCGCCCCGCAGGAGCCGGCGGCGGTGCCCCGGCCGCAGTCCGCCCGGGACGAAGAGGAGACCGCCCAAGAGCCGGACCACGACGAGCCCGAGGCGGCGGAAGCAGCGAAGGAAACGATCGACCCGGTGCGCTCCCCCTTCGGGGCGGTGAGCGCCGTGCAGACCACCGAGCCCTCCCACGAGGGCGCGGCGTACCGGCCCGCCGGGCCGCCGCCGCCCGTTCCGCTGGTGCCCCCCGTCCCCACCCTCGACGTGCCGGCCCAGCCGGAGACCCCGACGGTCCCCTCGGTCACCTTCCAGCCCCCCATGGTGGTCTTCCAGCCGCCGCAGCCCATCCCCAAGGCCGAGGTGCCGCCCAAGCACGCCGCCGTCGTCGAGGACGAAAGCGAGGACATCGAACCGGTCGACCTCGACGAGGAGGACGAGGGGACCGCCCTGCGCCGCCGCCGGCGCCGCCGCAGGGGCGGCCGGGGCCGCGGCAAGTCCGCCGACAAGGGCGGTGAGAAGGCCGAAGAGAGCGCCGACGGCGAGCCGGAGGCCGCAGAAGGGGCCGAAGAGCAGCAGGCCGAGGCCGCAGAGGAGGACCGGCAGGCCCGTCCCGGCGAGCAGCCCGAGGCCGAGCCGGAGACCGCCGAGGAGGGCGGTGGCGAGACGGCCGGCGCCGAGCAGCCCGAGGGTGAGACGGCCGAGGCGGCGCCGGAGGGCGCCGAGGACACCGAAGCGGCGGGCGCCGCCCCCGCCACCACCGGCACCAGCCGCCGTCGCCGCCGGCGTCGCCGCCGCTCCGGCACGGCCGAGGTGGAGGAGCAGGCCCCCGACGACCCGCCGAACACCGTGGTGCACGTCCGCCCGCCCCGCGAGCTGCGCGACGTCACCGACGAGGTGCAGGCCGTCAAGGGCTCCACCCGCCTGGAGGCCAAGAAGCAGCGCCGCCGGGAGGGCCGCGAGCAGGGCCGCCGCCGCCCCGCGGTGATCACCGAGTCGGAGTTTCTGGCCCGCCGCGAGTCGGTGGAGCGGGTGATGGTGATCTGCCAGCGCGGCGAGCGCACCCAGATCGCCGTCCTGGAGGACGGCGTGCTGGTGGAGCACTATGTGGACCGGGCCAGCCACCAGTCGTACGTCGGCAACGTCTACCTCGGCAAGGTCCAGAACGTGCTGCCGTCGATGGAGGCCGCCTTCGTCGACATCGGCAAGGGCCGCAACGCCGTCCTGTACGCCGGTGAGGTCAACTGGGACGTGGCCGGGCTGGTGGGGCAGCCGCGCCGCATCGAGCAGGCCCTCAAGTCCGGCCAGTCGGTGCTGGTGCAGGTCACCAAGGACCCGGTGGGGCACAAGGGCGCCCGGCTGACCAGCCAGATCTCCCTGCCCGGCCGCTATTTGGTGTACGTGCCGGACGGGTCGATGACCGGCATCAGCCGCAAGCTGCCCGACAAGGAGCGCAGCCGGCTCAAGCAGGTGCTCAAGAAGATCATGCCGGACAACGCCGGGGTGATCGTGCGCACCGCCGCCGAGGGCGCCACCGAAGAAGAGCTGGCCGGCGACATCGCGCGGCTGTCGGCCCAGTGGGAGCACATCCACAAGCAGGCCAAGACCGCCAGCGCCCCGGCGCTGCTGCACGGCGAGCCGGACCTGACCATCCGGGTCGTCCGCGACATCTTCAACGAGGACTTCAGCAAGCTGGTGGTCTCCGGCGACACCGCCTGGGACATGGTCTCCGAGTACGTCGGCTACGTCGCCCCGCACCTGGCCGAGCGGCTGGAACGCTGGGAGTCCGACCAGGACGTGCTGAGCGCCTACCGCATCGACGAGCAGATCGCCAAGGCGCTGGAGCGCAAGGTCTGGCTGCCCAGCGGCGGCTCCCTGGTCATCGACCGCACCGAGGCGATGACCGTGGTGGACGTCAACACCGGCAAGTTCACCGGCCAGGGCGGCAACCTGGAGGAGACCGTCACTCGCAACAACCTGGAGGCGGCCGAGGAGATCGTCCGCCAGCTGCGGCTGCGCGACATCGGCGGCATCATCGTCATCGACTTCATCGACATGGTGCTGGAGAGCAACCGGGAGCTGGTGCTGCGCCGGCTGCTGGAGTGCCTGTCGCGGGACCGCACTAAGCACCAGGTGGCCGAGGTGACCTCGCTGGGCCTGGTGCAGATGACCCGCAAGCGGGTCGGCCAGGGCCTGCTGGAGGCCTTCTCCGAGCCCTGCGAGTGCTGCAACGGCCGCGGCATCCACATTCAGACCACCCCGGTCGAGCACGGCTCCGACAAGTCGGGCGGCCGCCGCCGCAAGCGCAAGGGGGACGTGGAGCGGGCCGTCGAGGAGAAGCTCGCCAAGCACGAGGCCGAAAAACGCGCCGCGGCCAAGCGCGAGCAGGAGACGCAGGCCGCCTCCGCCGAGCCCGCCCAGCCGGCCGGGGAACCGGCTCAGGAGCCCGCGCAGACCGTTGCGGAGGTCCCGCAGGCCGCTCCCGCCGCCGTGGAGACGGCCGAGGCGGAGACGGCCGAGCCGCCGGTCGAGGTGCCGGATGCGGCCGCCGGCAACGGACGCCGCCGGGTCCGCCGCTCCCGGGCCAAGACCAAGGACAAGGCCGAGGTCGCAGGCTCCGCAGAGAGCTGACCGCCCCCGCTCGTGCCGCCGCCCACGACCGGCGGCGGCACGAGCGGGACGCCCCCGGCACGCGCCGGGCCGAGGGCGATCGGGCCCGCGTGTGCGCGGCCGGGTCGTTCTCCATGTACCCTAGGGACGTTCCCTGGATATCTTGGGAACAGTGCCGTGTCCGACGACGCGGCCGTTGACTTGTGCACTCGGGTCTCCGTGAGGGCTGCGAACCGGATCGCGGATGCTCGGGGCGGCCCTCGCCGCAGCCGGCGAGGCGAAAGCAAAGAGCGCCGAGGGAACCCCTCCCTCGTGCGTGCCGCCTTCGGTCGCAGCCGGAGGCAGGCCCTCAACCGAGGGCTGGTGAAGACCACGTGTGGGACCGGTTGATTCCGGAAGCGCGCGAGTAACGAAGGGTTTCCGCGGTGTACGCGATTGTCCGCGCAGGCGGCAGGCAGGAGAAGGTGACCACGGGCGACGTGCTCACCGTCGACAAGCTCAAGCAGGAGGTCGGCGCCACCGTGACCTTCCCCGCCGTGCTGGTCGTCGACGGCGACAATGTCGTGACCTCCCCGGCCGAGCTGGCCAAGTACAAGGTCACCGCCGAGGTGCTCGGCGCGGTCAAGGGACCGAAGATCAACATCATGCACTACCGCAGCAAGACCGGGTACAAGCGGCGGATGGGCCACCGCCAGCCCTACACCCGGGTCAAGGTCACCGGCATCACGTCCGGCGAGTGAGAGGGAGGTCGACCGATGGCACACAAGAAGGGCGCCTCGTCCAGCCGGAACGGCCGTGACTCCAACGCCAAGCGGCTGGGGGTCAAGCGGTTCGGCGGGCAGGTGGTCAACGCCGGCGAGATCCTCGTCCGCCAGCGCGGCACCCGTTTCCACCCCGGCCGCAACGTGGGCCGCGGCGGCGACGACACGCTGTTCGCGCTGGTCGCCGGGACGGTCCAGTTCGGCCGTTACCGGGGCCGCAAGGCCGTGAGCGTCATCCCGGCGGCGGAGTAGTCCGCCTGCGGAAAGCGTTGCACAGAGGGCGGACCGGCAGGTCCGCCCTCTGCCATGTCGGCCAAAGGGCCGGCTGAGAGCAGGCGAGCGCACCGCACAGGGTCCGAGCACAGGCGACACATCACGAGGAGACACCATGGCCGCTGGCGCGCAGTTCATTGACCGGGTGGTGCTGCACGTCGCGGCGGGCGACGGCGGGCATGGCTGCGCCTCGGTCCACCGGGAGAAGTTCAAGCCGCTGGGCGGCCCCGACGGCGGCAACGGCGGCCGCGGCGGCGATGTCATCCTGGTCGTCGACACCGGCACCGCCAGCCTGCTGGAGTACCACCGCCGCCCGCACCGCCGGGCCGGCAACGGCAAACCCGGCCAGGGCTCGCACCGCAACGGGGCCGACGGCGAGGACGTGGTGCTGCCCGTCCCCGACGGCACGGTCGTGATGACCACCGACGGCCAGGTGCTGGCCGACCTGGTGGGGGAGGGCACCCGGTTCGTCGTCGCCCGCGGCGGCCGGGGCGGGCTCGGCAACGCGGCGCTGGCCTCTCCCAAACGCAAGGCCCCCGGTTTCGCGCTGCTGGGCGAGGAGGGCGAGAAGCTCGACATCGTCCTGGAGCTCAAAAGCGTCGCCGACGTGGCGCTGGTGGGCTTCCCCAGCGCCGGCAAGTCCTCCCTGATCGCGGCGCTGTCGGCGGCCCGCCCCAAGATCGCCGACTACCCGTTCACCACGCTCACCCCCAACCTGGGGGTGGTGGAGGCCGGGGACACCACCTTCACCGTCGCCGACGTGCCCGGCCTGATCGAGGGCGCCAGCCGCGGCCGCGGGCTGGGCCTGGAGTTCCTGCGCCACATCGAGCGCTCCTCCACCATCGTGCACGTCCTGGACTGCGCCACCTTGGAGCCCGGACGCGACCCGCTCACCGACTATGAGGTCATCGAAAAGGAGCTGCAGGCCTACGACCGGGCGCTGGGCGAGCACGTGCGCCCGCTGTCGGACCGCCCCCGCCTGATCGCCCTCAACAAGATCGACGTCCCGGACGGCCGGGAGCTGGCCGAGCTGGTCCGCCCGGAGTTCGAAGAACGCGGCCTGAAGGTCTTCGAGGTCTCCGCCGCCACCCGCGAAGGGCTGCGCGAACTGTCGTTCGCCATGGCCGAGATGGTGCGCTCCTACCGGGCCAGCCTGCCGCCCCCCGAGCCGACCCGGCTGGTGATCCGCCCCGAGCCGGTCGCCGGCGCCGACTTCACCATCAAGCCGATGGGCGACAACACCTACCTGATCAGCGGCACCAAGCCGCTGCGCTGGCTGCGCCAGACCGACTTCACCAACGACGAGGCGGTCGGCTACCTGGCCGACCGGCTGGCCCGGCTGGGCGTGGAGGAGGCCCTGGCCGAGGCCGGCGCCAAACCCGGCGCCACCGTCATGATCGGCACCGAGGACGACGCGGTGGTCTTCGACTGGGAGCCGGAGATCGCCGCCGGCCAGACCCAGGCCCTCGGCCCGCGCGGCACCGACCACCGGCTGGAGGGCCGATGAACGAGCACACCGCAAAGGAGTCCGTTGCGTCCGCAAGGCTTCAGCCCGCCGAGCACCGCAAGACCGCACACGCACATGAGCCGACGAAGGGAAAAGGCGGCGTCTGAGGGCATGCCGGAGGCGAACGGGGGAAACGCATGATCATCGAAGCGGAGACGGCGACTCCCAGGATCCGTGAGGCCATCGCCTGCGCCCGGCGGGTGGTGGTCAAGGCCGGCTCGTCCTCGCTGACCACCCCGCAGGGCACCATCGACGCCGACCGCATCGACGCGCTGGTGGACGTGCTGGCGGCGGCCAAGAACGCCGGCCGGCAGATCGTGTTCGTCTCCTCCGGCGCCATCGCCGCCGGCATGGGCCCGCTCGGCCTGACCCGCCGCCCCACCGACCTGGCCACCCAGCAGGCCGCCGCCAGCGTCGGCCAGGGACTGCTGGTGGCCCGCTACACCTCCTCCTTCGCCCGCTACGGCATGCGCGTCGGGCAGGTGCTGCTGACCGCCGACGACCTGATGCGGCGCGCCCACCACCGCAACGCCCG